>ERZ1106948.149-NODE-149-length-33911-cov-3.581817_pt1 | contig 33911 bp, 26 predicted proteins | sample MGYA00403673_ERZ1106948 | MGnify/ENA primary metagenome ERZ1106948 (study PRJEB35170, sample SAMEA104062409) | human gut metagenome | biome: human gut; feature: human-associated habitat; material: faeces | place: Denmark | collected 2012-05-07 ...
CTTGGTCAAATAACTCCTTTGACTCAATAGCTAGTTTTTCAGCTAAATTCCTAGCCACTATAGATAACTCTTTAATTTTATTTATATCATTTTTCTTTTTCGCATAATTTAATTTCTTTCTCAAGTTAAATAGTTGTAGCGGAATCAATGGATACATCTTTTTTTCAATAAGGTATTTGTCATTGTATTCCCAGTATTTCATAACATCAACTTCATAAAGAAACTCTTTTTCATCTCCAAAAACTATCATTAATTTTAAGCTATCTTCAATATTTTTATTTTCCTCAAAGAAAATCACCTTCTGCTTTGGAAAATACAATCTTTTGATATTATCCCCACCATAATCAGCGATATCGGTATAGCCGACCAAACCAGAACCCGCATCATGCAAGCCACGATGGGCATACCATACCTTCGGAATGGAGGGCACGAAATTACGACGCTTGTCATTGAACGTGCGCGGGGCCACGGCCCACACGGCAGCACCGGCGGCGGCCACGCCTGCCAGCGCCACGTTTCTCCAGAGCTTCGACGACATTGGAATCCTTCCTGTTGGGCTGCCTCTAGCCTAACGCTTCTGCCAGCCATTGTGGAGTGGTTGGATCGTCCGGTTTCAGCGCGCGGTCCAGGTGGTTGGCACGCAGCGGCTCCCAGCTGAAATCTGCCAGCAGATCGGCGGGTTTGCAAGGGATTGGAGTGGGTTGCAGACGCAGCAACCAGGCGCAGTATCCGATGATTTGCTCGGGGGTTACGTTGCGGGCGCGCAAGGCTCCCATATCCAGCGAACGTTCGCGCTTGGCTAAACGCCGACCGGCCGCATTGTCGATAAGCGGCAGGTGCGCATACTCGGGGTGCTCGGCGAGAGGCTTTTCCGTGTTGCCGCATTCCGGCTCAAAGCCGCCAGCCAACAGACACTGGCGAATCCACATTTGCAGCGCGGTGGAGCGCAGCAGATCACGGCCGCGCACGATATCATCAACACCCATATCGAGGTCATCCACGACCACGACCAGTTGATAGCCGAACAGTCCATCGGCTCGGCGAATCACGGAATCGCCTACCTCGCGGGCCAAATCGTAGTGCTGTGGACTATAGACACGGTCGTTAAAGCATGCGACACCATCAACGATTCCGGCATCGCCCTGCTGTTCCGGCGGCACGGCTCCCGACAGCGCAGCGGAATCGTCAGGCACTGTACGTTGCTTTTCTCCCGCTGCCGATTCCGGCATGGCGATACGGATGGAATGCTGGTCGCCGCGAACCAAACGGGCACGGACCTCGTCGGGATGGTCGTGCAGCAGGCGGCGGCACGTGCCGGGGTACACCATGAAGCCGTCGCCCTCGTTGGGGGCCGAGGCGGCGCGAATGTCGGCACGCGAGCAGAAACAGGGGTACAGCACACCTTGCGAGCGCAGGCATTCGAGAGCGTATTCGTATCGTTCAGTGCGCTGGGATTGGAACATCGGTTCGCCATCCCAGTCGAGGCCGAGCCAATGCAGGTCATCCATCATGAGCTGGTCCGCACCGGCGACCACACGCGGCTTGTCCACGTCCTCGATACGCATCAGCATGCGGTCGCCACGCGAGCGGGCCGAAAGCCATGCACCCAACATGGCGTACACGTTGCCGATATGCATGCGCCCCGACGGCGTCGGCGCGAATCGTCCAGTCACTGGCCCTCCTCGTATGAAGTTCAGCACCATGGTAGCGAAAAGGCTCTCCTCCTCAGAGGAGAGCCAATATAGTGAAGCTCGCCAGCCCGAACTCCCCTCAGTCAGCTTCGCTGACAGCTTTGCTCAGAGAGGGGAGCCAGTGATTGTCACTTGTCTTCGGTGACGTTGTCCACGCTCACGTCCGGATTGTCGGAGACAATCTGGTCGCTCGCCCAAGCGGAGAGCTCCAGATGTTCGCCGCCGGTCTGGTCGACGAGCACGGTGTCACCGTCGTGGACCTTGCCGGCCAGCAGCATACGGGCCAGCTGGTCGCCCACTTCGGTCTGTACCAGGCGGCGCAGCGGACGAGCGCCATAAGCCGGGTCGTAACCGGTGTTGGCCAGCCATTCGCGAGCCGAGTCGGTGACGTCCAGCGTGATGCGGCGATCGGTCAGACGCTGGGACACGCCAGCCACCTGGATATCCACGATGCCGCCAAGCTCCTCGCGCGTAAGCGGGTGGAACATGACGATGTCGTCCAGACGGTTCAGGAACTCCGGCTTGAAGTTCATGTGGACAGCGTCCATCACGGCCTTTTTCTTGGCGTCGGCGTCCATGTCCTCGTTCACGAGGAACTGCGAGCCGAGGTTAGAGGTCATAATCAGGATCGTGTTCTTGAAGTCCACGGTCCTTCCCTGGCCATCGGTCAGGCGACCATCGTCAAGTACCTGCAGCAGCACGTCGAAGATCTCCGGGTTGGCCTTCTCGACCTCGTCGAACAGCACCACGGAATACGGGCGACGGCGCACGGCCTCGGTCAGCTGGCCGCCCTGCTCGTAGCCCACGTAGCCCGGCGCCGCGCCAATCAGGCGCGAGACCGAAGCCTTCTCCATGTATTCGGACATGTCGATGCGGACCATGGCCTTCTCGTCGTCGAACAGGAAGTCGGCGAGCGCCTTGGCCAGTTCGGTCTTGCCCACACCGGTGGGGCCGAGGAACAGGAACGATCCGGTCGGACGGTTCGGGTCGGAGATGCCGGCACGCGAACGGCGCACCGCGTCGGACACGGCGGCGATGGCTTCCTTCTGGCCGATCACACGCTTGCCGAGGTAGTCCTCCATGTGCAGCAGCTTCTCGTTTTCGCCCTGCATCAGGCGGCCGACGGGAATGCCGGTCCAGTCGGAGACGATCTCGGCCACCGAGTCGGCGTCCACACGGTCCGGGACCATCGGCTCATCGGCCGGGTTGGCCGCGCCGGCATCGGCAGATTCGGCATCCGCGCTTTCCGCGGCGGCGAGTTCCTTCTGAATGGACGGAATCTCTCCGTACAGAATCTTCGAGGCCTCCGCCAAGTTGCCTTCACGGGTATACTTATCCGCCTGCACGCGCAGGTCATCGAGCTTGGCACGCAGGTCGCCGACCTTGTTGTGGCCGGCCTGTTCCGCATCCCAACGCGCCTTGAGGCCGCTGAGCTTCTCACGGGTGTCCGCGAGTTCGGCTTGCAGCTTGCCCAGACGCTCCTTGGATGCAGGATCCTCGGCCTTCTTGAGCTGCATTTCCTCCATTTCAAGACGGGTCACCTTGCGCTGCAGTTCATCGATCTCCTCAGGCGAGGAGTCGAGCTCCATACGCAGGTGAGCGGCCGCCTCATCGACCAGGTCGATGGCCTTGTCCGGCAGCTGACGGCCTGAGATGTACCGGTTCGAGAGGGTCGCGGCGGCGACCAGCGCGTCGTCTCCGATCGTTACCTTATGGTGCGCCTCGTAACGCTGCTTCAGGCCACGCAGGATGGCGATGGTGTCTTCCACGCTCGGCTCGCCCACGAACACCTGTTGGAAACGGCGTTCCAATGCCGGATCCTTTTCGATGTTCTCGCGGTACTCGTCCAGCGTGGTCGCGCCGATCAGGCGCAGCTCGCCACGGGCCAGCATGGGCTTCAACATATTGCCGGCGTCCATCGAGCCTTCGGCCGCACCCGCGCCGACGATGGTGTGGATCTCATCGATGAAGGTGATGATCTGACCATCCGCATTCTTGATTTCGTTCAGGACGCTCTTCAGGCGCTCCTCGAACTCGCCACGGTACTTCGAACCGGCCACCATGGAGCCTAGGTCAAGGGAGATGAGCTTCTTGCCTTGCAGGGTGGTGGGCACGTCGCCCGCCACGATACGCTGGGCCAGGCCTTCCACGACGGCGGTCTTGCCGACGCCGGGCTCGCCGATCAGCACCGGGTTGTTCTTGGTACGACGGGAGAGGATCTGAATCACGCGGCGGATTTCCTGGTCACGTCCGATGACCGGGTCCAGCTTGCCTTCCTTGGCGGCGGCCGTCAGGTCGGTGGAGTACTTCTCTAGGGCCTTGTACGAGCCTTCCGCGTCCGGGCTGGTGACCTTCGCGCCACCACGCACGCCGGGTACGGCCTTGCGCAGGGAGGCTGCGGTGACGCCGTTCTTCTCCAAGATTTCGGCCGACTGGTTCGGCTTGCTGGCCGCGATGCCGATAAGCAGATGTTCGGTGGAGACGTATTCGTCGCCCATCTGCTGCATTTCCTTCTCAGCCTGGGCGATGGCGGCGGTCAGCTGGCGGCTGGCCTGTGGCTGCGAGGTGCTGGATCCGGATGCGCTCGGCAGCGCGACCAAAGCGTTGCGCACCGCCGCGCCGATGGCCTGCGGGTCCCCGCCCGCGGCCTCGATCAGAGAGCGCGCCACGCCGTTTTCCTGACGCAGCAGCGCATCCATGACGTGCAGGGTCTCGACCTGCGCGTTTCCTGCGGCGGACGCACTCTGAATCGCGTCGCCGACGGCTTCTTGGGCCATAGTGGTGAACTTCTGTTCCATATCGTATTCCTCCATATCATGCGGTCTGCGCAGTGCGGCTCGCGGGCTTCGAAAGCCCTGCGAGCGTTGCGACAGACCGCAGCTTGTCGTTGTCTGATATGGTCAACCGACCTGGAACCCATTCTATTCCCAAAACTTGAGTGCATATGACTCAAGTTTTGGATTTTGGTGGGGAGGGTGACTAGTAGCCCCCTCTGATGAGGAAGCTTGGGCAGCCGCTACTTCAGTGCGCCGACGGCGGATTCGGCGGCGGCGAGGACTTCGCCGGAGAGAATCGCCTCGGCCACGCCCTCAATCTGCGGGGTGGTCCAGGTATCGCGTACGTCGGGGCCGATTTCGTTGGCGTACTGGCGCACCACGCGGTATACGGCGGCGCCCGCCGCACCCGGACGGTACGGCTTGCGGAAGTCGAAGGAGCGGCAGGAGCACAGCAGTTCCACGGCCAGCACGCGCGCAAAGGCCGGAATCGACCGGCGCAGCTTGCGGGCGGCGGCCCAACCCATCGACACGTGATCTTCCTGCATGGCGGAGCTTGGAATCGAATCGACCGAGGCAGGCACGGCGTTACGCTTCATTTCGGAGACGATGCCGGCAGCGGTGTATTGGGCGATCATGAAACCGGAGTCCACGCCCGGGTCACCAGCCAGGAACGCCGGCAGGCCGCGGTTGCGCGCCACGTCAAGGAAGCGGTCGGTACGACGCTCGGAGATAGAGGCTACGTCGGCGGTCGGAATCGCCAGGAAATCGAGCACATAGGCCAGCGGCGCGCCATGGAAGTTGCCGTTGGACTCCACACGGCCGTCCAGCGTGACGCACGGGTTATCGATGGCGGAGGCGAGTTCCACGCCCGCCACGGAGGCCGCGTATTCCACGGTGTCGCGGGCGGCGCCGTGCACCTGCGGGGTGCAGCGCAGCGAGTAGGCGTCCTGCACACGCACGGTGGAGCCCGGGCGGCCGGCCTCAATCAGACCAGAGTCCTTGAGCATGCGGGCGATGTTCGCAGCGGAATCGCCTTGGCCGCGATGCGGGCGCAGCGCCTGCAAGTCGGCGGCGAATACGCGGTCGTTGCCGAGCATGCCTTCCACGCTCATCGCGGCGGCGACATCCGCGGTCTTGAGCAGCAGGCGCAGATCGGTGATGGCCATACACAACATGCCGAGCATGCCGTCGGTGCCGTTGACCAGCGCCAGTCCTTCCTTCTCTTTCAAATCGACGGGCGTGATGCCGGCCGCACGCAGCGCTTCGCCGCCGATCTTGAGGCCGTCAGCGTTGCGGGCCTCGCCTTCACCCATCGCCACCAAAGCACAGGCTGCGAGCGGCGCCAAATCACCGGAGCATCCGAGTGAACCGTATTCGTAGACCACCGGGGTGATGCCGGCGTTCAGCATATCGGCGTAGACCTGCGCGGTTTCCGGGCGCACACCGGTGCGTCCGGTGCACAGGGTGCTCAGGCGCAGCACCAGCAGGCCGCGCACCACCTCACGCTCCACTTCCGGTCCGGCACCGGCGGCATGCGAGCGAATCAGACTTTTCTGCAGCTGCGCACGCTGTTCCTTGGGGATGGAGGTGGAGGCGAGCGCGCCGAATCCGGTGGAGATACCGTAATGCGGCACGGTGTCGTCGGCCAAATGATCGATAACCGCGCGACTCAGCGCCATCTCATGCTTCGATTCGTCCGAAATCGCCACTTTGGCACCGCCGCGCGCTACGGCGATAACGTCCTCGATGCTCAGCGCTCCAACACCTACGGTGACCGTCTGCTCTGCCATGCTCATACCTTTCTATATATGTGCCGCATTCCGCATATACGACATATGCGGCACATGCTTCGCCGGGGATCCGCGACTGCCCGCATTCGCTCACCGCACCTGCCCATCAACAGCAGGCGACGCAAACGCGACCAATCGCTCCCCGAGTAATCAAACCTTGGCCATTTCACCTCAGTCGGATGCCCGCCATAAGCCACTTCGTCCATCTTGTGTCTGAAATCTCAGACATGTAAGGTGATGGAAATATGAGCCATGCCTCGCAGCAATACGCCTTCACCGAGCCACGTACCGTCAAGCGGGCGCAGGTGAAGCCATCAGAACGGGAACATCAGACATCATCATCCGCGCCACGTGTCTCGCTGGCTCCGGCGGCCGACCGTACGCTCGACATCCTCGAGTTCATCGCGAGCAATGGTCAGACGCAAGCCGCCACGCTCGCTCGCGAACTCGGCATTCCGCGCTCCACGGTGTACCAATTGTTGGAGATTTTGGAGCGTCACGGACTGGTCACCCGCCTTGCCGAGCAGCGCGCGTACGGCATCGGACTCAAGACTTTCGAGCTGGGATCGGCCTATTCTCGCCAACATCGTGTATCGCAGGTCGCGCATCCGGTGTTGGCGCGTCTTGTTGACGAGACCGGCGAAAACGGACATCTGGCCGTGCTGCACGGCAACGAAATCATTTATGTGATTGAGGAGCGCGCCGCGCATCGCCCGCCGCTAGTGTCAGGCGTGGGCGTGCGCCTACCCAGTCACCTGACCGCCACCGGGCGGGCCATTCTGTCCGCACTCCCCCGCAATCAGGTCCGCGCGCTATATCCCAATCGTCAGGCGTTCACCGACCGCACCGGCATCGGCCCCAAATCGCCCAAGGAGCTGGAGGCAACGCTCGCCGAAACCCAACGCACCGGTTTTGCCGAGGAACACGGAGACGTGACGCCCGGCTTTGATTCATACGCCGTCGCTGTGCGCGACTACAACGACTTTCCCATCGCCGGGCTGGCTCTCACTTTCGTGAGCGGATCGCTGCGCCCCGAACAGGAGCGGTCGCTTAAGACCAAGCTGCGGCTTGCCGGCACGGAACTGTCCCGGCGTCTCGGCGCGGTCGGCAGTTTGACATGAGGATTCGCGAGATCATCGTGCTGGGCTCCTTCGCCCCGATCACGATTTTCTCAACTAAGTTCACCGATTCGCTGACCGGCAACGCCAAGCTCGCCGGCTTCTCGCTGACAGTGACGGCCATCATCAGCCTGGTGGTGATGACCGCCCTGCACGCACTTCTGCCGGGAGCGTAAGGCGCGTTCTTGGTTCCCTCAGTCAGCTTCTCCGCCTGGACGGTTCCCCTCAGAGAGGGGAACCAGAACGAATCACGCCCGAACGATTACGTTGCGCAGATCACCGATGCCTTCGACGTGCACGATGGTCTCGTCGCCTGGGTCGAGGTGGCCGGAGGCGTTCGGGGTGCCGGTCATGATGACGTCGCCAGGCAGCAGCGTGGAGAACGACGAAATCGCGGCAATCTGCTCGGGGATGCCGTGAATCAGGTTCGCGGTGGTGCCAGACGCCATCGGCACATCCTCGCCGTTCAGCGTGAAGGAAATCTTGGCGTCCTTCCAGTCGAGGTCGTCACGCATCACGATCCACGGACCAAGCGGACAGGAGGTATCGAAGCCCTTGGCGCGCGTCCACGTGGGGTCGATGCCCTGCAGATCGCGCAACGTCACATCATTGACGCAGGTGAAGCCGAGCACGTAATCCATCGCGTTCTCGACGGTCACGTTCTTGGCGATACGGCCCATCACCACGGCCACTTCCGGCTCGAAGTTCATGTCCTTGGAGCAGGCCGGGTACACAATCGGGTCGTCGGGGCCGATTACCGAGGTGGACGGCTTGGTGAAGATCACCATGTCTTCCGGCGCGTGGGCGATTTCGGAATGGCCGGCCGCGTGCATGAACTGGGCGTGGGCCTCATAGTTCTTGGCCAGACCGTAAACCTTGGAGGGGATGACCGGGGAGAGCAGACGGATGCCATCGCCGTCGACCGGGTAACGAGTGCCGGTGGGCTTGACCTGGTCGCCGGCCAGCGGATGGCCGTCCAGTTCGATGAGGTAGTCCTTGCCGTCCGTTTCGTCCTTCTGCACGAAGGCGTAGCGCGGCGAATCATTCAAAGAAAAACGTGCGAGTCTCATGCCTGTAAGCCTACTCCTTGGCGGTTCCTTCCGCAGAAGCATCCGTCCAAGGAGCAAGCAGACCGGCCTTCAATCGACCAAAACGCACGTTCGCTGGGATTGCTACTTTTCGGTCCAGGTTTTGTCATACAGCGACTGGCCGCTTTGCGTGTGCATGATGACGCGCAATGATGCCTTGCCGCTGGAGGTCTTGCACATCGAGCCCAGCAGATTCGCGGTGGATTGATAGGTGCTGTCCATAGCATCCAGTGAGGAAGCGGCGGTATCGCCTAGCGAGGCATAGCTGTCGTCGAGCACGTACTCGTACACCAAGGTGTCACCGTCGACACGGTAGTTGAAGGTGATGCCGGTGTCTGCAAACGTATCCGCTTCGGATTCAATGGAGTCCTTGAATTCCAAAGAGTCGACGAAATCCTGAATCGAATCGTACAGCCCATAATCGCCGTCGGTTAGATCGTCATGGGTTTCGCCCAACGTGTCGTCCAGCGCATCGTCAAGATTATCTTGAGCTTTGCTCTTATCGCTGCTATCACCGTTGCCCGAAGAGGACTGACTATAGAAGGAATCGGTTTTCGCCTCATCTATAGCCTTGCTGGTGTACGAGGCACCGCCGACGATCAGCGCGATGACCAGTATTACCTGTATCACCATGCCCGCCGCACTGATGATGATGCCGGCGATGGCCAAGCCCTTGCCCTTGCCGCCCTGTTTCTTAATCTGGTTGAGGCCCACGATGCTCAGGATCAGACCGGGGAGTGAGACAAGGAACGAGCAGATAAAACCGGCAATAGCCAGGCCGTTGTACTTCTGGTTCGCTTCAGGCGGCACACTGCCGTAAGAACCAGACCATCCCGGCTGGCCGTTCGGTTGGCCGCCTTGCATATACGGGTTATAGGGCGTTTGCGGAGGCACGGCCCCGCCGCCCGGATATACCGGAGCACTGACGCTGCCGTAGACCGGAGGAACCGATCCGCCTGCCGGAGCCGCCCCCGGATAGGGCGAATTGGGTGCTGCCGGTGCGGGCGCGGGCGCAGCGGCAGGAGTCACTGGTGGCAAAGCCTGCGTAGGCGGTACCGGCTGATTGACCGGCGCAAGAGGCTGGGTGGGCTGCTCGGCAGGTGTAAACGCCTGCGTAGGCTGCTCAACAGGAGTGAACGCCTGAGTGGGCTGTTCGCCCGCTGCGAGTGCTTGGGTTGGAGCATTGTTGGCGGCGGTTCCTGCTTCCCCCGTCATCGCATTTAACGGCTCAGTCGGATTGGCGTCAGCTTGCTGCCCCGGCACCTGGCCGTTCGGATTGACATTCGGATCAGTCATGACATGCACTCCTTCAACTGCATCGCACCCTACTTGCGAGATGCGCCCCTCGTCTTACGCGCCACATTGTGCGTTACAGACAACTGTACTCCTCGTGGCGAGCCTTAAGTACCCCAGGAAATTTGGCTTCCCAAAAAACACAGAAGCCTGAAACCGGCTATTGCCTCAGCAATATTCAGTCGGTTTCAAGCTAAATCGTTAATCCTCTGGTGAAACGACGGTCTACTTCTTCAGCAGCGGCGCGACTTGTTCCTCGTAGGCGGTCAGGGCGGTGTCGATCACCTGGTGCATGTCGTAGTACTTGTACGTGCCCAGACGACCGCCGAACACAGTGTTCGGCTCGGCCTTGGCCTTGGCCTCGTACTGGGCGTACAGGGCCTTGTCCGCGTCGGTGTTGACCGGGTAGTACGGTTCGTCGCCGCGCTCGGCGAAGCGGCTGTACTCCTCCCACACCACGGTCTTGTTCGGGTTCTGGGAGTCATGACGTTCCGGGTTGAAGTTCTTGAACTCGATGGCGCGGGTGTAGGGTACGTCCGCGTCGGAGAAGTTCATCACCGGGCAGCCGAAGTGGTCGCCTTCGTCGTAGCGTACTTCCTTGAAGTCCACCGTGCGCCACTTGAGGTCGCCCAGCTCATAGTCGAAGTAACGGTCCACCGGGCCCGTGTACACCACCGGCACGCCGGCGGCCTTGAGCGCGGTCTTGTTGTACGGCTGGGACTCGTCGAAGAAGTCGACGCCAAGCTCCACAGTGATGCGCGGGTCGTCAATCATGCGCTCCATCCACTTGGTGTAGCCGTCCGTGGGCAGGCCCTCCCACGTGTCCTTGAAGTAGCGGTTGTCGTAGTTAAAGCGCACGGGCAGGCGCTTGATGATGGCGGCCGGCAGCTCGGACGGGTCGGTCTGCCACTGCTTGCCCGTGTAGTTCTTGATGAACGCCTCATACAGGGGGCGGCCGATGAGCTGAATGCCCTTGTCGTTCAGGTTGGCCGGATCGGTGCCGGCCAGCTCGCCCGCCTGCTGTTCAATCAGGGCCTTGGCCTCGGCCGGCGTGTAGTGCGCGTGGAAGAACTGGTTGATGGTGCCGAGGTTGATGGGCAGCGGGTAGACCTCGCCGTCATGCGTGGCGTACACGCGGTGCACGTAGTTCGTGAAGCTCGTGAAACGGTTCACGTAATCCCACACGCGCTTGTTGGAGGTGTGGAACAGGTGGGCGCCGTACTTGTGGATCTCCGCGCCGGTCTCCTCGTCCATATACGAGTAGGCGTTGCCACCGATGTGATCGCGGATGTCGATGATGTGCACGCGGGCACCCGTATGCTCCACCGCCTGCTGCGCGACCGTCAGACCAAACAGGCCCGCACCGACAATTACCAGGTCGGGGTATTCAGTAGAACTCACCATGCGCAATAACCTTTCAGTGTCAATCTATCAGTTATTATGTTCGATTTCCGAGAGATTATCTTACTCACCCAACTGCAAATCGACCAAAGAGCAATGAACGCCTGCACAGCATATCTATATCTGTTTCCTAGGAACATTCGCGGAGCAAAGATCAAGCACGCCCGCGCAAGCGCCAAATTGTGTAGGCGGCGAGGGTGATGCCGTCTGCGATGCTGCCAGCGGCAATCATCTGGTCCATAGTCTGTACGGAGCACCATGTGAGGTGCGACAGTTCCCAGTCACGTCCCGCATCCGGCGTCACTTCGGAAACGTTCAGACCGACCACGGCAATCGAATCTTTCATCACACCCGTGTCCGCATGCATACGTTGCAACACCGCCGCGGAATCGGCATCCGCATGGAGCCCGGTTTCCTCATGGAATTCACGCAACGCGGTTTGCTCGGGTGTCTCTCCCGGCTCTCCCATGCCTCGCGGAAATTCCCATTCCCATGATTCCGTGGAGACCCGCCAGTGGCGAGCCAGCAGCACGCGCCCATCACGCTCCGCGACGCATACTGCCCCAGGACGAGCACCCTTGACCGAAGCATAATGCACGGCGAAATGATTCCCTGTCGCAACGTCTTCCAGTGCCACTTGGGTAACCGCAAAATCGGCACCGCCCTGCTCTTGGTACATGACCTTCTTACCCAGAACCTTTAGCGGCGGCTCGCCGTCATGTACTGCGTCATCGCGAATCACTTCGTCAGCCACCGCGCCATTGGATATAACACCGCTCGATGCCCCGCCATCGCGCCCCACCGGTAACGCATTAACTACCATTTCGGCCACCTACCACTTTCGCCATTGATCATTACTATTATCCCCAAGCGCTGCTACCGCACCCACAGCCCGCGCTACTCCAAATACACCACGGTCTTAAAACTCGACCTCACACCCAGCAGCCATTTCGCGATATCGATAAGATTCGGCACAATGCCGATGAACCACGCCACCATCACCACGAGCCATATCGGCGATTTACCGTTGAACCACACGTTGTCCGACAACGCAGAAAGCAATGCCAACACACCCGCCACCAACGCACTCCATAACATATCTATGCCGTCACCCTTCAGGCTCTTCTGCTGGCACGCCTGCTCCACCGCATAGGCCACATTGCGCGTATTAATCTTCTGAATTCGCTTGCTCGTATCGGCATTGCACTTGCGCCATGCCTCAATAACCGGCTGGCTTTGATAGCAGAACGTCGCAAACAGCACGAACGGCATCTTGCCCAACTGCTTGGTAATACTACCGTTAAGTACCAGCGACGACCTGCTCGACCTGTCTCCAGCCAGCCGTGCAAACGAGTTATTCGGCGCGCTCACCGCTACCAAATACGCGCCAAGATGCTGCGCCATGGTTTTCTGGTACACGAATTGATACCAGTCTCGCAACAACTGACGAGACATTTCAGGCTTCTCGACTTTGCCTACTTTGCCGACCGACTTACCGAACCATTTGCCAGTCGACCCATCAACCGACTCATCAACCGTCTCTTCATCCGTCTCGGTTTCTCGCAGCGCTGGCTTGCCTTCCGGCAGTTCAACCGCCCTATCAATGCACATACGCGCATCAGTACGCTTCGGCATCTTCGCAATCGCCTGCAATGTCTGTGCAAACGTCACCGTCGTATCATTGCCGCCGCTCGACCCCGTATTCGCCGCGCCCGCCAAGTCCCGCAAATGGAACTGTTTGCGCAATACCTCCGCACAATCGCGCGCATTGGCTTCAAAATATGGGACGAAACCCTTACTTTTCGTCAGTTCTTTGACCGAAGCATCATTCTGGTTCTCGTAAAGCACCAGACCCTGTTTTTCCGCGTCGATCCATTCCTGCCAACGTTGCCCGAGGAACCGGCACCGATCCTCAATAGCCGCGCCATACCAGTCACTCGCATCACCGTCAGCTTCAGCACCGTACAGCAACTGTGCATACATCTCCGCGATGATGGTTGACTTCAGCTCTCCTGTTTCGTGAGCATGTTTCAGCCGATTGGTGAACTCGGTATAGAACCGACTATTTAGCCCCAGCGCTTGATTCCACGTGACCGTGGTGCCGAACACACAGTATTCCAGCGGCCGAACGGTCAGTTGTTCCTCAGTTCCCGCACACACAAGGTCCTCGGGAAGAATGGTTTCGTTTTCCTGTTCCGCTGCCTTTTGCGCGTCTTCTTTCACATCTTCGATGCTCTTAGTGGTGAACGCCACCAAGCAGTCCTCCAGAGTCGGATGCCGGCCGGAGACGATGATCGCCGGACCATCCTTATACGACTTTCCCAGCACGCCATTGACCGCCGTGGGGCCGAGAGCCAAGAAGAACAGACCATCCAGCAACTGCGCTTCGGTCAGCATGATTTTGGGGCAATACATATATGCGGTGCGCACAATACCCGCAAAATGCGTTGCGATGTCTGTGTAGTCGTTGAGCAACCGCTCGCAGGGGCGATACGTATCGGTCCTGCACCACAGATTACGAATCGATGGATACGCAGGGTACTGCTTCACAAGGTCATTCCACTCTTGGCTCTGCTCAGTGGAATCGAAGTTCGTGATCATCGTTGCCCGTAGCGATTGCCTCTTGCCCATACGCCTAGTCTAGGCACATCATTGGCGCACAGGCACATTACCATCTCGTGCAGTTGCTAGACGAGCAATTAGACACCGGGGTAAAAATCATCAGATATCGATGCCAATGCATCAATGTCATATTCTCTCATGGTTGATGAATATTCCTCTCCCAGAGGGAATTGCTTCGAAATATCAACAGGGCTTAACCCACTTTTTCGCATCAACGCACGTTTAACCAAATAAGCGAAACGTGGGCATTCTGCACGGGTCAATCGGTCGGCAAAATCGGGAACTCCGTCGGGACATTTTTTAGACCAATACTGCAACTCACAAGTAACAGCTTGGTCCAACAGTACTGCCGACGACTCAGCCAAATCACAGAAAAAATCATCGGCAGTACATACGGAGTAAGGAAGGCCATCTAACTGGCTCTCGTCAAGCGATGCATACAGCTTTCGATCATTCGTCAGCAACACCGAACAATCATTATCTACTGCGGCAGCATGAAGATGCAAGTCGTTTGGATCCGCGCCCATGTAATCAGCTTGTGCCCGCTCACAATCATAGTGATCCACGACATGAACCAGTTCACGTATTTGATTAACGAGACCGTTTACCTCATCGCCGGAACGTTTCGGATTGCTTCGCCGATAGTGATAAACGACTTCAGCGAATACGTCTTCACTGGAGAAGAGATCGAACATCTGAATCTTGCTGGTCGACAGAGCGAAAAGCCAATCTCGAATAGTGCGAGAATACAGAATGTTCGCATCCACAAAAACGCGTTCCATCCCGACATCCCTTCGTTGCTGACTTGTTCAGCCACGAATATACCACTCAGACTTAATCTTCCAACTCGTCCAGAGAACCACGCACGGCAAGGAAATGCTCCCTCTTAATTTCCTGTTGCTTGTCTCTGTATTCAAGAACATCGTTGAGCAGGAAACGATGATGAGCGCCCACCTTATGAGAGGGCAGCTCCCCTTCACGAACCAATTTCAACAAAGTGGGTCGAGAAATTCCAAGCATTTCCGCCGCAGCTGTGGTCCGCAATTCCTTTGGTGTGGTTGAAATGACCACACGAGAGCCCTTGCTCAGACTCTCCAACACGGTCGTCACAATGACAGAAACATCTTTAGGTAAATCTACATTGCGTCCATCAACATTCAACGCGATATTTGCACGGATATCTTTTATATCGTCTACAGTTTGTTCGATATCACGCTGACTCTCGGAGTCCACCAGAATAGTAAGCTCACGATCACGAGACAAAACTTCCATAAGTACACTCCTTTCTCTCTTTGCACTCAATAAGCGTGAAGACAAACCAGTCAGGCTCGGCGCGCTTTACACTTACAACTGAAAGTTACACTTGTAAGTGTAAAGCGCGCCGAGGACATTTGCGCGGTATTTACAGGAATACGCCTACGGCTAAAAGAGGTAAAGAATTACCGTGCAGCCATCAAATACAAATATATTCTGCTACCGCACTCATGCAAGCCTCAGGTTACGATGAGTGGCTATGAGCAATTCCGCACAGGCCTCCGATTCAGCCAACGAAGCAGCCAACAACCCAGCCAACGGACCATCGTTTATGCCGCAGCACATTCTGGTAACCGGTGGCGCAGGATTCATTGGCGCAAACTTCGTGCACTGGGTGGCGCGTAACCATCCGCAGGTCCATATGACTGTTCTGGATGCGCTCACGTATGCCGGCAAGCGCGAGAATCTCGATGGCGTGCCGGCCGCGAACCTGACCTTTGTGCATGGCAATATTTGCGATGCCGAGCTTGTGGAATCCCTGCTTTCCGGGCTGAACCAACGCTCAGCAGCCGCAGTACCCCCGATTGACGCCATTGTGCACTTCGCCGCCGAATCGCATAACGATAATTCGATTCTCGATGCCTCCCCATTCCTCAATACGAACGTGACCGGCACGTACGTGTTGCTCGAGGCCGCCCGCCGCCACGATATTCGATTCCACCACATCAGCACCGACGAAGTGTATGGCGATCTGGCTCTGGACGAACCGCGCAAATTCACCGAGCTCAGCCCTTACAAACCATCCAGCCCGTATTCGGCGTCCAAGGCCGCCAGCGACCACTTGGTGCGCGCCTGGCACCGCACGCACGGACTCAAAACCACCATCAGCAATTGCAGCAATAACTACGGCCCCTACCAGCATGTGGAGAAGTTCATCCCCCGCCAGATCACGAACATTCTTGCCGGCATTCGCCCGAAACTCTACGGGCAAGGTCTGGCTGTGCGCGACTGGATCAGCGTGGAAGATCACTGCAGTGCCATCTGGACGATTCTCACCCAAGGCTGCATCGGGGAAACCTATCTCGTGGGAGCCAATGGCGAATACAACAACATTGATGTGTTGCGCATGATTCTGAAGCTCATGGGTCGTGACGCCAATGACTTCGACCATGTGAACGACCGCCCAGGTGGCGATAAGCGCTATGCCATCGACGCCACCAAACTTCAGACCGAACTCAGTTGGGAACCAAAGTACACCGATTTTGAGGAAGGTCTGGCCGCGACCATCGACTGGTACCGCGCGCACGAAAGCTGGTGGATGCCGGATAAAGCCGGAACCGAGGAGAAGTACCGCAAACAAGGGCACTGATAGGTTGCTCAACGTTTTTTCACAGCAAAGAAAACGAAGCCCTGAGCACGCCGACAATTCCCATGGTGCGCTCAATGGAGCCCCTACCCGGGCTGGGTTGTAGTCTCTCCGATGCACGCCATCTGATACCGGCAGTATGTACGCGGCCGAACGAGACTCCCGCGTACTTACTGCCGGTTTGACGACATAAAACGGCAGTATGTACGCGAAGTGTTCGTTCATACGCGTACTTACTGCCGCCCCCAACCGCGAACGCAATGCGCCACCACCGTCCCGCACACCCCAACCACCCTCCCCGTGAACGCTCAGTGAATTTGTTCTAAATCACTCGTTACAATATGCGGGTACGTTGTTGTAACGAGGGCATAGGTGAATTTCATTGAGCAAACAGCATAAGGTACGTGGCAATCGCGCGAAGACAGGTACCTCCCGCATTAGGGTTTCCGCCTCCTCCAAAGTGGCGCATCATTCCGCATCGTCGTCCAAGCCCCGTTTCGCTCCACGGCAGGGATACTCACATTCGTTGGCGCTCGGCGTCGCACTCACCAGTCCAAAGTGTCCATGGGACGAGACTTCTGCACTCGATACTGAGCTTAACACTGCAACCGACTCTGTAAACGATGAGGCGGCAGCAACAAGCACTAGTATGCTTGATCCCGCAGCAACCGACAACAGCAGCAATGCTGGCGATGCTCAGGCTGCATCAGGGGGCAGCAATGCCGATGACAGCAGTGCCGATGCCCAAGATTCCAATATCAAAGACTCCAGCTCCAAAGCCACCAACAACGTCAACGCAACCACCCAAAGCGACCAACAAGCAGACAGCAAAAAGAAGTACAAGCAACCGCAACAACCAAACCCAATCAAAGCCCAGCTTGCCCGCTTCAGCCAATGCATCAAAGCCAGCGCCGCACCTATTCTGACCTCCAAATTCGCACAACTCCTGATTTCGGCTGCGGTTGCGCTCCACAAGCTATGGAAGAAGCGCCCGAAGTGCCCGTATACGTTGTATGTCGTAGTGATGGCGCTGATTGATGCAGCGGCCGTAACCTTCATTCAATGGGGCATGTACTCCGAACCCCAATATGACGACCCAAACGCCGTGGACAGCACCACCAAGATTCTCAATAGCGTGAACGGCCGGGTCACCAGATTCGTGACGCAAATGTGGCTGGAGGAAGACAAACTCAACTGGCTGCTCAACTTCCTCGCTCTTGGCATGGTCTACTTGGTGCTGGTATTTGTCATTAACCGGTTCTGGGTGGCGACCGCCGTATTCGCCATCACGATGAGCGTGTATGCCGTGGCGAACAGCATCAAGGTGATACTGCGCAACGAGCCGATTCTTCCCTCCGATCTCAGCTTCCTGTCCAGTGGCAACGGCGGCGAGATCACTTCATTCATTCCCAAAAGCAGCCAGGCATTGGTAGACGGCACCATCACCATGCTTATCTGGCTGACGGTTATCTGCCTAATACTGCAATTCGTTGACGGCCGCCGTTGCGTGATTCCATTCCACTGGTGGCGTCCATTCCGTAACGTGAAAACGATTATTGGCAATGTCACTCGTATCATCGCTGCGGCAATGAGCATCACGCTGCTGTGCTCGTTCACATGGACGCTCAGCATTCCTGGCGCATGGGGATATGAGTGGGCGAAGTCTTGGGGTGATTCACCGCAACTCTGGAGTGCCGAAGGTGATGCCACCAACAATGGCCCTGCCATCAATTTCTTGCGCCTTACGCATCCGAAGATTATGGATAAGCCCGAAGGCTACAGCCAGGAAGCCATGGAAGCACTGGCCAAGAAATACAATTCCGCGGCAACAAAGATTAACAGCACTCGAGCCAACAATCTCACGGACAATACGGTTATCACGATTCTCTCGGAGAGCTTCTCCGACCCGACGCGCGTGCCCGGAATTACACTGACCGAAGATCCGATGCCGGATATCCGAGCTCTGAAGCAGACCACCACATCCGGATTGATGCTGTCTCCTGGGTTTGGTGGGGGCACCGCGAATATCGAATATCAAGTACTTACCGGTCTGGATTTGGCTCTGTTTGATGACTCCATGCAGTCCATGTATCAAGAGTTGGTCCCGCACCAGAAGAATCCGTTCGCGTGGAACCAGATCTGGAACACCGAATATGGTAAATCCGGTTCCGTAGCATTCCATCCGTATTACAAGAACATGTATTTGCGCGATGCAAACTACAAGAAATTCGGATTCGGCAAGTTCTACACGCTGGACAGCAAGCCGGCAATCACGCACCAAGATCGAATCGACAATTCGCCGTACGTCAGCGATGCGGCCTCTTACCAGAACATCATTGACCAGCTCAACAAGGAAATACACCCTCAGTTCCTGCAACTCGTCACTATGCAGAATCACATGGGATATGACAACTGGTATTCCAGTAATCAGTTCGATTCGGCAAATATCTCAGAAAACCTGAACGATTACGAACGCGGACAAATTAATACCTATGCGAAGGGTGTGAACATCACCGACCAGGCGACCATCGATTTCCTAAACCAATTGAACGCCATGAATAAACCAGTAACCGTTATTTTCTATGGCGATCATCTGCCTGGCGCATACCAGGCTGCCTCAGCAGACAAAGACAATACGCTGGTATTGCACCAAACCGATTATTTTATCTGGTCGAATCAGGCATCAGCATCGGCCGGTGCAAAACTTGACGCCAAGAACACGGCATACGCGTCTCCGAATTATTTCATGGAGATGGCTGCCGAGCACATGAACGCCAAGGTATCTCCATACCTCGCGTTCCTTACTCAAGCACGAACCGATATTCCAGCATTAGAACGACTGGTGATCGGCTTTGGAGGCTTCGACACCAACACATCCACAACGTATCTGGATCAGAACGGCGACGCAGTCAAACGCAAGGCTCTATCCAAGCAGGCCAAGAAAACCCTGCACGACTACGAACTTATTCAGTACGATATGACTGCCGGTAAGGGGTATCTGAACGATACCAACTTCTTTGCAGTGAAGAACAATAACAAATAAGAATGGCCGCCTGTTGCACATTGATCAGGCGGCCATTCTTATTTGCGTCTCATTTGTATACTGACATGTATGGCACAAACTGCAATTGATCACAAGGTTCAATGGGAAACGGTGAGCAGGGTCGTTTACCCCGTTAAAGACGCTGATTTGACATTGCCCCTGTATGCAGTGAACTGGAATCCCTCACATTTTGATGCCAGTGTGTTCGATGAACGTGACAGCATGACGAGCGTCGAGCTGAATGCCATTAGCCGTTCTGATTTCAGCAATCTCGTAGCTCGTGGAAACAGACCATTACCCGATGATCCGCATGGTTTTACCGTCGATACGCGAAGCTCCATCACTTTGGAACCAGATACGCATATCTCGTTATGCACGTACTTTAACGCTTTTCCCGCGGGATATTGGCGGCGCTGGACCTGCGTTAAGCAGCTGCGCTTTCTTGCGGAAGCTACAGGCAAGGGCACTCTAACCCTATTCCGTTCCACTGCACGTGGATTATCTTCTCCAGTGCAAACCTTTACTATCGGCAGCATTGATTCCAAGACAGCGGAACGCATTGAAGCCACGCTCACGCTAAAGGGGATGCTGGATGGTGGCTATTACTGGTTTGATGCCCGTGCTGCCAAAGATGCGGCGCTTACTGTTTCCAATGCCCAATGGCAAGTGCCAACCACCGACCGACGCACCAAGCACACCGGACGTGTGTCCATCGCCATTACCACATTTAACCGCCCTTCATATTGCTTGGATCAGCTCCGGACCATCGCCAACGAGCCGGAACTGCGCGAACAGCTCGACACCGTCTACTGCACCGATCAAGGCACAAATCTTGTGCGCGACCAAGCGGGCTATAGCGAAGTTTCGAATCAGTTGGGCAGCCAGCTCACCTACTTGCGCCAAGCAAATCTAGGTGGTTCCGGAGGCTTCTCACGAGGCATGTTTGAAACTGTCAAGGCCGGGAAAAGCGACTACACGCTCTTGCTGGATGACGATGCGATCAGCGAGCCGGAATCGATTCTTCGCGCTGTGCATTTCGCCGATTACACTGTGCGCTCCGCCCTTGTTGGTGGAGGTATGTTCCATATCGATCATCGTACTGTTCTGCACGTGCAGGGAGAACGCTTCGATGCATCTTCAATGTGGATGTACCCATCTCGTGGCGCGGAATTCAACCATGACTTCCGTTCCGAACCATTAGCGGATAGCCCATCGCTGCACAGCATGCAATTCTCGGATTTCAATGGATGGTGGTTCTGCCTTATCCCCACAGAGACCATTCGTACTATTGGACTCGGCTTGCCGGTGTTCATTAAGTTCGATGATATCGAATATGGTTTGCGCGCCAAGGAGCATGGTGTTCCAACAATCAGCCTGCCTGGTGTGGCCGTATGGCACATGGGCTGGCACGATAAAGACCCTGCGCGCGGCTGGGAAGAGTATTTCACGCAACGTAATCGTTGGATTTGTGCTTTACTGCATTTCCCCAACGCCGCGAAACACAGTGCTTTCCGCATGCTGTACGAAGAGGCGCATCTAGGTATGCGCTTGCTGTATTCAGGCATGAAACTTAATCATATGGCCCTCTCTGATGTACTGCTTGGCCCAAGCCACCTCATTGACTCGCTTCCTACCAAGCTCAACGAAGTCCGGAAGGCTCGCGAAGGCTTCGATGACAGCACTACCTATGCCGACCCATTGGAACTCCCCGAACCTGCCGATCATTTCCAACGCAATTGGGCACCGCGACCCGCAAGCACCGTCACTAAGATGGGTATGCAGGCAGTACTGAAAGCGCTACGCTCTCGTGGGACTGGAAAAAGCGACAAGTCTCCCCAAGTTTCCATTCCGGCAAGGTTCTCCATCTGGCCGGCTTTCCTCGGTGTGAATTCAGCGATTGTCACCACGCCTGACGGCGATTCGGTGTCCTGGTTCCGGCGAGACAGCAAGTTGTATCGGCGCAATATGCTGCAGTGTTTCCGCCTGACCTGCAAGCTCATGAAAAACTGGAAACGGTTGTCCCGTGAGTATCGCGAATACGGCATTGCATCCATGGAGACATGGGAGCATATCTTCCGGGACGCCTAGCCACAGTTATACTGCGCTGAAAGGTCAATAACCTAAATGATGTTTATGGGGTGTATACGCCGAATGCGTATACACCCCATAAACAATATTGCCTACATCACTTAGTGAAGTATCGTTGCCACCATTCGGGAGACACCATGGTGGCAAATGCCTTGCGGTACTGACGTTGGTATGTGCGCCAATTTGCAATGACTTTGACATACAATCCACAGGCACGGATGAATCCAGTGATAGCACGCACGGGCTGCCGTGTAAGCAGGATTCCCTTGCGGCGATCGGGATCCACGAATACAGCGGAGTCCATAAGCCCCAGCGCGCGCCAATGATCGGAAGCGTCGTCTGCAACCAGCACCAATGAATCCAACTGGTCTGCAGGCACAGTATGAGTACTATGGCCGTTGTCAATAAGACAATGCACCTTGGTGGGTTCCATGTATCCATCGATTACAGCACTTCGATTTGCTCGAGGTGGCATAATCTGGTGCAAACCGATGCCGAGAATGGCCTCTGCACGCGAAAGATCGTGTAGGTGAGCGAATTTCTCATCCTGGGCACGTAACGTATCCGGCAAATCCTCTACAGGTACCATATTTGAATCGGCGAATCCGCTGCGAATCTCGCGAATCTCTGGGAGCTTCGTCTCCAATATGGTTCCCACATGCTCAGGTCCGGCTATAACATCTCTCATAGCTGCCTGGTGAAGAGCCACTGCCGAATACCGCATCTTGGCGGTGGCGGATAAGGTGAAGCGCACCATCTCTTTCAATATGTTGCGCTTATACTGCTGGTTCGCGTAGAGAAGCCCCATGATAGTTCGGTTGCGAATGTGGTAGTATGCCTGCCAATCCAGTTGGTCATCCTTATCCACAAAGGACTGATGCCATAGGCACACACCTGGCACAGTAACCGTGCGGTATCCAGCTCGCTGGGCACGCACACCGTATTCCACATCATCGTTCTTGATGAAGAACGGATACGAGAGGCCAATCTTGCGAATCACCTCAGTGGGGATCAGGCACATCCACCAAGCGTTATAGTCGGCATCCACGCGCCGATGCAGGTACTGCTTATCCAAGAATGACGTTGAAGCCAAATCATCATACCGAGACTCTTTCACTGCAGTGCCCCAACTAATGGTCTGAGGATCGAAGACCTCAGCCAATGCGCAAATTCTGGTTGGCTCACTCAGGAACAACATATTGCCACCTACCAGTGTAGGTTTCTCGCAATGGTTGGCAAAAGCAATGGCACGAGATACGGATTCCGGTTCCAGAACAGTGTCGTCGAGCAGCAAGGCGTATCCGCTTTCCCCGTGATGCTCAACCTCGTACATGCCTCGAGCAAAGCCACCTGATCCACCAACATTGCCCTGCTGAATGATTCGCAGCTTGTCTCCAAGTTTGACCTTCGCCGCCGCGAATCCTTCGTGTTCCTCCACTAAATTTGAACCTTGATCAACCACATATACTGCGTCGATAAGATTCATATCCGCCATATCCGCCAGAAGATTGAACTGGCGTATGCACCACTCCGGCTTGTTCATCGTGGTGATGGCGAGAGATGCAGTCAGATTGCGCTTTGCCGAAACTTCAGTCTGCCAACTCGCATCGGACAACGTCACGGAAGCATCAGCAGATGCCTCGATGTCAAACCACAGCCAGCCGCCCTTAGCCATACCATAAATCGGCACTGGAATCTGCACAACTTGAGGGCTTGTGGCAGTAGCGTTCACCGATTTCTTAGCCACAATATAATCGTTGGCATCCGCATCCGATCGATGCACCGTGACCGAGCCCTCACCAGCAACGGTGAGATTGAGCACGACTTGCTGCACATTAGTCCATTGAGCCCAGTAAGCGGCCGGAAACGCGTTGTAGTAGCTTGCAGTGGAATACGTGTGCTCTGGGGGAACCTCTAATGACGTACGACCAGTAATCTCCTTATGCAGTTCGGCGTTGCTCAAGGAGCCCCCAGAAGCATCATATCCGCTGCCGTATATGGGAGCAGCGGCAATACGAAACTCCTCATCCATGCCAACGTTGTTCGAAGGAAACACTACACGCCAAATTGTTTCTCGCTGTGCTGTAAACATAAGAATGACCTTAGTGCCTCTTGTTGTATGCGATTTTGTTGGTGTCGATGACGAAGGTCTTGCGGTCGTTCTTGGCCATGACGTCCAGGATGATGCCGGCGATGATGAGCAGGAGCCCCGTGATGACCAGCATCACCGCGCCGATCAGCGTGGGGAAGTGGGTGACCACGCCGGTCTTGGCGAATTCGAAGGTGACGGTGCCGCAGAGCACAATGCCGACGATGCCGATGATTAGGCCCAATCCGCCGAAGAAGGGGAGGGGCTTGTATTCGCGAATCATGCGGAAGATGGTGCTCATCACCTTGATGCCGTCGCCTACCGTGTCCAGCTTGGATACGGAACCTTCCGGCCTGTCGCGGTACTGGATGGGCATTTCGAACAGACGCAGGTTGTTGTTCAGCGAGTGGATGGTCATCTCCGTCTCAACCTCGAAGCCTCGCGAGAGCACGGGATAGGTCTTGACGAAGGTGAAGTTGAACGCGCGGTACCCGGTCATGATGTCGGTGACGTGCGCGCCGAACAGCCCGTTGATGGAGCCGCGCACCAAACGGTTGCCGAAATTGTGGAACGGGCGCTTGTTCTCCTGGAAGTATGTGGAGGAGAGGCGGTCGCCGATGACCATATCATAGCCTTCGAGCACCTTGGCGACCATGGCGGGCGCGGCGTCGGCCGGGTAGGTGTCGTCGCCATCTGCCATGACGTATACGTCCGCGTCGATGTCCTCGAACATGGCGCGGATGACGTTGCCCTTGCCCTGGCGCGGCTCCCTGCGGACGATCGCGCCTTCGGCCTCGGCGATCTCGGCGGTGCGGTCCGTGGAGTTGTTGTCGTACACGTAGATGGTCGCATCCGGCAAGGAAGCCTTGAAGTCACGAACAACCTTGCCGATGGTGACCTCCTCGTTGTAACAGGGAAGAAGCACGGCAACAGAAAGATTCTGATTCTCAAACTGGTCAGACATGAACACAACTCTACGCTTCATTATTCTTACTGTTTCTCAGCAATACAGCCAGTGATGCCGAAGAACAATGGAAGAATAAAAGTCACGGGCAATAGATACCAAGCAAACACCAGAGGAGAAAGATACAATACTAATACATTGAAACCAAGTAAAGAGCCTGCTCCTACAGCAATCCATCTCTTTCTCGACATACCATAAATTAACAATAATAATGGAATATACGTCGCATAGTAGGCATATGCATTTAATATAGGATTTATGGCAATTTGTTGGCCTGCATCTGCCGCTCGCATAAGCAAGGATGATTTTTGACCTGTTCCTCGCATATCATGGAGCACATTTTCCGCACTTAAGGGCGGACGCACAAAACTGTCCCATTGAATCATATACTGATCACTAAATAATCCATCTGAATTAGACCCATAGAAGACACCCACTTGCGGGTAAAACCAACCAAGCATAAGGTTTCCGAAAGCCTTAACATATTCCCCCGGATTATGGACACCAAGTGAGACCCATGCGCCAATACCTTTGATCTTTTGCGCTATACTCGCTTCATTATTGATGGTCCATGAAGTTTCATCAATACGATAATTCGTGTATGTTTTGCCAGCCTTGTCGATATTCAGTAAGCTGGATAAGGCACTACGTTCCTGAGGGGAAATACGCTCAGGTGATATAGACTGTATACGCGCCACGGGCATCATAATTAGGCCCATAACTTCTTTCCCCGGGGAAACCTCGGCATGAGTAACTCTCACTAGAGCAGGTTCAATGATGCCCTGCGCAAGCACCATTGCTATAATCATGCTTGCGACCACCTTCAAGCGATTCTTCTTAACGCTTGCAACGAGAACACAGAAGGCACAAAGAATGGCCACAGTAGCAGTTCGTTTACTCAGCATGCATAACGCAACCAGAAGTACTAGCATAACGCAAACAGGCCGACGATGGAGCACCTTCCCACGCGTAAGGAATATCTCAACGTAAATAATTGATAGCGGTAGGAGAAAAACTGTGTGTAACGAATCTTTCGCCATTGTAGGAACTGCTCCTACAATAGCCGGGCAGAAAGCAAAAAAGAGAAAAATAGCCAACAAAAGAGAACGGGCAGCACCAATCTTTCGCAAATAGCATAGTACTAGCATCACTCCGATGGCAAAAGAAAAGGTTTGCACCAAAACATAAATGCCTAGTCCTAACAACACATGATGAAGTGCAAAACCTAGCTCCCAGAAAAAACCAAAAACTAAAGTGTCAAATAACGGATGTTGAGTATAGTAAAAATGATAGCCAGAGCTTTGCATAAACTGCGCAATTGTATCATCCCTCATGACACCAGGCCAACACGTGATAACCCAAGGCAACCAACAAAATATCACACCAATGAGACAAACTAGGCCATATTTCTTTATGCTCGTTGTAAATGATATTGCATCTTGCGTGGCTGCCCAATAATCAACACTCATCACACGTTGTCTCAGAGGGAGCGAGGCTGAATCACCATTTTCAACTCGCGAACCAGTTAAACAATCGAACCAATGGAATATTAGATACGCTATTAACCAAGACAGTAAGCCGAATACTGCAGCATACGCTAATGATCGTTTTGATCCGCCCTGTGACCCATCATCCACTGCTCGCCCAATAAGCACGAGTAACATAATTATGAACGCAAATACCCAAACAGAGATATTTTTATTATTGAGACGAAGTTTCAATTCTCGTAGCATCTATTCCACTTTGTCTTGAGTTCAAATATTAATTATCGAATCGTCTACTTGCGTCATAGTCAATGCGCGATCACTCAATAATGCATAGTTCCGATTTCGCTCATCTTGAATGACGAATGTACAGGCATTCTCATCAACAGCAACACCAACTGCATCTGTTTGCTGATCATCATTGGGATTAGGAATGCGCAATGAAGCTATGAGTCGAAATTCACCGTTATTAAAGATATTCAGTGGAATATCAAAAACCGCAACATGGTGACCGTGGTCTTTCATTTTGAATGTCTTCATCCCAGTATCGTATGAAATACCACCACGACGAATATCATGCAATGCAATGGCTATATAAAAATCATCTGGCTCATCATACTGGTATTCAACAGCAAATCGAAATGTATCTGACGACTTGCAAATCCGCGGAGAGATGGCATACGTACGTAAAATCGGGCAGCGTTCATTCAGCCCGTTGGGATATCCTCCACGCTCTTCGCGCTTTTGCTGTTCCACAGCCTCCTCAGCATTGAGATTCGCCAACGTATATTGCTGAGACACAGTCTCCGGATCTCCGATAGCTTCAACCTCACCGTCGGCAATCATCATTGCTCGAGAACAGTATTTCCTTACGGAATCCATGTCATGGGTCACTAAAATAACTGTCTTATTAGCATCTTTCTTGATTTCCGTAAAGAACTCATCACATTTACGCTGGAATGCCTCATCACCAACTGCCAGCACCTCATCAAGTACGAGAATGTCCCCTTGAGCCTTAATAGCCACAGAGAAGGCCAGCCGTACCTGCATGCCCGAAGAATAGTTCTTCAGCTTTTGGTCCATGAAGTCTTCGAGCTCAGCGAATGACACGATATCGTCATACATCGCATCAACTTCTTCTGCGGTGAAACCCAAGAGACTGCCGTTCAGATATACGTTTTCACGACCAGTCAATTCAGGATTAAACCCAACACCCAGTTCGATGAATGGCACCAGCTTTCCTTTGACGCTGATGCTGCCCTGATTCGGATAGTAGATTTGGGAAATAATCTTCAGTAATGTGGACTTACCGCCACCATTACGTCCCACAATACCAAAGAACTCACCCTGATGAACTTCAAAAGAGATATCTTTCAAAACCTGTTGCTGACGATAGCCCTTGATACCTTTTGTCCAATTGATGAATGCTTGTTTAAGACCTGTGGCCTGTTCCGTAGGCAACTTAAAATGCTTAGAAACATGATTCGCAGCCAATACAACTGGAGCCTTGGTGTAATCGACTTTTGGTTCTTGCTTTTCTCCCGATTCGGTCATCTCACATCACCTCCGCAAACTGGCGGCTGTTACGCCGGAACAGATATACACCTAGCCACAACATAAACACTGTAAACACAACGGGGAACCATTGAATCAGGGGATTATGGAACTGGTTCCAGATCGTAGGCTGTGTTTCTGGAGCAATCAGATTATGGCGAATGTCCTGAATGGACTGAGCAAAGGGATTGACGAGCTCCAATCGAGCCAAATCAGCAAGTAGACCGCCTTGTGAAGTGACGTAACTGAGCGGGTAGATAATCGGCATACCGTAAAAGATGAGCTGTTGCAGAACATCCCAGATATGGGCGATATCGCGGTAATACACGTACATTGTCGACATGATTAGCGTGATTGCGAGAGCAATCGCGTACAACTCAATAATGTTGAGTGGGAGCAACAATACACGCCATGTGAACTGTACATGCAAGATCAGAGCGAACAGCAAAACTACACCAAGGTTGATGATGTAGCTAATGAAAGCACCCATCGTGGCGGATACAACAACAATGTAATTAGGGAAATGTATCTTCCTCAACAGATCGCCACGATCGACCACTGAACGAAGCCCCACATTTGTGGATTCAGTCACGAACTGCCAAGAGCTGATGCCGAGCAGCAGCACAACCGGATAAGTGGGCGTACCATCTGACATCCTCAAGAATTTTGCGAACACCAAATACATAACGCAAAACATCATCAACGGCTTAAGCACCGACCATGCGATACCGAGGAAAGACCCCTGATAGCGCAATCTGAAATCGGTCTTCACCAGTCCGCGCAACACGACCCACGCATACTGGTAACGCGCCCTAATACTGTCCAATACATTCTTCACAGCACATAATCGTATCAGTCAGACGGAATCTACTTACTTGTAGCTGTTCAATCTTCACAGGCATCCCTTCGCGGCAGAGCTTTGCGGAATTTTGCAGATCTTCGAGGCCGCCGAAAACAATAGAGAGACGCGCCGTCATTGTTGTAGTCCACATATATAGACAGTATTACTATTTTACTAGTCGGTTTCCCTTTTCCCAGATAGGAATGGTATGTCCTTCCTCAACACGATTGCAAAGCACCTTCCCGCTTCCAAACGCGCCGTTGCGCAGACTCTTAATGAAGTCAAGATGCTTCGCGAACATGTAGATGTATTGTACGGGCAGCTCTATGCCCGAATAGAACAAGCCGATTATGGTATCAACGACAATTTGAACTACAAGGTCGACACCATTCTCACGCCGCATCTCAATGATTTGGGAACAGCACTAGACGCGCATGATGCGCACATGAAAATATTTGCATGGGAAAACTATCGACACAAGGGAGAATCTCTCTCAGCGGCTAAGCAGCGCTTTTTCATGTCGCTACCACCCGCCACGGGAAGCACTCGACTATTGCAGGAAGGTTGCGCACAGCTTATGACAGAGTTCGACCAACTCTGTCGAGACAACAACCTTCCATACTGGCTTGATTTCGGTTCATTACTTGGAGCTGTCCGCCATCACGGATTTATCCCGTGGGACGATGACACCGATCTTGGCATGATGAGAGAAGATATTGATCGTCTACAAGGTATTGTTCAACATGATTCTCGATATCGACTATCTCTGGTCTATGACGCAATCGCTTTTTGTCGGCAAATTCGTTTCATGTCTTCGGATACATCAAACCCATGTTTTGTGGATATTTTCATTTACGATTACACTGACTCCACCGCTATAGAAGTGTACGACCGACGTCAACATATTCGTACCGAATTACTTGATGCCCTCAGACAATCTCAATTCCGGGCATGGCATGACCTTGTGTATCTTAGCGAGACCTCCGATGGAGCAGCAGAAATTCAGCAGGTCTTTTCTCGCTATCAGAGGGAAATGGAAGAAAGCGGCATCGTGGTGTCGAAGGAGAATGCTTCCGGCATCATGTACGGCATCGATAATGTCGACAACTCATCTGTTCGTCTGTACAAACTTGATGACATGTTCCCCACAACATGTCTGACGTTTGAAGACCACGAGTATCAAGCACCTCATACTCCAATGACCGTACTCACCCGTAACTACGGTGATATTTATTCGTTGCCTCGTGATATCAACAGTCATTTCATACATGTTGATCCTGCACTATTACAGCAGGACAACGTACAGGAATCGATCCAAGACTCTCTATCAGAAATCCCAATTAGCAAGAATGAGGAATAATCATGCGCCGAGTAATCACTTACGGAACCTTTGATCTTCTTCACTACGGACATATCAATCTGTTGAAACGAGCCAAAGCCTATGGCGACTACCTAATCGTTGGTCTTTCCACAGATGAGTTTAATGCCGGTAAAGGAAAGAAGGCATACTTCTCATACGATCAGCGAAAAGAATTACTCGAGTCACTGCGTTACGTCGACTTAGTCATTCCCGAACAAACATGGGAACAAAAAAGGAATGATATCCTGCTATATCAGGTGGATACATTCGTAATGGGCTCGGATTGGGCCGGGAAATTTGATGATCTTAGCGACATTTGCGATGTAATCTATCTGCCGCGTACACCCGAGATTAGTTCCAGCAAAATCAAAAACGATCTTGAGCATAGAAATTAGATGAACTGGGGGTGGTGCCGTTTTCTTGGACTATGATCCGAGGAGGAAACGGCCATGGCGAAGTACAGCAAGGAGCAGCGTCGGTGTGCGGTTGAGTTGTATGTGCGGTACGAGTGCTGCGCTGCGGATATGGTCCGTGAGCTGGGTTATCCCAGTCGGGAGGCGTCGCGCATGTGGCATCGCGACTGGCTCGAGGAGCAGAGGACGGGCGTGCCGTCGACGCGCGGGGAGCGGTATGCGCGCTACACGACGGAGCAGAAGCGCGCCGCGGTGGACCATTACCTGACGCACGGGCGGCGCGCGAGCCGCACGATGCGCCGGTTGGGGTATCCGAGCAAGGAGGTGCTGGCCGCGTGGATCGACGAGCTCGCGCCCGGCGAACGCCATGTCAGGCGCGGCCCCGGTCCCCGACGGGCTCAAACGCCAGGGTCAACCCCCGCAACCGCGACTGGGCTGCCGACGCCCTGAAGGCCGTGTTCTCCATGGAATCGAGGGACAAGGCGCTGGAGAATGCGGAATTCGTCGCCAAGGACATGGAATCGAGGAAGCTGAGGGAGGCCGCCAAATGCCTCAGGGAGGGCATCGGCGAGACGACGACCTACCTGCTCGACGACTATCCCAGGGAGCATCGCCGGCGCATCCGCACGAACAACATGATCGAACGTCTCAACCGTGAGATCAGACGGCGCACGCGCGTGGTCGGCAGCTTCCCCGACGGACGCAGCGCGTTGATGCGCGTCTGCGCGCGCTATGTCACGTCGAACGAGTGGTCGACTCGCCGCTACCTCGACATGTCAAGGCTCGGTGAGACCGTACGGGAAGCGAACTGATCATCGCCACAGGGACGGGCGAAGACCAAAGTGCGCAAAACTTCGGCCTACCAAATGAAAACGCCGAAGCGGCCTACTTCAACTTGACACACATACGAACATGGCGCGGATGATGTTGCCCTTGCCCTAGCGTAGGTTCCCTGTGCGCGATTGTGCCCCCGTCCTTGGCCTTGGCGATTTTGGCGGTACGTTCCGTGGAGTGTCGTACATGCAGGGGCAGCGTCCGGCAGGGAGACCACTGAACCCTCGCACCACCTTGCCGATGATGACCTCCTCGTTGTATCAGGGACGAACCAACAGAAGAATTCAGATTCGCAAATGGCGCAATGATTAATACTGTGACTGTCCTGTGTAATGATGAGGAGTCTGAATAAATAATTTGCTGTTTGTGAAGAGTGACATCTGGGTGGTTGGAGTGTCCTAGACGTCGCACATCACAAACAGCAAACAACGAAATGCTGCAAAGATGTATGTGTTATCTCAATTATTTCATTCCAAGGTACTGTTTCCAATACTGGATAGAAGTCAGTTCTTTACTAGCGGCCTTGTATTCAGCTGACAGACGCTCGCGATTCTTCTTGAAGTAGGCTAAATCGCGTTTGTACCGCTTTGTGACCGCATTGTACTGTTTGAGGTTCTTAGTACGAATAGTTCCTCTGCGGTTGAACCAATCGATGGCAATAATGATATTCTCACCATGAATACTGCCTGCGGGGTAAATCCACCCAGCGCTCGAAATCAGGGCATAACGCTTACCGGGAGTTCCCTTAGCCCCATGGATACTGGAATGCAGAAGACGCTGGCCGTTGATGGTAAGAAAATCAAAAGCGCGCTGTTGAATCGAACGCGGTTTGTCATTGTCTATTTCCTGACGTGTCAGCTTGGATACGTCAAAACCTTCCAGTCCCATATCGTCGGCCATCTGCTGCAGCTCGGGGAAGGACACTAGTTTTTCCTTCTCTTGATTTGCTTGTACGAACTTCTCTTGGACGATAGGCTGTTTAATGAAATCAGGTCCTTTGAGGAAGTCCTCGAAGCCCTTGAGCGCAAGCTCCGCATCCGTGTAGTTGAACTTTTTGAGTTCCAAATCAACTTGATCGTGCAACTCGCGTAGGAACGTATCGATACTGGGTGCCAGTCCCGTCGTCATCTGGGCAATCATGCCATTACGGATACTTTGATAACGTTCCACAGCAGCGTTGTAGCGAATCTCAAACTTGGAATGCCAAATACACAAGCCGTTCATTGTCATGAACGTGGGGTTGCAACGAATTCCGTATTCTACATCGTCGTAGCGGACGAAAACTGGTAGTGGCATACCATTGCGTTTGATAACACTCATGGGAATGCAGCAATACCACCAGGCTGCGTAGCGCCGGCCATCGCCGACTCGTAAGTTTTCGTCGTATACTTCATTGAACACAATGTCAACGAACTTCGTGACCTGCAGCGGAATTTTAGCGGCCACGCAAATACCAATCTGCGGATCTATGAAGCCGGTATCTTCCTTCATGTCCTGCACGTCCTCGTAATTCAGCATAGCACCGCTAACAAACGCTTCTGAATACTCGGGTTTGACGATGCGGAGTAGATTGTACGTGCGCATGATGCTCTCAGGAGAGACTTCAACGTCATCGTCCATTAGCAACACGTGGGTCGCGGGAACGTCCTGTTCCATGGACTCAATCATGCCACGTGCGAAGCCCCCAGCACCGCCCACGTTCTCATTAGGGGAGATAGTCACCTTGTCGGTGCTAAGTTCTTTGTAGGGGAGAGTACAGCCGTTGTCTATGACGTGCATGCGGAAATGTTTGGCGATATCGTTGTCGGAACCAAGAATCTCTTTCTTCACTAGTTCGATATTCTTGGTAATGTAGGATTCCTTCTTGAAGGTGGTGGTCGAGAGGGAAAGTTCGATATCCGTCAGTTCGCCATCGATGTCTAGCGTGTAGTAGGCATCGCGGACAACAATGGCGCCGGTGGTTTCGATTTGGAATCCCGCGAGAACCATGTTCTCGTCGACTGTGAGATCGAGATCGATGGACTGCCATTTATTGCTGGCCTGGACCTTGGCAAAAACCGTGGGATCGATTTCAGGGGATGAAGAAAGTCGATAGGCTTTGGTTTGCGTTATAGTGCAGGCATTCCCCTTGACCTCAAGATGCAGGTGGAAACCTGTCGCACGAGTATATTTGAGCAGCTTCATTGTAGATAGGCTGTTGAAATATGTTGTGAAATCAATGGTGCCCGCACCCTCGACGAACCACTCGTGTGTGTCTGGATTGACGCGTACAGGTTGATTGGTGTGGTAGTACATCGTCGGGTAGCTGAGCGCTCTTGGAGTTATCTCCATGAGCACATTCGCGAAACGTATTGATGGCATGTGCCCTTACCTCGCTTACACGGAAAACATCTGAACAATGTAATAATAACTAGGTCTGTGCGACCTTTTGGTAGGGGGCTGCATATATTTGCAAATTACGACACGTGGAAAGGATAGCTTATGTAACTGAGCGAGCCAGGACCTTCAATAGGTCATGAGGGGATGGACTATTCGAGGCAGTTATCCAATCCTATGCTGGTGCATGTCTTAAACAGGCCATGGTGAAAAATATCAAGAAACTTCACAGCAGGGGCACAGATCGAGACGCGGTTGCAAAGCATACGGATATGGGGGATCTGAGTTCAGAATGACCCGTGGGTGCAATCTCGGTGCAAAGCTAGACGAGGTTCATGCCCATTACCGTGTTTGGTAGGTCCCGATGGTCGAGGCCAGGTCGCCGGTTCCGGTATGACTCTCTCGTCCTGTCGTCGATGATCCGGGGGGGGTGTTGTCGCCGGGAATGGGGACGCCCGATGACCG
>ERZ1106948.150-NODE-150-length-33901-cov-33.722301_pt1 | contig 33901 bp, 44 predicted proteins | sample MGYA00403673_ERZ1106948 | MGnify/ENA primary metagenome ERZ1106948 (study PRJEB35170, sample SAMEA104062409) | human gut metagenome | biome: human gut; feature: human-associated habitat; material: faeces | place: Denmark | collected 2012-05-07 ...
ATCGACGTGTCCAATGACGACCAAGTTAATATGAGGCTTTTCCTTACCCATGTCTAGAGAGTGATGAGGTCACAGAAAACGGTACTGAATCAGATCTTCCCAAGAGAGTCAAAGAGATTATGAGCGGAATGAGTGGTGTGAGACGCGTGCAGTGTGGGAGTGATGCTTGATTACGGTGCGTGCAGTGCCGGGAATAGTTTGTGGGGATGATGGCGTTTTTATTCGGGTCATTGCATTGTGTGAGTTAGTGTGTTGAGATTGATGGGGAAGGGGTGGAGAGGGGTGGAGAAGAGGGGAGGAGGGTGGTGGAAGAAAGAGGGGGAATACAGCAATGATGCGACTACACAGCAGGTTCCTTCACCTCCTCTTGTCCAACAAGAGAGCTGCTCAGTAAAGTGTTGCGCTACTCGTGACGATGCTTGTTCGCGTAGATGTACAACGCGAGAATTAGAATGAAGATAACTCCAATAGAAATACTGAATATCGTAATCACCACTATTCGTGAAGAGGAAGGGGAATCACTCACAAGTGGACCAGAATCCTTCAATCTCGTACTCCCAAATGCACTCTCCTCCATATTTCATGCCTCCATACTCTTCAGGAACGCGATTCTCTAGTGATGAGTGATTACACCGAATACTACTGATCGTGAGAACGATTTGCTCTTTCCTTCCAACGTGCGCCTTCACATACTCCATGTAGTCAAAACCACCAACAACACAAGGGACCTTCCTAATTCATTAGTAAGAACTCTCTTGAGTTACATCACGTCCTGATACTTCTCATGCCACTGTATGCCACAGTTCTTGATGTAGAACTCGTAATACGACGTATCCCAAATCCTCACCCACGCGCTTTCAACTGTGGAGGTACAGTTGAACTTGTTGGTGCCAATTCGCTCACATTCCATTTTCTTGCTAAATGTCATCCTCTCTTCGATTTTGTACTGGTCCAGCATCGTATATGTTCTGTACTTGCAATTGTCACCCTTATCGTACACATTACTTAAGAAGTCCTCGTAAGTGGGAACGCCCTTCCAATTCACATTGAACTGCGCTGTAAACTTAGCTACTCGTTAGTGCCACGTATTGCAGTAGATACCAGTATTGCCAGTACACTCTCCTTCAAGACTGGTGCACTCTGATGGTTAGGGTCCTTTCTAGCAACGCACTTGAGAACACGACACTAAGCAGAAGCAGGAGAAGCACTATAGAACTCATTGAAACTGCATATGGAATAGGTGAATGGGAGTTTCATGACGCGTTATTGGAGACAATCATGTTTCTCTGCAAAAGAACTCTCATGTCAGAGATTGCTTTCATTCACATAGCAGTAGTCAAACAAAACCATGCAGCAAGCAAATACAGAATTATACAGCGGGTTCCTTCGTCTCTTGTCCAACAAGAGAGCTGCTCAATAGATTATTGCGCTTCTCGTGACGATGCTTGTTCGCGTAGATATACAACGCGAGGATTAGAATGAAGATAACTCCAATAGAGATGCTGAAGATGGTGATCACCACTACAAGTCATCCCTCCTTAATCGCACTTACGTGTTGACCAGAACCCCTCAATCTCATACTCCCACACACATTCTCCTCTATACTTCATTCCTCCGTACTCTTCAGGCACGCGATTGTCTAGTGATGAGTGATCACATCAAAGACTACTGATCGTGAGAATGACTTGCGATTTCATGCCAACACGCTGCTTCACGTACTTCATTTAGTCTGAATTACCAACGTAGCAGGGCTCTTTCCTATAACAATATCAACCATCCCATATCATTACATCACGTCCTGATACTGTTCGTGCCACTTCATACCACAGTGCTCGATAATGCTCTTGTAGAACGATGTATCCCATACACGAACCCAAGCGCTAACAACAGTTGATGTGCAGTTGAACTTGTTCTTATCGATTCGCTCACACTCCAACTTCTTGCTACGAATCACCATTTCTTAGAATCCATACTGGTCCAACATCGTATAACTCCTGAAGGTGCAGTTATCATGCTTGTCGTAAACGTTATTCAGCATATCTTCGTAAGTGGGAACTCCTCTCCAATTCACATTGAATTGAGCGGTAAACTTGGCTACTTGTGACTACGACACATTTCATGTACTCCATCCATATGAACACTCTCCTTCAAGGCTGGTGCACTCTATTCCATCATATTCATGATCTTCGGGTCACTTGAGAATACGACGCTCAGTATCAGAAATATCACAGTTAAGGGAGACATCATTAATGAGAAAGCCAAACAGATTGGGAGTTTCATGACGCATGCTGGGATTTGAATCAAGAGAAACGAGTATCTTCTAATACTGCTCATCTATTGGAAACAATGCCACGAGAGTGATGGAAGTCTTTGCTCAAACACAATGATATCAACAACTAAACGATAGGCTCCTTGATTTCGTCCTGCCCAGTAAGGGAACGATTCACCAACGAATTGCGCTTCTCCTTGCGATGCTTGTTCGCGTAGATGTACAACGCGAGGATTAGAATGAAGATCACGCCAAAGCCCACACCAAAGATGGTGATGACCACTATTCGTCAGGAGGACGGACAGTCACTCACGCGTGGACCAGAACCCCTCGATCTCATATTCCCACACACATTTCCCTCCATAGTGCATTCCATCGTATTCCTCGGGAACGCGATTCTCTAGTTATGAACCACGAACACTAGCATCACTGATCGTCAGCGAAATGGTGGCTTTCCTTCCAACTCGGTCTTTCATCATTTGCATCGCATCTACCCCATCGATGATACAAGGCACTTTCCTATTTCAATATCAATCACATAGAAGCACTACATCACATCCTGATACTGTTCATGCCATTGCATACCACAGTTGTTGATGATCTCCTGATAGTACTTGGTGTCCCACACTCTCACCCAAACGCTCTCGATCGTTGAGTTGCAGTTGAACTTGTTGGTATCGACTCGCTCACACTCCATCTGCTTACTACTCGTCACTCTCCTCTCCATTTCACACTGGTCCAGCATCGTGTATGTTCGAGTCTGGCAGTTATCAACCTTATCGTACACGTTGCTTAGTACATCCTCGTAAGTGGGAATGCCCTTCCAATTCACGTTAAACTGGGCGGTAAACTTGGCTACTCGTCACTGCCACCGTTCACATGGAGTACCGAAACCGTCCACGCACTCTCCTTCCAGACTCGTGCATTCTGACTCCTTACACCACAGTAATAGAACTACTCGAAAGCACAACACTAACCAATAGGAGAAGAATGGCTATAACCTGCATTACCCGAGTTTATTGGTCTTGGAGGATGGGGAGTTTCATCGGAATGAATAAGGGGTAATCGTTGTGCTCGTTAGTTGCTAAAGGGAAGAAGAGTGGGATGTCGACATAGTCAAGGGTAACGCACACATGAGGGAATCATCTTCTCCATCTTGTCACTTATAAGAATACCAAACACACTCCTGGTATCACAATCGTTCCATCCATCGATTACCCCATTCTGATTCCTAGTCTTCATTTCTCACATCACAAGAAATCAGCAAAAGAGTGATTGAGAAGGGTACCATATAGAGTAAATAGCACAGATGTGCAGTTCTTTGAACGAAACGCAGTATCACTAAGAATGACTCCCTCTCTTCCTCCTCTGAGTCCTGCACGACATGGAACGACACATCTCACCCAGAACGCCTTCTCTCCATCTCAACCCTAACGGAACAGAATCACCCCACTGTACAGTTGGCCCAGTCTTGATATGAAAGGGAATGCAATGAGCAATAATGAAAGGAATGTGGAAACGCGCAATGTTATTAGCTATCATTGCACTATCTTTCGCTGAGCGATTCTAACTCTTGTGCTTGTTTCATTGCCTCGAAAATACACCCATATTCTTCTCATCCCCTTTTGCTTCCTCTACACATTTCCATTGCCTGGAACTCCTCATATTCGACCCGTTTGACAATTCCCTTCTCCAGCGATATTCAAAATTGATACTACAGCTGTGAGCAGCACCACCAACCAAACAACTCACACCGGACAGCGATGCATCATCGTTTCCTCCGACGAAACGCCCGGTCTGACGCACATGTTTCCCCGATACACGGTTGATTGGGCAGCGTAACGACACTCGAATGCCGTTTCAGCCATAATTCTTTTCGTAGACAGACATGAGATCGTTTATCATCATTGCTCTGTTTGCCCTGGCTCTGGCGCACCCTCCGAGACTTGTGGAGATCGCCAAGGAGGTGAACGCTATGCACACCACCTGGGTGGCTGACGAAACCATTCCTACCCGTGACTTCACTGAGTTCATCGGTGCTCTGAAGGGAGGAAACATTCCTGTCAAGAAGCCGATGCTGCGCGGAGACCTCCCCAAGGAGTTCGATGCTGCTGCGAACTGGCCTCAGTGCCCCTCCATTAAGGAGGTCCGCGATCAGTCCGTTTGCGGCTCTTGCTGGGCTGTGGCTGCTGCTGCCGCTGCCACGGATCGTTGGTGCATTGCTACGGAGGGAAAGGTCCAGAATCGTCTGTCTTCCCTCGATATCCTGAGCTGCTGCGAGTATTGCGGCAAGGGTTGCCAGGGCGGCTATCCCATTGAGGCCTGGAACTCGTTCGTGGACGAGGGCGTGAGCACTGGTGGCGCCTATGGTTCCCAGGACTGGTGCGACGCCTACCCCTTCCCCAAGTGCGAGCATCACGGACTGCGCGATTTCTACCCCGAGTGCGGCGAGTTCCAGCCCACTCCCGAATGCCCCAGAAAGTGCCAGGAGGGGTACCCTGTGGAGTACGCGAAGGACAAGCACTTCTTCAAGGAGGTCTTCGTTGTTCTTAACGGCGTTGATGCCATTAAGGCTGAACTGATGGAAACCGGTCCTTTGGAGGCGGTTTTCGATGTGTATGAGGACTTCCTGACCTACAAGTCTGGAATCTACCAGCACGTGTCGGGTGAGAGACTCGGTGGACATGCTGCGAAGCTCGTTGGCTGGGGTGTGGAGAACGGTGTTGAGTACTGGAAGCTCGCGAACAGCTGGAACGAGAACTGGGGCGAGAACGGCTACTTCCGTATTGTTCTCGGCAAGGACGAGTGCCATGTTGAGGATATGTGTCTTGGTGGATTCCCTAAGCTTTAATGCGCAATGCTGTTTGTTGAACAAAGAAGTGCACTCTGGCGCCTCGATCTTGCGCTTCTTCTCCCACTTCTCGTCCTTCTCCTGCTTCTTCTTCTTATTCGCCACTCTTGCCTCCTCTTCCAAGCGGCTGATGTCCTCTTTCTTCGGGTAGGTGACCTAATCGTGATTCTCACGTAGCCGCCCCAAACGCTGTATTCCTTGTTGTAGTGATCGACTCCCTCCAGCCACGAAGTGAACGGATCCTCTTTCTTGATTTGGTCGTCGATGTGTTCGTAGATCTGCGTGCGCTTAAACTCGCACCGTTCCTTCATAATCGACGCATCCTCCAGATCAATGACCCTACTAGCGTCCTCCTTCTGCTTCTTGTTGTAGTCGCAAAACAACGGCTACTCCCTCATTCCATTCAACCACTCTCACCTGGTCGAGGAACAAACCCGTACTCGGCGCGAGCGGGGTGATCATGTCCCCGCGGCTCAGACTCGACGCCACCGTGAACAGAGAGCACTTTCCCCGCGCCACCTCCACGCTCATGCCAATCATCTTGCGAATCTGATGAATCATGAAACTCTGTCCGTCCAGGCGGATCCGAAGGTACATCGTGGTGTGAATGCGAATCGGGTCCGTGACGACGATCGACAGCAGGTGGCGCTGAGCCGAAGCGTCGAACGCGGTTTTGCTGACCGTGTAGTTGTGAAAGTTGTGGGTTCCCACAAAGAGGGACATGCAGGCGCGGAACCGGGACAACGCTCTCCGAAGAGTGAGGGGCCACTCGCTTTTCGGGACGACGCCTCCAAAGGCCGCATCTTCAGCATCAGGAGTGTACTCGTCGAAACGGTGCTGGTCCTTAATCAGTTGCTGCGCTGCAGCCAGCGACTTGATTCGCTGGTAGTTGGAGGGAATCTCCTCAAACGGGTTGGCGCACTCCCCCTTCTGGTACTGAAGAAACTCCTTGTAGGTCTCCCAGTGCTGCGTCACGTCCTCCTCAACGGAGAGCGGTTCGCAGTCCTTGTCAAAGGGGGCGAGGGCCGACACGGGGAGAATGTACTCGTACAGTCTCCTGTCGCAGAAATTCTTCGCGTTGAAGTTCTTCGTTGTTCTGCGTATCATAGCGTGAATTCACAGCCCACCTCACCAGCTTGAACACGCGAATACCGCTCGGAAGCGCGCCATTTATCCGGTCGATTGCTTCCTTCTCCTTGCCCTGCACTATCGCCAGTTTGCAGTTAACCACGTTTCCTGCAGCGTGAACTCCCTTATCCGTGCGCGCTGCACGACCCCACCCATTCTATTCTTCAGTTTGGCATTCTGTTACTACCTTCACATACTTATTCTCGTCAAAGAAGTTGAGATCCGAGATCACGCCAGCCTTGTGAAGCGCCGTGATGAGCTCGTCATCAATCGTGTCAGTGTTCTTGTTGCTACGCGCTGAGCACAATAAAGGAGAAGAATACGCTTGCGAGCCATGATACCCCGTTCCGCAATATCCAAATAGCACCGCATACTTCTTCTTGCTGGCCCCTTCCTCCAGGTTGGCGTTGCGGTCAACAGCTGGTTTCTCCATATCGAAGAGTGCAGTGTCAGTGTGCTCCTCCCGCTCTGAGAAATAGAAATCCCTCCTTCACTGAAAGGGAAAAGAGAAAAGAAAGCACACAGTGGGACTTGAACCCACAATCTCTTGCTCCGTAGGCAAGCGCCTTATCCAATTAGGCTATGCGTGCTTGTTTCGGTTCCCAACCTCCATCCCTAAGAGAGACCAATCGACATTCGTTGAGAAACGCCAATCCGTCCCTTCTCGGATTAGAATGAAATACACCTTCCTGTTCCCTATATGTACTCACGCCCAATTCGCGGTCATGACGTAGGTTTGGTGGTATGCGGCAGCATCGCTCTGTTCACGGAACTGTCACGTGCAATCGGAGGCAAGGGGTTCATGAAGAGCGATTGGCTGGATAGGAGTATCACTTCCTGTTCGTGTTGAGCGTAGAAGAAGACGCGTCGCCACTCGTCATTTCTCGCATTCCAGACATGAGCAAGAGTGGCTTTAGACACAACTATCCGTATCGCGTTCAATTGCGAGGATTGACCGATGAGGAGAGCGAACAAGTAGCTCGTTACGGCGTCAGTGATTAGTCTAGAGTGACGATGCAGAGGAAATGAACTCAGAAGAAAGCGAGAGTCTCGCTGCAAGGACAGTGAAGACGGAAGACGACCTTTTCGCCATCAACTCGAAGGCTGTACCAGAGCTCATTTTGGACACTTCCATCTACTCTTCCAACTCTGTCAATCTCACCGTGAAGTCAAGCGTGCCGGGAAGGGTGTGGTGTATTGTTCGAAAGGAGGAAGACCCCATCCCGTCCATCTCGTTCATGAAGACGCTGCTGGCGCACCCCATCGACAAGAAGGTGATGATTCACTTCGATCGCTTGGAGCCCTCCACTCCCTACATCGCGTACTGCTTCGCGGAGAGCAACGACAACGTGCAGATGGTGGAAGCCATCCCCGACGTCGCCGAGTCCTTCACCACCAAACACAACCCCATTCCATGTACCCTTCACCTCACGCTCTCATTGCACCATAGATACCTACACTCTTGAAGAGATCACACGCACCAAGCACGCCATCGCCTTCTCCCTCCCGGCACAACCCACCAACCCTGTGGTGTGTTACCTGTTCCTGCAGGACGAGTCGATTGTCGACACGTTGCACATCACGCCGCCAGTGAAGTCGCTGCGCTTCGCCTTCGGGCACATCAACCCGTCGACGAACTACATCGTGCAGTGCGGCGTGTACCGCGAGAAGAACGGCGTGAAGGTGTACGAGGAGTTCAGCAAGCTGTACAACGTGCCCTCGACGCACAAGACCTCGGGGGTGTCGTGGCTTGGAATCCTTGTGGTGGTTGGGGTGGCCACTGGCGCCTACGCGCTGGTGCAGAAGCAGAAGGCGACGGAGGAGACAGTGGAGGAGGCGGACGACGCCCAGCAAAGCCTGTTACGCGCGCAGAAGCGGCCGAACGGTCTGAGCGAGGAGGCGAACGAGGTGCTGAACGCGCTGGAGAACCAGACGTGGCGCTGTGCGATCTGTGAGTGATGTGTGGTGGTGTGAGGGGTAGGTCAGTACTTGAACCCGCAGCGCGCGACGTCCTGCGGCATGTGCAACGCGCCTCGGTCGCCGGCGGGGCCTGTACAGTCTGTGCAGTTGTCCTCGTCGCGTGATGCGTCGCGTGATGAATCGCTTGATGAATCGCGTGATGAATCGCTTGATGCGTCGGACGCTTCGTCGGATTCGTTGTCGGACTCGTTCGATTTTTCGGAGGAGAGCGTGGAGGCGACGGACAGGTTTGTGGCGCAGACGACGGTGCCGACGCAGGCGCCGCGCATCACGCGCGCTGGCGATGTGAGTGACTCTGAGGAGAGTGGCAGTGAGGAGTCTCAGTCGTCTGAGGAGGTTGTTGAGCAGCCAGTGAAGCAACCAAGTCAGGAGCCTCAGACATCGATTCAGGCACCATCTCAGACACCATCTCAAACATCAACTCAAACACCATCTCAGACACAGCAACAACAAACAGAAGCAACGCCGACAATCACGTCGGCTGTGCGCCCCGTTCCAATGAAACTCCGACCTGCGGCTCCCGCGCCGAAGGTGAATATCCAGATCAAGAACACAAAGAAGAGCAGCGCTCCTGTCGTCGCTGCGAGGGCAAAGCCCGTGCGCATTCAAGTGAAGACTGCAAACGCGGCGCAGAAGAACGACCTATTCGCCGAGCTTGATATGGGTGTAAAGTAGTATCAGTGTCAAACCATTCACAGTGTAGAGTGAAGAAGACCATGAGGATCTCAGCGCCTCCGAAGAAAGCGGTTGTTGAGCCCTCCTCAGACTCTGGAAGTGATGCGTGGGATCAGGACGACTTAGACTTGTCTTCGTTGCGTGTTTGTTGCATCCCCTGAGAAACGGTATGCTTAAAAGGAGTGAGGGAAGACAACAAACAAGCCCGTCTAGCTCAGTCGGTAGAGCGCTAGGCTCTTAACCTAGTGGTCGGGGGTTCGAGCCCCCCGGTGGGCGATTCCTTTTTCTGTGTTCCTCTTTTTCTATTCCTTTTCTCAAGATAGCCGCATGTCTCTGCTGGGTAATGGCTCAGGAGGGGAAACAGCGTTATCTTCATTAAACGACGAAAGGGAGTTCCTTGCGAATCTGGGTGCGAGCTATTCCTTTTCTTGATCCGTAGCCTTTAGACCGTACCACTCCTTCTCTGGAAATCGTAGTGCGCAATCGATCAATCAAACGTGGACTTCTCACTCATCTACAAGTGTTCGACATGATCTTGTTCCTAATGCTAGCATGGCAGGATCTGAATAAGTAGAGTGACGCGTAGGCTTTGTTAGGCAGCAATCCCAGCCTTCTCGGTGATAGTGAACCATCTCGCCTTCTGTGCTCACCGAAGTTAGTTGGTAGTTCCCTGTTTCGTGAATCTGATCCTCCACTGTGTGATATGCTTCCTTCCATGGAAGCGCATTGTAACCCTTTTCCTAATTCCAACCGAAGCGACTCTTCGTTGCTAAGCTCGCAGCCAAAGATGGGTTATCTTACTCCATCTACTCGATATGAGGGCAACGCCATGTATGATCATGATATCCAAGACTGTATTCATTGGGTTTGTAACGTTTTAACATTTGTATTCCTCGTTGTCTGGGCTCACCCACAGAATGGCGATTCTATGCCCCTTTTTAGTCTAGACTCATATCTAAGCGATTCTAGTATCGTGTGGTATGATTTCATTGCTAAGCGCTTCTATTCATTGCACCAGTTTCTTTCCTTCTTTCCTGATCGCTTTCGTCTCTTTACTTCAGGAGGAATCGAAATGGTTTGTCTTGTGAAAGCAGACAAGAAATCAACGTGTATCACCGAAGAGGAAATGCAGCGCGTTCGCTCCTCTCCGCATCATCATCCGTAGCCGTCCATCGCCAGCGCCATCCAGTACAGCTGCCAACTCCTCTCCCAGGCGCCGAATCACACGCTGAAGTCGGTCGAGCTCGCCAACAGCATTCGCGATCATTTGGGTCCCGTCGCCGTCCCATCGCGCTCTCACTCGTAGGACTGTCTAGGCGTCATCCGCAAGGAGTACAACGGGCTTCTCAACTTCTACGAGATGCTGCCGCAGTACTTCAGCGTGTGGCGCGTCGCCAAGAACGACTCCGTTTCGCTCGTCGCCACGAAACTCCCAAAGTTCCCGCCAACCCTCCTCCGTCTCTCTTCCCGCCCTCTCTGACCGCTAGTGCCCTGTCTGCAGAACACCTGTCGCTGTCTCCACGTCGGGAACATATCGCCTCACATGACGGAAGACGCTCTGTTGCGCGTGTTCGGCATGTACGGCGCCATCGAAGACGTGCACATCGTGAACCAGGGAGGTGGTGTCAGTTGGCGGGAAATCATGTCTAGACCGTCGCTACGCCTTCGTGTACTTCACCTCCATCGAAGGCGCGGTGCGTGCGCGCGATCACCTGACGCAGCAACCGAAATGGAAGGGCAATATCGCGTTTGCAAAAAAGGAGAAGAAGGATCGCGCCAAAGCCTCCGCGTCGCTCGTCGTCGCCAACATCGACTTCAAAGTCACGCCCGTGGCCGAATTGCGGGGTATTTTGTCCAAATTCGGTGCCATTTTCCGCCTCTCGATCTGCGCCGACCAGGGCGTGGTGAGCGTGTTCTACAACGACAGCAAGTCAGCCGAGCGGGCGTGCGAAGAGTTGAACGGGAAGTGCTTGAACGGGCGCGTGGTGCGTGCGGAGCTGAGTGGGGGTGTAGTTGGAGGGAAAGGGTGTGAGGCGTAGAAGAAGGCGGGAAAACCCTCCAATCTCAACAAGGTGATTATCCGAGCGTTTTCGGGTATGGCAGAAATCGGGGCGATTATGGGTAGATGGGATGCGCGGCGTCGAAAGCGGCGTAATGGTTTCCCTGTCGGAAGTGATTTCGCGAGTGAAGAACGACATGACGATCCTGCAGTTGTTCGACAACAACGAGTGCGATGAAACTGCCCTGGTGTCGTGTCTGTGCCAGCTGGACCTGGGTTACATGGTGCTCGAGGACGCGGGCGAGTTGGTCTTCTGGAACTGTCTGCGCGACCCGTCGGAGAGTCCGGAGGAGGTGCGAGCGCAGCTGGTTCGGATGCTTCAGTGTCCGAGTCGTGTGGTGTTGTGGCCGAGTAGGAGTGTGTGGGTGGCGTGAGGGGCAGAGGATCAGTTGCGCGACTCGCCGCTGTTGTCGTGTGTGATGGGTCTCCTTCACGCACAGCTCAGCGTCCCGTTCTCTATGATTGCGAAGCAGATCGCGCTGGAGGTGTTGCGCTCGTGGGGGTGGGGGTGTGCTGTGATGGATAGACCTGCTTTCATTCCCGTGTCGGCTGTAGAGGCCTTTGTGACGGCGTATTCGGTGGTATTCGAGGTGAAGAACGGTTCTGTTTCTCTAAAGCGTTAACCTGTTGCTTCTGGATTGTTGTGCTTTGTTTTATCAGAACGAGAGGTGTGTGTTGCTGTGGTGGGAGTTCAAAGCTGTCGTACGAATAGGAGAGTCCCTTTAGACCTACAGAAGTGCCTCTTCAGACAAACAAGAGAGTCTCTTCAGACAAACACGAGTCTATAAACAACTCGCTTCAACAAACACAACAATAACATAAATGATATAGAATGATGTGACCGCTCTTCCAGTTCACACACAACACACTGCCCTTCGCGTCCTTCCCGAACGACACCTCCTTCACGCCATTCTCCTCCACCCCACTTCGTATCGACCCACTACACATCACCACCTCTTCTCGTCCTCACATCAACGCAATCTGACCACCACTCACTCGGTACACGTCCACGCGGTTCTCATCGCAAAAGCCACACACCAACCGCTCTCCACGCGCATCCACCGCAATGCGACACGCCTCGCTCCGCTCCGCCAGCACGCACACAGCGTCCGTCATGCTACCGTCTACGCCTCACGCTCCTCCAGCGCCACACACACAGACAGTTCAGCCGGTGCGATAGGCCCAACGTATACATCACCACTCGCGTAGCGAAGCGACAACACAGGAACAGGCTCTGCGCGTCGGACGAGAACGCGAAGTCCGCAATCGATGCGTCAGCAGGCACGCTCCACGTCTCGTAGTGCTGCGTCAGCACGTCGTACACACGAATCGTGTCGTCTCTTAAGGTGACTCCAACCACCGTCACACACCTGACCTGAACCACCGCCAGCGCCGAGTCGGGCGAAAAGAGAACGCGGCGGGGAAGTACGGAGAAGGAGCCCAGGCGGAAGGACAGGCGCGAGTCCAGCGTGTTGTAGAAGGAAATGAAACTGTCATCCTTCCGAACCACTGCCAAGAATCTAGGGGAAAAGTGGAAAACAGCAATCACTCGCCGTTCGGAGAGTACGCGGCCTGGAGAATGTGGGACTGGCGCGAGATGAACTGGTGGTCCGAGTCGCGGTGGAACTGCCAGAGAGCGACGCCGCGCTCCGAGCCGATGGCGATGACGTGATGACAGTCGGGCTTCCAACTGAGGCTGTGGACGGAAAGGGGCTCTTCCAGACGGAAGCAGGCGCTGTGCCACTGCTGCTTGCAGCGGTCGTACACGTGAACAGAACCGTCGGGGAAGGCTGCCGCCAGATAGACGCCGTCCGCGCTCCACGAGACGGAAGAGAATGTGGCTCGGACCGGAGTTGGAGGCGAGACGGGCGAGGGGAGCACCCACTCACGAACGCAGTGAGCCAGATTCCGAATCCACTCCATCGCCGCAAATCCGTGGCAGTCGCTCTGCTGGTAGACATGGAAAGGAACCTCTTTTGCGGGAGCGTAGATGATGTTGAATACCTTTCCGCCTTTCTGCTGGAATTCCGCGATCTGTTGGACTTCGTGCTCCTTCGTGACATTCACGATTCGCCAATTCAGTTCGCCAATACTGATTCCGTGTTGCTCCGCGTCTAGAGATGATTTCGCTCAACGCACGCCCTTCCCTGAGACATTGCTGATACCGAACCCAACGGAAACAGAAATCGCTCTGTAATAAGGGAAAGACTGGTATTATGAAATAACCGCGGTGACGGTGCTTGAAGCCATTTTCAAGTGAATTGGCCGTCTGGTTTCGGGTTCGCACGCCAGCATGGAAGACCAGACCAAGGAAGTCAAGGTGGAGTATCTACAAACGCCGAAAAAGACCCGTGTGACAGAAGGCGAAGGAGAGTATGTTGGCATGAAATGGGTTTTTGCTCTGCAGAGGGAGGAGGACGCTCTTCTTTGCTTCTTGAACCGTTGCGGTGCGATGGGCCGAGCACTCACCTCCCTTCTAGTTTTCCTCACCACGAGAGCAGAGTAGGAGACAGGTACAACGCCGTAGTGCCGGACTTCGACGAAGCGGTTGCGAAAGAGGTCCAGGGCGGTAGTGAGGACGCTATCGCTTCCGGTTTGGATCGGGGACGGATCTGACGTGTAGAGCGCGTGTTCCTCCCGACGGATATGGAGGAGGCGAAGGTGAACGACTACTTGAACAGCGCTCGCAATCTGACTGGAAGAGACACCGACTTTTTGCTGCAGCTCCTGTACGAGCACGACTTCAACGTGGAGTCGACAACGCGCTCGCTGAAGAAGGTGAGCGCGCCCTCAGCGGGTTATTCGTAGAATTGTCTCAACTACTACGATTCCCTGTTTCAGCGCGGCAAGCTGCCCTACACGTGCTCTTGCTTCTGCCACTCCTGTTCGCGTGCTGCTCTCCCTTCACCGTAGATCCCATCTACCGTCCGAATCACTACCGCGCGTACTTCAAGCGGAACTGGGGGATGAAGCAGCTGGAGAAGCTGAACAGTACGCGTGGTCGTGGAGAGTCAGGCGTAGTTAACATGGAGAAGGTGGAATCGCTGATGAACGAGGAGGAGGTGCCTCTCGTTGTATTTTTCTTGCCTAATAATGTGTAGGAGGAGATCTGTTTCATCTGTGGCGACGGAGGCGATCTGATTCTGTGCGATGGCGGCTGTAATCGCGCGTACCATCTCGAGTGTCTCCATCTCACCGAGGTTCCGGAAACGGACAAGTGGGTGTGCCCGCGATGCCAGAAGAAGAAGGTGAAGACGGTTCCCGCTCCTCGCGTGAAGATCGAGGATGCCGAGGACTACCAGGAGAATCGCGTCGAAAAACCCTTCTCGCACCTCCCTTCTCCAACGGGCAACGTGAACAAGCACAAGCCGTCGAAGAAGAAGAAGGATGGCTACGCATTGCGGAAGGTTGCGAAGGACGAGAGTCCGAAGGGCGACGAGATGGGCTCAAAGATCCTCCACTGCCCGATCGAGGGATGCGAGTGCACATCGGAGAACCGGACCTCGTTGCTGTCGCATGCGTGAGTGCAAAAGTGGGGGATCACCCGTAGTCGCGCCTATCACCCGAACGAGTACGCCTTCATCGCCAGGAAGATTGGCTGCAACTAGTATGTGCCATGGACGAGCGTGACTCGTAGTTCCTTCCAACTCGACAGCGGATTGGTCGAATCGCACACCTTCACATACAAATGCCCCATCCTTGGCTGCGGCTGCTGCTACGACCGCTTCACCTCGTTCGAACGCCACTTGACGCACGTTCACGGCGCGAGCGGGATCGGCGACTTCGACTCGGAGGAGTACATTGACAAGGAGAGGGTGCGCGTGGGGAGACGAGAGGACTTGTTCCGCGCCTACAAGCGGAAGGCGGAGCGAGGCAAGGAGAGCGGGAAGCGGCCTCGCTTGCGAGTGAAGACGATCGTGAGCTCGAACGAGAATGACGAGGACTACTGATCCCGCAGTCGTGTTTCCATACAAACAGTGTCGTGTACTATTACAGTTGTTTGTTCTGAGGCATTTCGGGAATCTCCGCCTGGTATCTACACCTGAGTGATGGATCGCAACCTAACTCTTTTCCGATGCGGATACGCGTGTTGCGCGCCGTCATAAACTGACGCTTCGGCTTCATCAGACGAATGAGCTTCTCTTCGAGCTGGTTTGGATCGAGGTCGTCTTCTGGCGCTTTTCTGCACGTGAGAATCACAGAGAAGGACCACTCTCGTTTCCGATCTCCACTCTCTAGGAATCACTCAAAACGGGGAGCGGCTACGGTCCATGGAAGAAAACGGAATCCCTCCTTTCCTGTCCGCGAGAGAATACGAAAATGGATAGAGGAGGATCGGATTGTTGCCGGGACTGTAATCAAGGAGGGTCAATGGAAGGAGGTTAGGGGGTATTTCGAAATCGGGCGCTTCCCATTCTTTCTCCCTGCGTTCTCTTAGAATTCTATAAAGCAGACAAAGCAAGCAGTATGCCGTTCAAGAGAAGGTAGGGAAATGCCACGGAGTGGGAGTGGAGTTGCGCTTCGAAGCGTTCGGCGTTCTGACTCGTCCTAGAAATCACGGTCGTTCTAAGAAGGGTAGAGGTCATGTGAATCCCGTCAGATGCACTCACTGCGGTCGTTGCGTGGGTAAGGTGAGGTGTGGCGTTTTTTGCGTAATGGATCAGGACAAGGCTGTGAAGCGTTTCCAGGTGAGAAACATCGTGGACGCGTCTTCTCAGAGAGATATCCGCGATGCTTCTGTGTATGAGCGTAGTTTTCGCGATTGCCCCCGTGACGCATAGAGTACACTCTTCCCAAGCTCTACATCAAGCAACAGTACTGCGTCTCTTGTGCCGTGCACGGTCGTATTGTCCGTGGTCGTAAGGCTGAGGAGAGACGTATTCGTGAATATGTCCGTCCCCAGTTCAAGGGAGTAGGAGAGAGAGGACTATGTGAGGCATAGGATCGCAACTAAGCTTTGTTCGGCTTGTAGAAATATGGAGTGGCGTGTTTGTGACAAACAGTCTATACCGAACACTCATTGATAAGCGGCCTTCTCTTTGGCTCCTTTCTCAAGGATAATAGTACACTAACGACGATTGCCACAATGAGGACAATCAGAGCAAAAACGATGGTCGACGTGATGATGTCACGCTTCACTATCCATGAGGAGTGCAACGGAAGGCTCACCCTGAGGCGAACACACATTGTCCATGCACAGCAAGTCGGCACCGCAGTCCTCGTCACTGGAGCAATGCTGCTCGTATCCACACTTCGCGCTGCAATTGCCGCCGCAGTCCACGTCGCTCTCCAATTCATCCTTCACGCCGTTGAAACACGTCCACAATCCAAGCTCTTCCTGCAGCGCCATGTACTCCGTCTACAGATGATCCGTCGCGGGAAGCGCCACCTCCAGTGATTGCACATTCACGCCGCGCTTCGCCAACTCGCTCCGAACGACTCCCTCTCTCAGCGCTTCGCTCAGCGAACAATGCATCTTCTCCCCCTCGCTTCGCGCCACAGCCACGGTCAGCATCACGTGCACCTCACCCGTCGACTCATTCTCCTTCCTTCGCGACAGCGACGAAACGCCCTCGCGAAGAAACACCCACTGGCGGATGTGGACACGCGTCACGGGAACGGACAACACGCTCGCGATCACTAGGAGTGACGGAAGCGGAGGAGTCCAACCCTTGTGGAGCGATGTCTGCGCGTATTGCGTGAGGTCGAGCGAGTTGCTGAAGGAGCCCTTCAGCGTGGCAGTGAGGTGAAGAAGGACCGTCGAAGGCGTCGCGGCCTCAAGCACCTCTTCCTTCACGAGCTGACACGCGCTCTCTCTGTAGCCGTCGTGACACTGACACACGCCCTCGCTGCACACGCCGTTCCCGCTGCAGTCCACCTGACTGCCGTTGCTGTCCTCCGTCAGCACCCAGCCCACGGGACAGACCAACTGCTCCTTCACGCGCAGCGTCTCAAACTGGATGCGTTGCGGCTGGATCACCGTCCCGAACTCCTCTCGCCCCGACACGAACACGTCGTACGTGCCGCCGGGCTTCAGGTCGAAGAAGTCGATGGAGTGGCGGTTGTCGGCGCCGCGCGTCATCTCCTTCCCGTGGAGCCAGATGTCCTTGAAGGAGGGTTGGTAGTGCGAGGAGGTCGACAACACGGCTTTGAACTGAGCGTTGCCTGACGACTGGATCGACACCTAGAGGTGAGCGCAACGAGCTGTGCTCACGCGAGCCTGGGTTTGGTCCACTTTGGAGATGTCGGAGGCGATGATGCTGACTCCGTAGTACTTGAAGGAAATGGAGGGCGGCACTTTGAGGAACTGCCCGTCCGTCGACTGAAGCATCTTGGAGAGCGTGACTTGGATGAGACCCGCCTCCACGGGAATGACCTTGAGAAGAAAGGAGTCCTTTTCAAGCCGTTCCAAACTGAAGACGTACGCGTTCATGCACTGCATATCACGGAGAGGATAGAGAATACGATAACGAGAGAGGGATCGAACTCCAACACTGGTTGGGAGAACGAGATCGTGATGGGAATCGGGCTTTGCTTCGTTTCGAACCCTTCCGTGGAGGTGATTTCTCCGGTGAAGGAGGTGCTGACTAGGATGAAGCGGCAAGAATGCGCATTACGTGTGTCAAAGAAGATGAAGGGCCGTAGTTCGATGGATAAGGCCAAAAACGGCAAGAGCAGAGCAAGAACGGAGTGGATTCTCATGCGATGAATAAAGCTTTTGTTTGGACACGCACCATGATCCCTTCATTCGGGATAGAGAGAAAGAAGAGAAGAACGAGAATATCCTCTTGGGATGGGGATTCGCCTGGGATATAGAGGGCGGGAGCAATCGGGTTGAAGAGACGGACTTCCCTTCACAGAGGAGGGGAAGAGCGCCAGATTCATCTTGGCATGGATCCTGTTTTTGATATCCTCGATGCTGACCCCGATCGATTTGTCGTCGAAGATTCGAATACCCGTCTTTCGCTCGCGATAGAGGGTTTCAAGGAAGCCGAGTCCACTGTTCTTCTTTTCGCCGGGATGTGACGCATAGCAATACGCGGAATCGATCGCCAAGTCGTTGAGCATCGTTACTGGAAAAGCGGTTGGAAACGATCTAGTTCGCTCCTTGCGTGATGGTACTGTAAACGAGCTGCTGGAGCGTGAGAGATAGGTGCTGTGTCGTTTCATTGAAGTTTGCTCTCCCCAAACTCCGCTGGGCAAGTGGCACAGGAATCCACGTGCGTACCGATGTGAGATTGTGAGACATAGGTGGGATTGTGGCGTTCGAGAGCGAGAACATCTACTTCTTCAATCAGGCGTGCTTAGCGCTGGGAATGCACCAGAGCAGTATCATCAGTTTCAGTGTTTTTGACAACAACGACGTTTGCGATGCGAAATCCAGTGAGGGGTAGATTCACCAGTTAGTGACGTGTCTGATTCATCTGTTCAGAAAGTGCTACCCATCCATAACCAAGCAAAGTGAGCAAGTGGAATCCGTGGTTGGTGATATATGTGGGGATGCGAGTGTGAGGTGAGGGGTAGTGATTGCGTCGGGTACGTTGACGGAGGAGGACCGTCACGTGATACAGGACTCTGTGAAGAGGGAACGGGAGAGTGCGTCTTCTCGTCCTTCTGTTGAGAGTGCTTGTGTTTCTGAGAGTGTTGTTCTTTCTGCTGAGAGTGTGACTCCTGTTGAGAGCGTTACTCCTACTGAGAGTGTGACTCCTCCTATTGAGAGTGTGACTCCTCCTATTGAAAGCATTACTCCTGCTGAGAGCGTTACTCTCCCTACTGAACATGAAACTCCCCTTGTTGAAAGTGTAACGCCACTCGAGACACCTCTCCCCAACGAAAACCCCACTCTTCTCTCTTCTACTGAAAGATACCTCCCCTCTGAAAACGAAACCCCTCCCCCCGCACACAACGAACTCTCCCTCGACACGACTTCTCCCAACTCCCGCTGCGAAACTCCCTCCATTCCAAGCCTCATCGAAACGATCGAACCATCCGGCGAGGAGATGAACGACCACCTCGCGGAGAACCAAGCCTTCTCCCAGTTCTTGGAGGTGGAGGAGAGGAACATGATCGAGGAGCTGGAGCGCCTGAAGCTGGAGGACGAGGAGAGACTGAGGCGGGAAAGGGAGGAGAGGGAAAAGCGAATCAACCAAATTAGGAGGGAAAATGGACTCCTCTCGAGTGATGAGGAGAACGCGTGGGAGCAGGAGGAGGAGGAGGACTGTCGACGCAGAACGATATTCGTGGACTCGCTGCGGAAAGAGCTGTCGAAGATGCTGACGGTGATGAAGACCGACAAACAGGTGAAGGACTTGCAGAGGATGAAATACGAGTTCCGGGAGAAGATGAGAGAGGACGAAGCCAAACGGAAAGAGGCGCAGCTGGCGCGGGAACGCATCCAGTGTGAAAAGCGAAATCGCGTGATGCGCACGCTGAGTTACGCGGAGAAGAAGGAGCGCGAGCGGAAAGAGCAGCTGCGGAAGGAGAGGAAAGCGTACGCGGAGCAGATCAAGAGGGAGGCGGAGGAGAAGGAGCGGCGAGAGCGCGAGACGAGAAGACGGAACGAGGAAGAGAGGAAGAAACGCCTGCAAGAAATGAACCGCCAAAAGGAGGAGGAGAAGCGACGATTTGCGGAGAAGAAACTGCAGTGGTCCGAAGAGAAGAAGCGGCTGGAGGAAGAGGAGAGGAGGAAGAACGAGATGGCGCTTCAAAAGAGGAGGCAGGAATACAACCGCATTCACAAGTCAGGCCCGTCGTCTCCGCGTTCGCCGCCGCGAAACCGTGTACACTCATCGTAATAGCGTCGTTTTGTTTGGAACAAAGGAGGTGGGGTGGAATCGGAAAGATAGAGCTGGTTACGTGTTGGCTTCCAATTCACCCCCTGGATTGCTGGTCCATCCTTTTCTTCCAGATTATTACGTAGTCAACGTATTGATAATGGTAGGCTTTGGCACCGGGCTGTCGGGGCGATTTCTAATCGGTTGTGTAGCCTTCTCAGAAGTCATTTCGCACGAAGAGAATTCTCGCCAAGAAGATGAGACAGAACCGCCCCATTCCTCAGTGGTTCAGACTTAGAACTGGAAACACAATTAGGTAAGTGCGTGGAGTGATTGTGTGGCGCGATTCTGACCGTTGCCGTAGATACAACTCCAAGCGTCGTCATTGGAAGCGTACTAAGCTCGGTATCTAAGCCGTGAGAATGATGCGCTGTTTGATGTGCGTATTGTTATCAAGAGTTGACTCTTCCTCTTTGTTGCAAATACGACGATTTCCTTGCTGTCCGTTCCGTTCCGTGCCACGGAGATTGCCGGAACCGACGGAAGTGGAGGGAGTCATTCTGTCACTCAATCGTTCGGCCAATGGTTACGGTGTACATTCGTGTTTCTACGGGAGAGAAGGTGAGCATAGACGCTGACCTGAGCTCCTCTATTCAGGTGTTGAAGACCCAGATTGCCAGCGTAAGGAATGTGGAAGCAGGACTGATCACCCTCGTGTTCAAGGGGAAAATCCTGAAGGACGAGTGCGTGTTGGAGGGATGCGGTACTGGTTAGGAAAGTGCGTTTACGTGTAGGCATTGGGGAGGGAAGTGTGATCCACATGGTCGTGATGAAGAAGAAGACGGGAACTACGGAGAAGAAGGCACAGGAAGGCACTACGAGAGAAAAAGAATCGGCTCCTACGAAGAGTCAGGACGAAACAACGGTAGTGGATTGCACGTATGGGGTGATGCGAAAGACAAATCCGACAGCGGCCCTTTCAACGGCTTCTGCTCATTCGAGCGAAGCTCCTTCGCGCGCTTCTTCGGCGACTCCCTCGAGCACGCAAAGACGGACCCCGGCTGTTTCTTCTGCTTTCAACTCGCCTCCTCCGCAGCGAAGTGGCGGCTTGTTTTCCATGTTCAAGGATCGTCCTGAGGTGCTGGTGAACATTCTGAAATCGGATCCCGGGTTCCGCAACGTGCTGGAGAAGAATCCCCAAATGGAGACCCTTCTGAACGATCCCTCCACGCTGGAAATGCTCAGCGACATGATGAGCGATCCGAACAGTATGCAAAACATGATGCGCCAGAATGATGCCGTGATGAACCAGATCAGCGAGATTCCCGGCGGCGAGCAGATGCTGGAGAGAGTGATGAACGTACCCGCCGTGTCCTCGTGTGACCCCTAGCAATACTACGAGCCCATTGACAAGGAGCGTGATCAGAAGGGCTTCTCTCGACCCACCGCCTCCACCGAGGCTTCCAATCAGACGGTGGTTCCGAATCTATGGGGCACCCCCTCCACGTCCCAACGCACCCCCTCAAGCTCGTCCTCCACGTCCACCAACCCCCTGAACGCAATGAACGCAATGAACTCTCTGAACTCTCTGGGCTCACTCAGCTCGCTGCCGCCGATGGACGACGCGCTGAACGACCAGTCGCTGCAATTCGCGGCGCAGCTGGCGCAGGAGCACCCGGAGCTGATGACGGCGGTAGGCGCGGGCGCGAGACGTGACGGTTAGATGCTGGAGATGTCGCCCGAGTACCAGCAGCTGGCGAAGGAGAACCCGATGATGGCGGAGATGCTGAAGAACCCCGAGCTGCTGCGGAGCAGTCTGTCGCCGGAGAACATTCGACTGGCGCAGGCGCTGCAGGGCATGGGCGGGATGAATGGCATGATGCCGGGGAGATCGCTGAACAGGCAGCTGAATTCGGAGGAGATTCGTGCACGCTACCCGGACGCAGTGAGACAGATCGAGGACATGGGTTTCACGGTGGACGACAATGTGCTACAGACGCTGTACCGCTTCAACGGGAACGTGGAGATGACGATCAATTTCCTGATACAATACGGGTGTTTGTTGTTGCGACAGTATTTCCGTTTCCAAAGAGCCAATGGAGAACCTCCCCTTCCTTTTGGAATACGTCCAGACGAAGTGTCCGAAGCTGCAGCCCGTCACGCTCCCCGCGGGCGTGGGAGAGAAGCAGATTCTGAAGAAGCTTTCCGAGAAGAAGAAGGTTTCAAAGGACTCGAACAAGTGCGCCATATGCTCCAGTACGGAGGGAGAGATGACTCCCCAGGTGTTTTGCAAAGTGGACTTGCAGAAGCGATCGCTAGCGGTGGTGGGCGTGAAGGTTGGTGTCTGCGGAGGTGGTGACGCGTAGAACGTGTGCTCGCTCTGCAAGTTTTCAATGAGTGTTCCGAAGGTGATGGAACTGATGGTAACGGAGGAGAAGGACCACGAGGAGGTAGCTGCGCGGTGGGCGGACGTAACGGATAGGTGGACTCCTTTTCGCGTCATTTTCTTTTAGTGAACGGTCACAACCCGGAGGATCATCGCCTGCTGGAGGACATTCTGTCGGCGTGCTACTCGCTCCACATCGTTCTGAAGAACTATCTCTCCCCGACTATTGACTATTCTTTGCTGTACGCGGGCTTGTTCGAGCAAACAGAGCACAAAGCTACAAAACTATACCGAATCCTTGTGTTCAGAAATCTCCTTGTCGATGGCCTGAACCGGTCCATATATGTTCTCCTTATAGTCCAACTTGGTGTAGTGGTTTCCCCAAATCCAGTGCATGATCGCCCCCAACTGATGCTCGATCGAGAAGCGGAAGCCGCAGGACTCCCACACGCGCGCAATACCGATGGCACACATCGTGTCCGTCAACGCGTACAGCCCAACCACAGGCCAGTCCCACAAGCAAACCTTGGCGTCGTGATCGACAGCCTTGCCGAACAGGACCTGAAAAATGGCGAACACCTTCTTCGCCAAAAAGGGCTCGAGAACGTACGCGGTGAGCGACAGCGTGTTCATCCTCCGAAGGAACGTGGTGCGCGCGAGAGACGCCCTTCGCTTCTTGAGACTTCTTCGCGGACTGTCAACCAAGTGGATCAGCCAGATGACGATGAACAGCTGGACGATCATCGAGATCATCATAAAGCCCTCGGGCTTGAAGTTCTCGAACAACTCCGTGATGAAGTCGTCCACCTTCAGCAGCATGAACGTCCCGCTGATGCCGTTGACGGCGAGCACGATGAAAGCAAACACAAGTGTTTTGCGGAAGCCGACCTTCGCATTCAGCAGAATGCCCACACAGCAGCCGAGGAGGCCGAAGGGCCACACCTGGAAGGTTTGGAAGGGTCCCGAGGACGCTTTGGAAGCGAGATACTCCGTGAAGAAGAGAGAGTTCTCATGACACCACTTCTCTACGGTCTCCGCCGTCTGGGAGAGAGACCGCGACGCGAAGGACACGATGAGCGACAACACGTAAACAACGCCAATTTGAATTCGATAGTCGCCCAGAAACGGCGCGAGGCTCAGGAGATAGAGGAGAAGCGGAATGGTCCAGCCAATGAAACCAATGCAGTCCAGCGTATCGCCGGAGAAGGGGAGGCTCGCCACGGGCCACTGCAGCTTTCGCGTTTCAAACATGTCGAAGTCGACGGTGAAGCGCTTCCAGAAGACCTCGATCAGGCGCAGAAGAACAGCGTAGATCATCTTCATAAGAAGGTATCTCCAAACGACCGGCCACCCTTTCCTGCAGATGCCCAGGAAGGACATCGTCACGCAAATCGCAGAAATGAAGGAGAACAGGGACCCCATTTGGGAAAAGAGAGCGATCGGTACCAGCAACACGACCATGAGGACGGTCGGGATCTTTTCGACCAAGCTAAACAGAATCTTTGAGTTCCACTGAGCAAGCGTTCCCATGAAAGAGTGACTCAGGATCATGCCAAGGACGGCGATTCCCTTCGCATGATCCAGTCCATAGTACCGATTTCCCATTGCAACACAACAAACTGTCAGAAAACGTTGGTGGATTTCGTGAAGAGCAGTCCTTGATTATCAAGGGGCGCACCACTGCACAGTCGGGCAAGTCGATTTCGACGGTTGTGGGCACTTTTCCACCCTCTACGAATCCGTGTACAGCAGAATTGACGGTTGCCACAGTTTGGCTCCGAATCACTCGACATCGAACGGGGTGTGGTATATGATAGAGGGCGTGAGACGGAGGTGGATTGCGTGTTTCTTCGCGCGGATACACAGCGAGAGGGGATTCCGCTGTGATCGGGTTTTGGGGGAACTCGATGAACCACTGTCTGGTCTTTTCTGCCAGAAGCAACAGTGCATTCTTCTTAGTTAAGACTGTTAATTAGAGGAATGAGTGCCGAAGCGCCTGAAACTGCTCCTGTGACCGCTCGATGGGATTTGAGTGATGACGACGATTATGTGGACGACGTCCAATCGGAGGAGGAGTTCGCACAGAGGAGTCGTGTGAGGGATAGGGAGCCCGAGAATCAGCTGAAAGAGGAGGTGGACAAGCTAATCGCTCGCATAAAGGAACTGTTGAAGGGAGATAACTTTTCTGTATTGTGCGCGCGCTGTCGTTGAGGTGTAGCTGGAGCTGAAGGACGTTCCTCGTTACGTGACGCGCAAGAATATCGAGGAGTTCTTCGAGATCGAGAGTCCCGAGGTCGGCGTCAGCGTGCATTCGGTCATGTGTAGCGCGCTGAAGTGGAGGATCCGGATCCCAAGAACAAGCGCGACGTAACTGTTCACTTTTACAACGCGGACGACTTCTGCGACGCGCTGAGGAAGAATGGACGCACCATTCTGAGCTACACATTTGATGCTTGTTATAATCCGTGAGTCGAGCGAGCGCGTGCTCACCCGTAGTAATATTCATCATAAGCTGAGAACGAGAGGTTCTCTGAAGCATCGTGATAGTCACTTCTACCACAACCACTCGTATCACCATGACGGTCAGAGAAGCGAGGGCGACTATCGCCGCGATTCAAACAGAGAGCAGAGCGGCGATGTTCGTAAGCAAAGAGTGAGGGGCGAGCGGTGATTGTGAGGACTAGAATGACGATTACGATCGTCGTGGTCGTGACGAGCGCAAGACGGGCGGCAAGGGATATAGCGACCGCCACTCAAATGGCTTCAGGCAAGGACGCGACAAAGACCGATCGGGACGTGGCGGCAGCTACACGGTGTCGAGAAGCCGCGTGGCGGCGCCGAAGACGAACGACCAGAGGCCACGCTACGAGTCGAACAATCGTTATCGTTTCGATGATGAAGAGGAGGAGGAGTGGCGTGTTTGTTCGATATAGCCATTCTCTGCTCCGCGTTTCGGTCCGTTTGGTCCGTTCGGCCTGCTTCGTACTGGCTCGGTTTTGCTCATCTTTTGTTCCGTCGTTTTCCATTTTCTGCGAAAGTGTTGGAAATAGTACCTTGTGATGAATAAACTTCTTCTCGTGCTATGTATCACTTTCTCTGTGCTCATGTGCCTTCTGTTCAATACCATGTAGTGGCACGGGGCGCACGTAAGGACTAGGAGCAAGCATGCGTACTACGTTGAGAATGGCAACGTTTTATCTGTGACCATCAAGAAGCCCGGTAGTGTCGTCGTTTGTGGCTCATTTTCTAGAATTTGATATCGTTTATCCGGAAGAGGTCTATCCTCCCATATGTATGTCCGGAAGGGGGCGTGTTATCCGTAGCCCGTTTTAGTAGCTCTCTTTCCACTTTGGACACGTCCTCCAAGCTGAGAGCGGAGACGACAGTGGCTCCTGAGTCTTCGTTCATCAGTTCGTTGAGCGCCTCGTCTCGTCGCTCGTTTACCGGTGCTCGCAGCATCTGTTCTCGTCGCGTGTGTCGCTGTCATACGTAGTTAACACATCGACCCCCTTCCCTCTCTTTTCGGAGGCCATGTTCGACATTGAGAATGCCACGATCATGAGTCAGTATCCACGCGAAGAGGACGTCTTCATCAATATCACCGACTACAGCGGCAAGTCCATGTGTCGTTTACTTGTCTCGAACGTTTTACCCAAGCCGATGTCCCCGCGCGCCGTCCTCACGGAGCAGGACTACAAGGACGAAGAGGAGTGCAAGAAGAAGGCGAAGTGGACGGATCGGGAACTGAATCGCCGCGAGGATTGGGCGTTGCAAACGAAGGACTACTACGATATGAGACAAACCCAGATCGATACTCCCGACTCGGTTTTTTCGAACGACCACTTTTCGCTCCAGCACATTCGTGATGTCTATCGCGGAATCCTGGACTTGGAGGCAAAAGTCGTGAGCGTTCTCTACCAGCGAATGGAGGGAGATCCCTGCTTCCAGTCCGTTTTAGACCGCTACCGCTCCATGGACGAGGAGCTCAGCACCGACCCGAAGGCGGAGTGGGAGCAGGTGAAACAGCGACTCACCGAGCAGTCGCGACGCTACGGCCGCGGCGACGTGGTGCGCGACAGCGACGTGAACCGCAGCTACAACACCATGGTGGACTCGCGCTTCAACGAGCGGTCGGTCGAGTACATCAACTATCAGTACTTCACCGACGCGGGCAGCGTGTGCGACGGGTGCCACTCCACCACTCTCAACAAGCACTTCAACGTCACAGGCGCGGGGCCACATCACTTCTTCATCCGCAAGTGGCAGGGCGACCGCGAGGTCTTCGACATCTCCACGCGCTCCAACCGTAGGCTCGAAATTGGGGGGTAACCCACAGCGTGGTATCCGGGTCCGAACGACCCCGTGAACGTGACGGCGATCGCGGCAGCGACCTACAACCGTTTGTTTTCGCTGCAGCAGTTGTTGTTCCGATGGAGAGGGTATTGGGTTCGGGGACATATGTGAGGCCTAGTCCCATGGTGATCGTGCTGCAGTGTCCCGACACCGAAGAGCCGTACGTGATCGAGTTCATCAACAACCACCACTACCCGGACCGCTTCGTGCTATTGCTGTATCTGACGGACAGCAGCTTCGTGTACAACTACGACTTCCCGGTGAACCTCCTGCGCAATATCGCCATTCGCAACATCCGTACGACGCACTTCATCGTGACGGATATGGATCTTCGCCTCACACGTGCCGCTAACGAACTCAGTTTATTCGTAGCGTCGTCGTACCACGAGTACATGAATCTGCCCTCGTTTATCCTGAACAGCAACAGCAGTGCAGTGATTCTTCCCATTTTCTTCTACAATCACACCTCCGTGCTGGAGCACTGCGACAGCTTGTCGGAGTGTGATGTTTTGTGCGTGCAGTGGTCGCGGCTCATTCTATAGAACGAATCACTACCAGCCTCGAAACAAGGCGGAGTTGGTGGCGTGCATGAAGAAGGGCATTTGCTTCTCCAACAAGCGACTGCTGCGAACCCACGTAATTTGTGGGATGCCCCCTGAGGCGTAGATGTACGTGCTTCCTGAGTGGTTCGTGACGCAGCAGTCGTCGCGTGTTTCACGCATTCGTTGTTTTGCCGCCAACTTTATGGAGCCGTATCTGATGGTGAAGTACACTCGTTCTTTGCCGCTGTTTCATGAGGGCTTTGTGAACTATGGCTACAACAAGGTGCAGTACTTTGAGAATCTTCGTCAGATGGGTTATTCGTTTTATATAATGAATCATGTGTTTGCCATGGACTTCCCGCACCCGGAGTAGGCGTGGAGAGAGCGTGTTATGAATAGTTCCGATTTCAGAAATACGTATAACTCATTGATCCGAAACAAGGATGATAATCCGATGCGAAGCGTGTACAACCAACTTCAGTTATCCTTCAATAAGAAGTACCAGTACAAGAAGAGTTTTAGAACCTGTTTCCTGCGACAGTTGTCGTACTACGAAGAATTGTAGTGGTGTTTACCTGCTCTTTGTAGGGGTGTGTTTGTTTGCAATTGTGTTCTGGGGTGTTGTATCAAACAGGAAAGCAATACGAGAAATCACTCCACGACCAGATAGCGTTGTCGAATCTCCATTGCCATGGCGTTGCCACCCGAGTTCTGCAGAATCAGGCACAGGTTGTAGGCGGCTGCTCTCTCCAACGAGTACATTTGCCATAAGCCTTTCATTGTTTGTGATACGACTCGTGTTAGTTTCGCTTCGTTTTGTGTTTGCTCTGCTTCCCCCTTTTCGTCTTGTGCTTGTTCTGATTCTTCAGACTCACCTCGCGTCTTCTCTTCTCCCTCCACTTCACTCTGCGTCTTCTCCTCCTCAGACACACTTCGCACCCTCTCCTTCTCCATCGCACGACGCACCTGCTCCGCCTCCTTCAACACGCTTCGGTAGTACTTCACGGCAATGTGAATCAAACTGATCTGCGACTCACTCACACCTCACCACTCATACCTGATGAAACGCCCGACCCAGGTTGTACAACACTTCCATCCGAACCAGCTCCACCGGCAACACGCCCGACGTCGAGTATATGTCTCTTTTCTCCCCGACTTTTGCCATTCCAAAAATAGAGGGTGTTTTGCGAATCCCACAGTCACTCTCACGCGCCATCGCGTATTCCTGAATATGGGCGAAGGCCCTCACGAGCGTCTCTCGCTTCTCTCTACCCCTCACGCCACGCACACACACCCACGTGTTGGTACGACTCGCGCCCAGCGCCAACTCACTCGCCGCCAGGCTCAGACACACGAGCGCGTCGTGTCGGTGGGTCGTGAGGGCGTCGAAGAACTGGCGACACGAACTCGGGTTTCGGTACAACGCGATCTGTCCCAGGAGCAGTGTGACCAACTCATGCTCGGAGGAGGCAGCAAGCTGTCGCTGGAGCTGTTTGAATATGTTGGTGGTGAAAGCATAACGCACACGCGGGAGGAGCAACGAGAACGCGTTCACCAGCGCGGATAGCGACAACACGTGAACGTGAAACTCCGTTCTTGCGTTGAGCGAAATGACATGTGCGGAGGACAGTGTTGTGGTCTTCTCCTGCAGGACGACATACTCCAGAGGCTGCTGTGACTGCATGGCTGTGGTGAGCAGCGTGCGCAACGCCTCAGCGCTCAGATGGGGGTCCGTCAGTGCAGGGAGTGTGCAGAGAAGCAGAAAGGTGTGTTGGTACATCGGCGTGGCGAACTAGGAGACAATGGAGGAGAGAGTGCGTACGCGGAATACGGTTTTGATGATGCGAAGATACGATGACGCGTACGAATTCCCGCCAAGAATGCAATGACACTAGAATGGAGGGAAAACACAAAGACGACTCGCGTGCACGTCCACAAGAAACTCAAAAACGTGGCTTGCCCCAACACGCTGGGCACGTCCAATTTCAGCCCGATTTCGTACACGTGGTTGTTGGGTTGGGTGGTGTTGTAATACGTTGACGGAGGGGCTATGAAACACAACGAAACGACACGACATACCCAGTGAACAACAACTCCGAATTAATGGGTCAATGACGGCAATATATTCCATAAGGTCGGTTTGGGACGGATTGGAAATCGGGACATGTGGCACCGTATCCAGAATCGCGAACAACTCCGTGATCGTCTGGGTCATCGCCTCCTTCGTCACTTCCTCCTTCACGCCACGCTACGCCTCACACGCCTCCACACCCCACACCTGCAGGTGTCGGCTCTTCACCAGGTACTTGCTGGTCACCTCCACCGACTTCAGCAGCTCGCCGCGTTCGTCGTACAGCTGAGACAACAACAGCGCCAACTCCTGCTTCTTCCCGCTGTCGTTCGCGTCCAGCGCCGCCAGCGCCTTCGTGAGGTACTCAATGGTTTTCTCCTCATCTCCCTTGCTGCGGTAACACTTGTACGCCAGCTCGAACACGCTGGCGGGAGTGGGCGTGGACAACAACAAGAGTGCCACGAACTCCAACGCCTTGTCCACCAGGTGACAGTCGCACAGGGCTGAGGCGATGGTGCTCACGAGAGGGTTGAGGTCCGGTGAGTAGTCCTCCAGGATGCCCAGCGAGTCGATCACCTCGAGTGCGTCGGCACTGCGACCGACATACAGGAGGCTAAGGGAGTAGGATTCTGCCATCGCAGTCGGGAGGGCCACCGAACACACCATTGTGATCTGCTCGACGACGCGGATGGATTTGGCATAGTCCTTGAGGTCCACGTAGAGCTGGCACTCCGTGGCGAACGTGTTGAGCAGTTGCGTGAGATCATGCATCGATGATGCCGACTGGGTGGAAAGCGCCGCATTGTACTCCTCTACACACTTAGAAAACGATTGCACGACGACTCAGAAGGGAGAGAAGGGAAGAGTGGCGCGATTCCAAGTACTCGAGAAGATCACGCTCCCGGTGTGTCTTCTTCGCCAGCGTGTACAACTCCGATATGTGACGAGAATGACCGTTTGAAATCTTTGTGCACGCCAGCAGATCCGAAAAGGCGCGCGAATACTGCTCATCTTCCAACAGCAGGCGAGATCGCTTTTCGAGAATGTCCGCATTGTCGGGAAGAAGACGAATTAGTCGCGCCAGACAGTACAGCTGCCGCTTGTGCAGCTTCAGCTTCTCGCTCAGCTCGTACACCTGGAACCACTTGTTGGAGTCCTTCTTCATCAGATCCGCGCAGATGAAGTAACAGTCGCAGGCACTGGCGCTGTTGCCCTCGTCTTCGTAGATAAGACCCAGCAAGTCCTATACAGAACACACATACAAGACGAATAACATAAATGCCAGGGAATTCGGGGATGTTCTTGGTCAATTCGCTCAGCATCAGTTTTGCCTCACTCTCATTCAAATCCCACACTCCTACCCTGTTGAAGTCACGGAGAATGTAACACTTCTGCGCCTCCGCGTACACACCCGTGAATTGCTCTGGGAGCTTGTGGTCTATATCGTCATTTTGAGCAGTGTGAGTTACTGCGTGGCTTGGTGGGCGCCTTCTTCCTATTCGCCTTCTTGCTCCGGATGAACTCGTCTACCGAGGGCCCGAACAGCTCTGCATCCTGTGCTCCTTTGGCGGTCTGCTGCGCCTCTTCCCCAATGATGTCGTCAATCTAGGCGTGAGCAGGCTCTGCTGCGATTTGAACGGGGAATAAATCATCTTGAGACGAATCGGATTCCACCTCCATTGAAATCAGGAAAGCGGGAGTGATTATCTGCATTGGGGGAAACGCGTCGTTCCCGTGACGTGCTCATGCATTTCCGTCCAAACCCATCCGTTTTCATTCTTTTGTTGGATCAATTCGCTTTTGCTTCGTACTGCTGATTCTGATTCAGCGCATCATTATGGAGTCGACCGAGCAACAGAAAGTGAGAGCGTACCTTGAGAAGAAGGGAATCATCTCCTCCGTGCTGGATGACATATACGGTATTCGCAATCGATGTGTGTGACGGGTAGCATCCGTCCGTGCTCCGGGAACCAAGATGTACCGTGAACTCGAGTTGGAGGATATCGTGTTTGAAAAGCTGAAGGGTAGCGTTCCTTCGATTCGAGCTAAGGCGTAGCGAGGCTATCCGAGGATGACTACCAAATCCTGTACCAGCTTCTCACTTCTTCCTCATAGCATCTTGTACACTACCCACTGCGTTTCTTTTTCGTTTCTTGTTTGTTGGTTCATTCTATTCTTCGTCAACGCGAATGAGTAGCTTCTTCTGCAGCAAATGCGGGAGAACAGTGAAATACTCGAGCGGAACTGAAGAGCACGCGAAACAGAATCACGAGAAGAACTGGCATCCGTTTCCCTTTCTCTTCATTCTAGTATCAGTATCGCCAATCACATTCAAGGGGAAGGAATGCCCGTGAGCAACTTCTTTTCAAAAGGACAGGGAAGTGTTCCTGTTCGGATTTCATCCACTTCTTCATGGATAGAGTACCGCGTACGCGTATTTGCAAACAGTGGAGTACCGAGACAGTCAGGAATGGAAACCCGGCGTTTTCCCTATCGCGTTCTCTCACTCGTAGGATTACTGGTGCCGCTATTGCGGTGCTCGCAACACGAGTGGCTGGTACAAGAGTCCATGGGGTCCTCACACGCTCTGCACAGTACACTACGTGCAGTGGAAACAGCGGAATATACTGAACATTGATGAAGTGATCCCTTTGATGGAACATCATGCGTAGTATAAGGAAGCGCCTCTCATACCCATAAACATCCAGGCAAACACAGAAGGAGGGTACGAACTATTCACTCTGCTAAGGGATAGATACCTGGAACGAATGGGCATGAAGCATGGATGACGCCGCCTCTTTCTTGCAAGAAACAATGCATCACATGAAATAGTACAATGGTACACACGCCCTTAGGACAACGCATTCTTGAGTAGTTGTGTGAAAGCGATCACCTCCGCTCCGATCATCTCCTTCTCTGCCGCACTCAACGACTCCTACACATAACAAATAGAAACAAGTATCACCATCTTCTGCTTGGTCAGGTCATACGTCACGCTATTCTTCGTGAGTCGGAGGAACGCGTCGTTGACTCCATTGCGATGAACAATCTGCAGTCTACACAATCAGTCTCACATCGTGATGAATACTGGGACATCACTTGGTCATTCGCTTGCTAATCGTGAGGCAATTCGGAAGCAAGTACACTATCCTGAAGAACGCCAAAGTCATGGCGACGCTGCTTCGTGACTGTGTGAAACACGCGAGACTGAGCCTTCGTTCCCGCTCTACTCCTTACACACCGAGAACAGCCCCAACTCGAGATTATCTTCTGCTAGCGCTAATGTTCCGTCTACCAGCTCAAATCCAAACTCTTTGCAGAAGTCCTTCACCTACGCCATCAACCACTCGGAGCACAACGACTTTCATCTTTTGCACGCGCGATGGAAGTTGCGATATCAACAATGTGAGACTGTTCTGGATCACTTTCGTCTCCTTCTCCGTATTCTCGCGCAACGCATTGCACTTCAATTCCACTACACGATTAGAATGATGACAATAGGTCAAGCAACATCTCAGCTGAAGATTGTCGAAAAACTCCTTCTTCTTCAAGTAATCGGGATCCATGGCTATGTCACTCTCGCGCACGACGTTGTTGTATTTCGTCTTGGGTACACGCCTTTCATCGTTCATTGAAGCGATACGGGTTGTGGGAATCAAATAGTGGCAGTTGTCCGTGCTCTCGTTCTCTGTCATTTCACTTGTCTATCGATGGGGACACGCCCAACACACTCTTCTCATCATCAGTTCACTCTTGGGAATCAGTTCATTCGTGGCTTTCTCGAACCCTCTTGTAAACTACTTTCTTTCTGTGAAGAAGAATCAAGAAGATGACAACAATTGTGGAGGACGTTGAACAACAGAAAGTGCGGAAGGAACCAGTGAAGAAGGGTTGTCCGTATTGGATGGGACTCATTCCCTGCACCCTATTGTTGGTAGCCGATGTTTTGGCCTGCTACTTCTTCGTTGACCGCCAGAAAGCAGAGTGGTACTTCCCCATATTCGCCTACGTCTACGGTGGCTTGTGCTTGGGATGGTGGCTCTTCTTGACTGTTTATCGCATTGTGACATACGGTTCGTGCGGATTCTATGACATTTACTGGTTCTGCAATATGGGATTGCTTTTAACGGGCATTGGCTGCTTTCTACGCCTCCCCACGCTGTTGGGTCAATCCATGTGTCTCCTCTTCTTCCCCCACTCGACGTTCTGGCTTGACTGTGGCCTTTACCCGTGCTTCCATAAGGGAATCACAAACACGTACTCCTACATGTTTGACAAGGCGATTCCCATTTTTGAGAAAATCACCTCTCTTCACCACGTCTGGTACTTTCCCGGGATCCTTTTGGTGATATGGAAGCAGCCGTTACTCTCCATTTGGAGTTACGTCTTTTCCATCCTCCTCTTCATTGCTCTCATAACGAATGGGTATTATCTGACTCCCTTAGAGGCTCCGACGAAGGAGGGCACGATGCGTTACTTGAACGTGTGCCTTGCTCATGAGTACCCCACCTTTGTGAGAAACATCCCTCCATTCAAGTGGACAATCGGAAAGCCGTTCTTTTTCCACTGCTTGTGCATTACTGTAAGCTATATCATCCCAGTGAACTTCATTACGTATCTTATCATAATCGGTATCCAGAAGTTGATTCTATTGTCGTCTGTTTCTTGCGAGAACGCATCCTGCCAACAAACAACCGTGTTTCATATCAACAAACCCATCACAATATAACACACAATGACTGAAGAAGAACCTCCCATCCCCGCCTACAAACGATGAGTATCTCCGAGAGATAACCGGCTCCGCTTCCACGCA
>ERZ1106948.151-NODE-151-length-33888-cov-31.370644_pt1 | contig 33888 bp, 44 predicted proteins | sample MGYA00403673_ERZ1106948 | MGnify/ENA primary metagenome ERZ1106948 (study PRJEB35170, sample SAMEA104062409) | human gut metagenome | biome: human gut; feature: human-associated habitat; material: faeces | place: Denmark | collected 2012-05-07 ...
AGTTCTTCTCGGGATCCACCTCCTGGTCCACGGGATGAGGACCATTCTTCCAGACGTCCTCGCGCTCGTCCTCCTCTTCCTCCGACTCGTTGTGAACGCCCATTTCATCGATATCCACCTCCTCGAGATCATCTTCGGGCTCTTCCTCCTCTTCCTCCTCCTCGTCCTCGTCTTCCTCTACCTCTTCCACCTCCTCGTCCTCCTCCTCTTCGTCGTCATCGAAATCGTCAATTTCTTTGTCACGAGGCATTATCTACATGGCGTAAGAATTCCTCCTCAATGATGCAATAATGCGTCGTCAGTGAGAGTGGAAGGCAGAATGAGCACAGTACTTACATTATTAATGGAGTAGATAACAATTGCTATTGAGTATCCATCATGGTCCCAAAATAATAGGGTCTTCGGTTTATAGAAATGGGGATTAGCGACGGCTCACAAATCGCTCTTGTTCTTGCCATGATGCCCTTCTCAGAAAGAGGAGAATGGAAAACAAACAACGAATAAAGAGAAACACATTACTCCTTCTTGGTCTCAGACTCAGCCTTAGGCTCAGCGGCAGCCTCAGCAGCGGGCTCGGCGGGCTTGGAGAGCAGTTCGCCAGTCTCCATATCCACCTTGATATGGAACAGCCTAAGCATGACGAAAACGCGCGAAAGCGTACTCAGCATTGTTCGTGCGAGCCTCGTCGAACGCCTTCTTGAACTTCATGGCGCACTCATGATCTCTGAAACGAATGGCGTAGAAGCCCTTCTTTACTTCGCCATCAGCGAAGTCCTCGCAGAAGAAGCACCAAGAACGATCGCTTCCCGTGTTATCCTTCTACACATCACACACTCCGTCCACGCCAACAAGAACGGTCATAGGGTTGATGACGTGGTTCAGAATCAGCTTCAGGGTCTTCTCCTGACGCATGACGATTCTCTCCGTCTTCTCCGTCTTGTGCTTCAGAATGCGCACTTCTCCAGTACCTCTCTCCTTCCAAATGTTCTTGCGCACCTCATCACCGTATTTGTCTTCCTCGAAGAAAAGGAACAATCTGGAACGCCTACGCACGGATTACCGAAAGAAGGACACAGCATACTCGTGGAACACGACCTCCTCATCTTCCTCACCGGTCTTCGTCTCCACAGTGGCGATCGCCTTCTCGGGGAGCTTCAACTTGGAATCCTCAACGTTCTCGCAATCAGGAGCGTACTCAACAGTCTCGGGCATAGTAGACAATCTCACAAAGGATCTTTTCCTCAAACCTGTAGAGAATGGGGTGAGAAAACCCGATCAAGTGGCAGAATAGGCTCGTTATTTGGGAAGCGAGGATTGCAATAATTGGGGTGTTGTGCAATGGAGGGTCGTGATTGCGGTGAAATAGTACGGTGTGTGATAGAAACAGGAGTACGAATAGAACAATGACCGTTAAGGATCTGTCGAGACGCGTGCTGGGTCGCTACGTCCTCTACGTCCCGCCGGAGTGTATTATTGCGGACTTCTTCGCTTCGAAGTTGGTTAACGACATGGTCGGCCTGGAGGAAGACGAAATCCTCAAGATGTGTGAGAAGGCGGACTCCCTGGGCTTCCATCACAACCTCCTGTCGGTCAACGCGAAGGACATTTACGAAGAATTCGGCTGGGAGAAAGCGGCAGCAGCGGTGAGCAAGCATCTGGCGTTGATAAAGAACTGAGACGGAGTCGCGTCGCTAAAGGCCATCGTCGAGGCAGTAGAGAGACGCTAACGCGGTGGAGCAACTGAACATCAACATTCCACTGAGCGATGAGATGAGGAAGGCGCTGTTGGTGTTCGATATTGTTGCAACACGCACTGATGTAAGATCTTTCCAGTCTTAGTCATCTACATCAATTACGCTGAAGAGATGCCTGAAATATTCAAGACCATCGTGTTTGAGTAACTGAATACTCAGAGGTGAACACAAAGACAAAGTACATTGCGCAGTGCTTGAGTCTTCTCTACACGGGGGTGTCTGAGAACCAAGCCAAGCGCACTCTTCACTGCATCTCAAAGGCGACGGGAATCGAGGAGATGACTCTACCAGCCATGAGACGGACGCTCTTCGCATGCAGCTGCATCTGCGATGGGATTCAGCGCATCGTCTGCTGCCCGAAGTGTGGGGAATGGTCCCTCACGAACAAGGTCTTCTGCCCGCGCTACTGCACCGAGGCCCATGAGCGGGACGACATGGAGGTCTACAGGCTGTTCGAGTGCGGGTGCAAGGAGTGCGGTGGCAACCCTTCGGTCTCACGCGACTGTTATCTTCACCAGAAGATTGAGACGACTTGCTGCCACCTGTCGAGACGCGTGCTGGGACATTACGTCTCATAGATAGACTTATCAGTTCATACCAGGAATACACGTCGTATTGGCAGGAAGTGGTAATAACAATGAATATCAGTTCATAAAGGTCCGCTAGAGTGCACGAATTACGATAATCTCTTCAACGCACCCCATGCATTGAAGACAAGCCCCATTGAGATGTCCTTCACTCCGTGGAAGGATAGCATGGGGCAGACAGATCGAAAATGGCCTCCAGAGGATACACTCCTCAATCACCTCAAGGAGCCAAGTCTGTCAATGGACAGCAATTCCACACGATAGCATTCACATTTGCACACAGAACAATAATCTTGGGTTCCTGAATAACAAGATTTGTGGTTCCTTTCGAGGGGTTTCTCCGTTTTGACTTCTCCTCTCCATGGCTGCGTTGTGGAAAGGGTGGTAGAGGAACTACAGGGCTACCCATCCCCACCGTTTTCTTGTCACACGGAGTGATTCTGATAGTACTAACAAACAAAGGATCAACCCTCCTTATATATGGAATATCAGAGCAAAGAAGCAGTATCTATACGTGAGGAGATGACTAGACAGCAAGTACCAGGAAATCTTCAAGCCGCAACGGCACTAAATGAAAAGATATATTAGGTGTATATAAAAGCCACTCTCTGCTCGATCAGAATGATCTCAAAACGGGAGGGAAGAGGATTACAGATCCAAAAAGTTGTATTTGATAAGTTTGACTTTAGGCAGATCTAGCCTACAATTCACGTAATCGATGTCCTGATTGTGCCAAAATGAACCAAAGCCGAGTTCAATGGTTTCCAGTTCGGGCATTTCTACTCAATGACTTAAGGAAGAAGACACTACCAGCAAATAACGCTGTCTTCGCTTTCTCAAATGATTCTTGACCAATAATGATCTTCTTCATCGACGGCATGTCTATCCCATAACGCACGCGTCTATTACAGTACTAGATAGCTCCAATGACGCGTGGTTGAAATTCGTACTTATCTTTTCCAACTTACCGATTGTAATCGACTCCAGCGCATCCACGTGCTCGATCTCGCACACATCATAGTCATGGAACGACCATATGCCAATCTTCAGAGTCGTCAGCGCTGGACAGTCCTTCAAGTAGAAATGACGGTTCTGAGGCTCTTCCTCCTTATATTGGTTGAAAGAGTTCCTCCCGACCACCACACTCGTCAGTTTCTTCAGTCCAATAATCTTCACTTCGCCCACGTATTTGAAGCAATTGTCCCCAATTTGTATACATGTCAGGTTCGGGAATCGGGACAAATTCAGTGCAGTCAAGGAAGAATGATTCATGGACACGTCGCTCGTGATGAATGTATTCACCGCGGTGCTCAGAGAGGTATAGTCTTTCAACGAATGGATAGTCGCCCGTGGGTTACGCTTGGGTAAAAACGGGTGTCTCGCGAGAGCGCCGATACCTGCTTGTGAGAGAACAGCGACGTACGTACTCTTCTTGATTGCGATGTCCTCCTTGTAGTAGTTCATGAACCCGTACGGAAGATCCACTTTCGTGAGACGGGGCATGTCTAGTCGTCACGTCGGTCGCACACAGTCACTCTCAAAAACCATGTGGCGAGGATACCGGAAAGAGTCACTTCCCGACACGGTGGTGATCGACTTGAGCTTGGGCAGGTCTATCCATGAACGCGACACCAGGGGCAGACGGCGCATGACCAATATGCTTGAATTACCGTCGTTGAAGCGCAATGCAGAAGAGCCCATCTCAATGGACTCCAGTGCGTGCAGGTCTATTCAATGAGCCGAGTCCCGTGAAGTCACTTTCAAATACCACACAGCGGCAGAATTTAAAAGAACCGTATGGAAACACGAGGGACTTGAGAGCAGGCAGTTCTATTCCTTATCACACCCGCGCGTCGAGCACTCCTCATTCTTAAGGAACTACAGTTAAATGCAGATGCACCCATCTGAAAGGACTCTAATGCACGCAAGTCTTTGCAGTGAGTCAGAAGAGAAGAAACTACTCTCAAACAGCGCCTGGTGGCACTTGAGAAACGCCTTATCACCAAATAGCAGCGATTTGAGCGAAGGCATGTCTAGCCGTGACTCGTTGGTAGCAACCAAACCCTTCAACTCCAGTGAAGCGTTGCTGAAACAGATGACGTCTCTTTCCATCCTCCTGAAGTCCATCGTTTCCCGCGCATCCATCCTCCCGATCTCAATCGTTTCCAACGCGTCCACATTCTCAATCTCACACACCGTGAAGACAGTGAAGGAGTCACACCCGATCTTCAACGTCTTCAACTTGGGGCAGTTCTTCAAAACGAACTCACCACCTGGGGACGAGTGACGACTGTGTAAACCGCAGAAGCAGCTATCCCCAATCACCACACTCTCCAACTTACTCATTCCAATCATCTTCAGCCCACTCACTAGCTGAAGACACTCGTTACCCGCCGTAAAGGACTTGAGGCAGGGCATCAAACTCAAGTTCACTTCTTTCCACCAGACGTATGAACAGTAATGATCACTCACAACTAGCTCTTCAACTTGGTTATGAAACACCTTAATATCTTGGGTTAACTCGACTCTCGTATCTATATGTTCATCATTTAACCACTTCCCCTTATATACCACAGCACCATTTCGATCATATTGAGTGCCTCGTCCACACCGCTTCCCATTAAACCACTCACCCTCATATTCTATCTTTTCAATGTCAGAGTAATATGTCGTTCCATAGCATATGTTTATTTCCCCAAGTCTGAATCCCTCATATACCTTGTGATTGTCCTTGTCATACACCACGCCCCAGCCATATGGTTTTTCTTTCATTAAATCTCCCTCCCAACGATCTCCGTCCTCGCTCAAATCCAATATCTGATGGTACTCCATTTCTTTCAAATCAGCAAACAACACCTCCAGCTTCTTCTTCTTCAGATCCACTCCAATGTATCGTGGACGTTGTTCCAGTATCACGTCACCGTGCACTTCGATTAGTCTCTCCTTCTCCCTCAATGCATCCTCCGTAGCCAGTAATATAGACAGTTGAAACTGAATGTCTTCATCCTTTACATCTATGTCCCCATCTCTAGTCTCTGTATCTCCACGTGTAGTCCGATTCCGCCAGCTTAGCTCTTTCCCCTTCATTCTGCCCGAGCCAACAATATATAATAAGGCTGTGAGCACCCCTGTTGAGATAGAACGAGTGTTAGAGGGCTCAATTTGCGGAGATGGCGCGAGTTGGGATCCCTCTAATTCCCCTCTTCGCAGTCCGGGGAATGCGGGGATGCCGCACCGTCCTCATCTCTTTGCAATGGATCAGATGAAACGTGCCAAAGAGAGCGGACTCTTCCTAAAGGTGGTAGTGACCATCTTCATTTCTTGTGGTCTGTGTCTGATTCGTCACTCCTCCTCCGCCGTCAACGAGAAGACTCCAATGTTTCGTACACGACAATTGCAAGCGAGTGACAAATAGAAAGAGTCTATTCAGTCTACTACTCATGGAACAACACAATTCTTGTCTCTTCCCGTACGATTACGATGCTCTCTGAATGCGTAGTACAGCACAATAGTGAGGATAAACCCTCCGTCAATCCCCCCGTGAAGGAACGCTCTTCATCTCTATTCAATACAGATAGGAATGCGGCTGTGGACGGAAAGGAGGAAAAGAAACCCGAAGTCTACCCCTATGTCAGCACCGACGAGATCCTCCGAAACGCGTCCGTTATTCGTTTGCACTACTACGACAACTTGCCGTACAACTACGTTAACTATTCCTACGGATCGACCTTCTGCCAGTCCTACGGTAAGCCGATCCCGGCTACAACAGCCAAGGTCCTCAAGCGCTCCTTCATGACACTGAGCAAGAAGTGAGTACTGCGGATTGAGCATCACTTCCAGACCTCTCGTCACATGGGACAACTACATGCTGAAGAGGAGGTCGTTGCTCCCTCCATCCCTCATGCATAGACAGAGAAGCAACTCCAGCGAGTTCATGAAGGTCACCCTGAACTGGTTCTACGCAGAGAACGTGTGTCTGGAGAACAACACGAATCTCCTCCACGTGTACACGCAGAACGAAACGCACTTCCAGCAGCTGAATCGAACCGTGTACGGCTTCGCCATTCCCCACGACCGGTCGAACTACCGACACTTCCTGCGCGTCATTCCCCACCTTGGCCCCGTTCCCACGTCACCCCCTCTTTTGGACGACATGTACGTGATGATAAACAGGGGGTGGAACAACATGTACCACCACTCCGAAGCCTCCATCCAGTTCATCCGCTACATTCTCTTCAGCACCGTCCTCCCGCCCGTCGCTGCGTCGCTGTCCTCTCATCCGTAGATGAACACCGTGGTCTCCTTCCCCGACATCGACTGGATCAACCACCACACGCACGACTTCAAGGGACACTACCGCTTTGGCCGCGCCTACCTCGATCTCTTGCTCGACTCGTTCAAGAGCGATCTGAACGGAGTGGACAAGATGCCGCGGTTCTTCGAGCTGGAGGAGTACAAGAAGGCGGGGTCCGTCGTGTGCGCAAAGCAAGGAGTATTCTTGGAATTCCATAATAAGTCCAGATTATCGTCCCGATCATCACCGACATGATCAAGTGCTTCATCGACAAGAAGGAGGCGTACCAGATCCGAATGCTCGCCTACAAGAGGTATCGGCCTCCACTCCCTCTGAACGCTCCGGCGAAACTCCACCTGCTGTACGTGGACCGCGCCACGAAGGACCGCGGAATCAAGAACCAGGAGGAGGTGAACGTGGTGTTGAGAAACATCACGGATGTGCGAGTGGCTGTGGAGTGTGAGGCGTAGACGGTTCTGACAGTCCAGGTCAACCAGAAGATGTCCTTCGCGGAGCAGGTGATCTCGATGTTCTCCATCGACATTCTCTTCACGGTGCACGGCGCCGGCCTCACGACGAGTATCTTCATGCTGCCGGGCAGCGCGCTCGTCGAGGTGTTCCCTCCGCTGTTCAAGGAGCCGTACTACATGTGGGTGGCGCGGTTCTCGGACCTCGTGTACAAGCGGATCACGGAGACGAAGATCATCAACAAGGAGGACTACATCGGGATCAACAAGAAGATCCAGCTGACGAACAAAGTGTTTATCCTGCCACCTGAGGTGTTGAAGGAGCGATTGGAGAGTGTTGTGCCTTTAGTTTGGGAGAAGAAGTACTCCATGGTGTCGTGCGTGTGTCGTGTTTCCTCAACAAACAGTTCACGCTATGTTGTCCAAGCACACCCATCGCATCGTCACCATTCGCTCTTCCACCGGAGACTCGCACTTCCAGAGCAGCACTGCGTTCAGACAGTAGGGCTCTGTTGGCAGCGCTATTCGTCAGACCCTTCTCGCACGCGTACGGATCGTCGCCAGCGACACCTGGGTGGGGCAACCGTCTTCACAGCTCACAGACACAAAAGGGTACTCCTCCTTACTCTTCACGCTCTCCTCCGTCGCGATTTGGATGTTGATGCTACGCGTCAGCACCTCTCCACGGGTCTACGAATCGATGGTGCACCTGTCCAGCTGCGACTCCATGTCGCCCGGGAAGACCACGTACACAGCGTCGTCGAGGATCGACACGTTGATGTTGTTGCTCGTCACGAACTGCGAAGACTGCAGAAGGCGCTCCTCCGGCTCCATACTCGGTGTTGCGCCCGTCGCGCCCGTCGCGCCCGTCACACCCTTCTCGCCTGTCGCGCCCGTAGCTCCCGCTTCTCCGGGAAGACCCGTCGGACCCGTGGCGCCTGCTTCTCCCGTAGCGCCCGTCTCGCCCGGAATGCCCGTGGGACCAGGTTCTCCCGACGGACCTGGCGCGCCGGAAGGACCTTGTTCGCCCTGAGGACCAGGAGGACCTGACGGACCGGGCTCGCCTGACGGGCCCTCTGCGCCGACAGGTCCAGCGGCTCCAGCGGGACCTTGCACGCCCTGCGGACCCTGTGGGCCTTGAGGACCGGTGATGCCCGGCTCGCCCTGAATGCCCTGCACGCCCTGCGGACCCGTGACACCAGGCAGACCCGTCGGACCCATCTCGCCTTGCGGACCCGGCGCGCCCGACGGTCCAGGCGCGCCATCCACGCCGTCTCTTCCTCGCGGTCCCGTCACACCCATCATACCCACGTCACCCGGAGCACCCATGGGACCCGTGGCTCCCGGCAGTCCAGGCGCTCCCGTGGGACCTCTCGGTCCTTCAGCGCCCGTCGCGCCTGTGGCTCCTGGAGGACAGTCAGGACAGGGGGTTGGCTCGGGAGCGTCTGTGGGAGGGCAGGGAGGAATGGTTGTTGGGACTTCCGTTGTGGGACAAGGAGGGAGTGTTGGAGATGTAGTTGGCGTGGGCGTGGGGGTCGGTGTTGGTGTGGGAGTAGGCGTGGGGGTCGGTGTGGGTGTGGGAGTGGGCGTAGGCGTGGGCGTGGGAGTAGGAGTAACTGGAGTTGGTGTAGGGGTCGGCGTCGGAGTTGGAGTTGGTGTAGGAGTAGGGGTCGGAGTAGGAGTCGGAGTAGGGGTCGGAGTAGGAGTAGGAGTCGGCGTCGGAGTCGGCGTCACTTCACAAAACTCAGACAAGACCAACTCTCCCTTCAAGCAGTGATACCCAGCAGGAACAGGAGTAACACTCACCAAGGTGTCGTTGCACGTCGCGTACTGGCTGGTGCAGGAGTAGTCGTTTCGCGTCCCGTCCTCGTTCACGCAAATCTTGTTACAGAAAGAACACAGCGTGTTCGGCAGAATGTAGTCGCACGACGTCGCCAACACAAAGCCCTTGTCCTTGCACTTGTAGTTGTTTGGTGGCTTCGCGGGAATCGTCGAGTAGCCATTCACACACTCGATATAATAGTCCGTAGCGAACTCCGTCGTGACGTAGTTGAACTCGGTCACGCACTGGATCCCGACGAAGCTGCAGCGGTGGATCGGAGCGAAGCAGTTGCAGTTGTTGCAGGCGCGGATCTGACCGCTGTTGCAGATGTAGCCCTGGTTCACCGTCAGCACGGACGACAGCTCGTAGTCCACGCATCGCTTGTACTGCTCCACGCACACGCCGTCCGTGAAGATCCCCGACGGCGACACGCACCGAATCCCCGAGAAGGAGCAGCTGCCGTCGCCTTCAGGCGGCGCTCGCCCCGAGTCCTCGACTCCGTGTCCGTTGTAGCACTGGATGCCAGGACCAACAGGGAAGGGGTAGGAGGGCACGCCGTTGTCGCAGGTGATGTAGTAGTTGGTGTAGGCATCCTGAACGACTTGGCCCTGGTTCGTCACGCACTGAGGACCCGTGAAGGTGCAGGCTTCCGAAGGACACTCTGTGGACTGGATGATGGCGTTGTGATAGCAGCTCTCCCCGTCTATGCGTCATATCCCTTCTCCACCCAAACCCGCCGTGCCAATCACGTTGCTCGTGACGTTGTTGTTGCACGTCTGGTAGTAGTTGGTGCACTGGCTCGTGATCTCGTTCTCGTCGCCGTCCACACAACGAATCCCGGTGAAGGAGCACTGACCTCCGCCACGCTGGTTGCAGATGGAGGAGAGCACCTGAACGCCGCGGTAGCAGTAGGTGCCGGGAGCGACTTCTTGGGGCTCTCCCCACTCCCCATACTCGCACAAGCGGAAGTAGCGAGTGCACTGGGTGTTGGTGATTTCGCCTATCATCGTGGAGCACACCACCTCGTTGTCTACACAGCCTAGACTCACACCAAGGCGGAATCACTACCATACACGGGGTCAGCAGATAGAAACCGAAGAAAGAGCAGTAACAATACGACAGTTCCTTTTTTCATTATCTTCTGATATTATCTTTAGATGAATCGTGACGCTGTCAAGTTGCTTCGCTCATTTCAGCACGAAGAAATCCAGCGTATTGAAAATCTTCGCTCACTCTCAATTCTTCACCACGTCATGATTCTTGCCTTCGCTCGCATCTTCCTCCCTCTGAAATCGCCACCCGCACAGCGAATGCCGTTGCCAGTTTTGAAGCAGTGATGTACTCGTCACGGCTCCTTGAAATCCAACCGGAAAAGGAGAAGGAAGCGGACATGGAACATGGACTCAGCAACTCCCTCTTACTGACACTCCGTTGCCATCTCCGCTCATAGACAAACACACGGACGCATTTCGTTCCCTCTTGAATGAAACGCCCTTTCGTTGGAGAGCAGTATTGAAAGAACAAACCTGCGAAAGATGCCGAAACCGATCAAGAACGGTTCAAAGTCGAATAAGGATATTGTTCATGAGGCTCTGGAGAAGGACGAGCGCTTTGCCGAGTATGCGAAGGACCCCGTACGCTATTGTGCGCGCTTTCGTCATCACTCGTAGCGTTTTGCATCGATCAAATCAAAGAAGCAACATATCAAGGTAGATAGTCGTTTCAAGAAGGACAAGAAGAAGGGAAAGAGTAAACGCGTGCCGTTGGTGACTTACAGCATAGAGGAGGAGAAGGAGAAGGAATCGTCCTCAGAGGAGGATATGGATCTGGAAGCGCTCCGCGTTGGCTCCAACCGGTGAGAATCATGTCTAGCAACTGGCTCGTGGTGAGTGGAACGACGTGATGAGCAGCTCCTCTGATGAAGAGGATGAGAAGCTGATTGCTGCCGAGCCGGAGGTCGAAGAGCAGCCGGAGGAAGTGGTCGGTCTCCCTCCCTTCCTTTACCCGTAGATCGAAGACGGAGAAGCCACCCATCGCTTGGCCTGCGTGAATCTGAACTGGGACATTATCACCGTCTCTATTTCTCCCTCCACTCATGCCTAGGCAACCGACCTGCTCTCCGTGTTCAAGTCCTTCGCGCAGGGCGGCTCGGTGTACTCCGTGACCATCTACCCCTCGGAGTTCGGCAAGTCGCGTCTGGCGAACGAGGAAAAGTACGGTCCGGAGGGCCACATCGTGATGGAGGACGAGAAGTTCGTGGACGACGAGAACGAGGAGGAGAACAAGAAGCAGGAGGACGACCGTCGGCGTCGGGACGTGCAGTCACTCGTAGGCCTGCGCAAGTACGAGAAGGAGCGTCTGCGGTACTACTTCGCGGTGGTGGACTGCGACAACCAGTACACGGCCAACTCCATCTACGAGCTGACGGACGGCACGGAGTTCATGGTGTGTGTAGAGCGGCGAGGTGACGCGTAGCGTACGGGCAGCATTCTGGACCTTCGCTTCATCCCTGACGACATGGTGTTCGACGCCTCCACCATCAAGGACAAGGCGACCTTCGTCCCCGAGAACTACGCGCCGAGCGTGACGACATACAACAGCGTGAACAGCCACAGCCGCGTGGAGCTGAGCTGGGACCAGGAGGACCAGAAGCGCGAGCAGGAGCTGATCCGCGGGCGCAGCAACAAGAAGAACGAGAAGGGCGAGATCGACTACAGCGCGTACATCGCGTCGAGCGACGAAGAGAGCGACGACGTACGGGCGACGCGTGGTGCTGAAGGGTAGGAAGAGGCGGTGCGCGCGAAGTACTCCTCGCTGCTGAAGAACGTGGAGAAGGAGGAGGAGGAGAGCGAGAAGGAGGAGGAAGGCGACGCGGACATCACGTTCATTCCCGGACTGAAGAAGAACCTGAACAAGGCGCTGAAGGAAAAGGAGGAGGAGAAGGAGCGCGAGTCGCTGAACGTGTACGAGCAGTACAAGCTGAAGATGAAGGAGAAGAACAAGAAGACGTAGGAGAGCGCGCGTGGCGTGAGGTGTAGTCTGGTGGACGACGGGAAGGAAGAGGAGGGATTGTTCGCCGACTTGGACGAGAACGGCAAGAGAGAGAAGAAGGGCAGGAAGGGCAAGAAGGGCAGGAAGGAGAAGGGAGAGACGGAGGAGGAGAAGAAGAAGAGAGAGGAGCTGGAGTTGTTGATGATCGACGAGGTGAGAGTGGAGTGCGGGAGTGAGGGTTAGGGCAACGAGCTGAAGCACAACTACGATATGAACGAGATTAAGAAGTCGCTGAAGAAGAGCAAGAAGAGAGGCGAGGAAGCGGTGAAGGACGATTTTGAAGTGCGGGTTGGGCGATCGCTGTGATGATTAGATTAACACGGAAGATGACCGTTTCAAGGGTCTGGTGAGCAATTCGGATTACAGCATTGATGTCACGAGCCCGCTCTTCGTGAAAACGAAGGGAATGGAGAAGCTGGTGAATACGGTGACGAAGAAGAGAAGAAAGGAATAATGGTCTTTTCGGGTGTTTTCCACAAACACAACACACAGCCGTCGCGGGCTTACTGTACACATCGTCCGTCTTTCCAAAGTTCAAATCAGGGTAGTCCGGAATCAGGTCCAGATCAAACTGATCGAGAATGTGCCTCCTCAAGTCGTCCGGGGACACTACGTTGGGCGAAAAGAGAGCGGGGTTCACTGGCTGCACCGTGACCGTCTTCGTCTCCATCGCCATGTTCATGGTCGGTAATGTCGGAGTGAGGGTTGGCAGTGAAGTTGCTGCTGATAATGTTGGAGCCAATGTTGATAGTGTTGGTGTAGGGGTTGGTAGTGTTGGAGTTGCTGCCGGTAATGATGGAGTCATGGTGGACAATGTCGGAGTCATGTTCGGCAATGATTGAGTTGGTGCCGGCAATGTCGGAGTCATGGCCGGCAATGCCGGATTCACTGCGGGATACGCGACCGTTTCAGCAGGAGCGTTCGGAGACGGAGAGGGGTACGACTGAGAGTAGCCATTTCGGTAAAACGACCCATATCCAGACTCGTACTGGCTGATCGGAGGCATTGGTTGCGAGACCGGACGCGCCACGGGAGGGTAACGCACTTGCGCCACAGACGGAGGATAATAGGGCGACGGCGGATTCACACTCGAAGTGGCTGGGAGGTATGGAGCCGGACTCGGACTGGGGTATGTCTGCGGCTGTAGCGGGTACACCTGACTTGTGGCACTTGCATAGAAGGACTGAGTAGCGGGCATTGTCGATGAAACCGAAGGGACATCGGGATAGCGTCTCGGCTGCATATATGGCGTGCCATACGGAGTCCCTTGCACTGCGGGGGAGCTTGTTGTGCTATAGTACATACTCTGTGAAAGGGGCTGCGCGCTCACCGGAGTCGCAATCCCGTATGCCTTTCTGTAGTTCATGATGATTGTGTCTCTGTTCGGAAGGGGCAGACGCCACACAGACTACTCGTCATCCACGCCTTTCTCGCGTACAATGAGTTCATACTGCCGGCTCTTTGGAAGATTGTTGTAGCGCAGGGGATCCATATACCACGTCTGAAGGAAGTCGAATGCACAGCGGTAGAACAGGACTCGACCATAGTCGCAATCTTTCTTCTGCTGCTCCTTGTTGATGTTTTCAATCAGGGAAAGAAAATAGGACGGACTCACCATACCCTGATTGATAAGTTCCTCTGAGGAGCAGATCGCCTTCTCCTCGATCGCCTTCTCCACAGGGAGTAGAGGTATGCTCATACAACTATGATTTGCCGAGAGCGATCGAAAAGGATTAACGGAGGAAATCCAAAAGAAGCTGGGATTTCTTCGCAGTTGAGGGACGGAATATCACCCGACTTCTGGAAACCGGAATTGGGAGCTTCAATTCAAATACGAACAAACGAAGGAGCGCGTTGCCTACAACTGCATTTGAAGTAGTGGATCACTCGTCTGTATGGAGGTGTGATCATTCTTCTCATAGCGTAGTTCGCCTTGTTCATACGCGTTGTTTTGGATCGATACATCGTTCTTCCTATTGAACAAGTTCGTGTCTACTGATTCAGCACAAAGAGAATGGATAAGAAGGAGCTATTAGAGCAATTGCTAAAGAACGCAAAGCAATCAAAGAAACGTGCTTCCCCTTCCGTACCAAAGCGTTTCTTGTTTCATGAGAGGTTCACTCCTAGAAGAGGCGGCATCCAAACTGGATCCCCCCGAGGTGAGTTGGAAGAAGCGACGAGACGACATCCTGAACAGCCTCAATCGCATTCAGGGCAAGAAGGAGGTGATACCGGAAGTGAAGACGGAGACGAAGAAGGAGCCGCTAAACAAGGAGGAGATCCGGATGAATCTGCAGCTCATGAACGGCGAGATTCCGAAGATCCTTAAGGACTTGCTGCTGCGGTTCAAAGTGGCGGACATCTTCCTGAAGCAGAGCGGGAAGATGACGCGCCTGACCGACGTGAATAACTACCTGAGTCTTTCGGACGTGAAGCTGAGCTTTCTCGAGAAGCACGTGCAGCAGATCGTGTTTCTGTATGGCTTTGAAGAAGAGGTGGAGGAACAGAAGGTGGCGTATGTGATGGGACGGACAAAGCCGCGCATCTCGACCGATCTCTCGATCCTCACGCTGAAGCTTCCTCAAAGCGACCACGACAGTGTTCGCGACCAGATGGTGACCTTTCTCGGGAGTTCGAGGAATCTGAGCGGCGTGTTCTCGTCGCTGAATGAGGAGGGGAGAAAGGACTACCTGAAGGATCGGTATACGCAAATGGACAAGCACATCACGGACTTCGTTGAGAAGCAGTACACGCGCTACCTCGAAAAGGCCGATCTGAAGCCGCTGCCGAAGGGACGTGTGGCCAGCTTCACGATGAAGGAGCTGGGGGAGATCCCATTAGGAGACATTCCTCCGCCCATCAAGATTTACAGGGAGTCGACGAGCAGTATCATGGACCTGTTGAAGAACGACGTGAACAAAGCCGTATGACCGCTTCCATTCACTGAAGTGTAGATTAGTGAGAAGAAGGTGGCTCCGTCCTCTCCCGCAAAGTCGAAGGGGTTTTATAAAGGAATCGATATTGATTTTAGTCTTTTGTAGTTCTGTGATGTGTGTTGCACTACGCGAGTGTTTCACGAGCATTAACTCTGTTTCAGACGGCTGTGATAGGCGGTGAAACGAATACGCAAGCATCGACCTCATTTACAAGCCGGATCCAACTCTTCCAAAAAAGAGGAACTATCGAGTACACCTCCCAGACCGAAGAAGAAGGACAATCGCCGAGGAATAATCCATGATCCAGTACAATCCCCCCACCAATCCCAACTATTCCTTGGGATCGCGCATCCTTCAGAATACAATACTGGAACCATCCATCTTTGCCGATAATTGATACTGCTATCGTCGTCTATGCGCATTCGGTTCAAGAAGCCGGAGGATGTGGAGTCTTTTCTTCCAATGGTTGATGAGGCAACACTTCGATCCTCCTCGTGGATTCGTTATATCGGTTCCTCTCCATCCCAATTCTCATGCTCTAGGGGAATCTACACTTGGGGATCCTGTACTGTTCTTGGATGCTCCCACGCTCTTTGTCCCCGAGAAGGACGACTACACGGAAGCGTTTTCCATTTTCGTGAAAGTGATTATTCGTCCTCTGTCTGTTATGATCAGGTTTTGAGCAAGTATAAGGCCGGCTGTACGATGCTCGTTGCGGTGAATTTCATGAACTGGGTCAAAGTGACGTACGTAAGCGAATGGGTGTTCATTCGTAGAGACTTTTCCTTCTTTAGGAAACTGTACGACCTTTTGCCCTCAACTATCCAGGGTACAGTAAGGACAGTGTAGGGACTCCGTTCTCTGTCATGAAGTGTAGTTGGGTGTGGAATGCAGGTTTGCGGTTTAGGGCCTTTATGGCCTACATGAAAGCATGCCTCCCCCAGTTATCGCAGAAGAAGTTCTGCTACCTCTCGAATACGAAGCAGCTTTGTGTATTTCTGCCCTTCACTCGTGATTCGTAGAGTTTTATCTCCCCTACACTAGCTATTGTCGTGACGAACGAATCAAGGATTGTTCTTGTCGTCATCTTCGCCCTCTATAACCCATAGAAGAACAGAGGCTCCTTCTCGTCGATTCCCCTTGTGAACAAAAGGCGATCTTCCTCCTCTACACACTTCGACCCTTCTCTTCAGGAGTCGTGCCCCGCTGCGTCTCTTTCTCACGCTTCTGCAAACGACGACTCCACGAAACGCCTCTCCATCCGTCGCGGGCTTCGTCTCGACGCCGTTCCCTTCTCGTTGGATGGGGTGAGCTCACTGAGTGTGTCAAGCACAGCACATTCAGCAAGTGCAGCAAGTGCAGCACACTCATCAAGCACAGCACACTCAGCACACTCATCAACTTCGCGAAGCACGACACACTCAACAACAGAGGGAACAGAGTGGACGATGCCTCCTTTGCGCAGCCAGTGCTCGCGGCATGTGGCCTCGTTCATCCAGCAGGCGTGCAGCTTCGTGGAGGAGAACGGGCTGGGTGGGGGCGTGAGGGGCGTGTGACGCGTAGACACGGAGGGGCTGTTTCGACGCAACGGCGACGCGGCGAAGAGTCTGTTGCTGATGCGGCGAGTGGTGGACGGATCGTCTCTGGAGAAGGTCGTTCGAGAAGAACACCTGAGCTGCATCGATGTTTGCCAAGCCATCAAGGTGGAGTTGGGAGCGAGGGCTCATTTGTAGCTGTACTTGATTTCCGCGCGATTAGTACCGCAGTCTCTCTACCCACTCGTGGAAGCGATTCAGAGCGTCACGGACGATGTGGTGGTGGAAGAGAGCGTGAAAGAGGTTCTATCCCTCCTGGATGATGATCAGTTGGGGACCCTGAAAAGGGTAGTTGAACTGTTTGACAATGTGGTAAAGCACGCAGATTCGAATCAAATGAATCGTAAGCGTGGAGAATGGAGGTGACGGATAGTGAACAACCTTTTGACGTGCATTATTGTGAATATTCTCCCGGGCGACGAGAATGAAAAGAAGGTCGCATTCTTCAGGTTTGGAAAGCGAATCAAGTTCTTGAATGCCCTCATTCAGGACAAAGACAAGTACTTCTCTTGACGACCACTTTGTTCCAACAAACAGCGCAGAAACTGCCTAAAGTTACCTTCGCATCGCAGTATCGGTTGAAGATGCGCTTTATGAAATACTTCGTACCTATCCATCACCCCCATCCGACCGTCACTACGTTCGTTTAGCCGCACGTGGCGCAGGGAGTGAAACGCTTCCGATCCGAGATGGAATGTTTGTTCCTTCACGTTCGGCAGATCTAAGCGTCACAGATGATGCCGGAACTCACAGGACATGGTGAGCGTGTCGACGTTGTACATGGAGCAACTGCCAATGGTGAACATGCACAGATTCGGAAGATCTACGGTCAACGCGCAAAAACACAACGACTCCCAAAGAACACGTCCAGCTGTCCCATGCCGTGCTTGCTGTTCCCGTAGCAGCTCATCGACCCCGTCGTAAACGTCGTCAAGTGCACCAGATCTACCCCTCAAACCCCGAACAGGGACGCACTCGACACGGAGAGCGTGGAGATGTTGGAGAAGGCGTTGCAGCCGATCTCGACCACCTCCAGACTGGGCAGGTCGTGGAGCGTGAGCTCGTTCGCCCAGTAGAAGCAGAAGGACCTGCACTCGTTGCCCACCTCCGTGATGGTCGCCGTCCCGAAACGCAGGTCCTCCAGCGCGGGCAGGTCTAGAATGGGAGAGAACGCCGAAACCCACCCTTCAAGTCGAGCACGGAGAAGGACGAGAAGGAGCCCATCTCCATCGTCAGCTCGCGCAGCCGGCCGCAGTCGCGCATCACGAAGGACCCGTGCGTGCGCAGACAGTACTCGCGGTTGGCGGGCGTGGTGGGCGGCGAGTCGTCGCGGTTGCACTGCGTGAACGAGTCGCTGCCGATCTTCACCTTCTCCAGCCGCGGCAGCGCGCAGAAGGACACCTTGGTGACGTTGGTGAAGCACCCATTGCCGATCTCCACCGAGACCACCTGCTTCGCGTCGTCCATGCGCAGCGTCTTCATCAGCTCGCTGTTGCCCATGTTGTCGCTGATCCGGATGTGCTCCACCAGCGTGCTCACTGTCTCCACGCCGTCGACCACGCGGATGCTGTTGGTCGACCGCCCGTCGTTCTTCACTTTCACGTAGTACCCGTACCGGTCCACCTCCTGGCTCTCCACGCACACGCCCTCCTCCCACTTGCCTCGCAGACGAGCGATTCCGTGGGGGTAGAACTCCGTGCCGCAGCCGTGCCGCTTGCCGTCGCGGTAGTTCCCGTGGAAGGTCAGCACGCCTTGGTCGAACTCGCGACCTTCGCCCTGGCGGGGATAGCCGTCGTCCAGCGAGTCGAGATACTCCCCGCAGTAGGTCATGTTGTCGTAGTTATCGAATTCGCGCATGATTCCCTGGTTGAAACGCTTCAGAATGCGGATCACCATGTTGTTCTCGTAAATGCAGTACTGGCTCAACAGCCCATTTTCGTACTCGGCGCCGTATCCATCGCGCTCCATCCGCTCCTCGTGAAAGCCTCCCTTGTAAATGGGTATCCCTTCCACGCTCTGCTCCACCATGATGATGTGATTCTCTGTGCACTCGATAAACGTGGACAACTGAAGAATACTGTGTTTGTACAGGCATTTCAGAGCAATGGCTCCATCATGGTAGAAGTACCCGAATCCCTCCAGAAAGTCGTTTACAAAGGTTCCGCGAAAGAGCAGCTCGCCAAAACCGTTGTACAACAATCCCTCTCCATTCTTTGTCTCGTTCTTCCAGGAGCACCGCAAGTACTCAGAAGAGTGGTCTCCTCCGTAAATCTCCTTTCCGCGACCCTCTTTCCGTTCCTGATCCTCGTACTCGATTCCCGCGATCAGATACTGGGATGGGTAGGAGAGCTCGATTTTGTTGTGATCCACAAAGATGTGAGACGGGTTTGTGTTCACATAGCTCTCTCTGGAGAACTCGGAACTCAGGTCCTTGTCGTTGGTAAGTCCGTCGCTGTAGAATGACATCCCTGCACATGGATTGGACAAAGACTGAACGCATGAACAGCGAAAACGGCGCTCGGGCTGTTTCCAAAACAAATCTCGCTGCCAGCCGGAATATGTTCAAGAAGAAGAGCAGAGCGTCGGGAACGCGGAGAGTGCGGAAGCAGGAAGAGAGCAGCGAAGAAGAGCCTCTGCCTAGCATTGCTTCCGTTTCGGCGCTGCATCATGAACAGCCAAAGCTAGAGCAGAACAGCAACGCAAATGGAGCCGAATCGGAGGGTGTATTCCATGGGTGTCGCGCGTCTCACGAATAGAGGAATGACGGCAAACCGTCAGAGCAGACACACACGCTGAAATATGTAAGTCATCGCCATTCCGCTCCCCTTGTATCTTCAACGAATGTGCGTGAGAATGTAGGTGAAAAACTCTATGTTCGCCAGCAACAGGCCGAAATTCACGACCAAAGTGAATCTGCAAGCGGATTACTCCAACACTGCAACGGACGGCCTGGATTCGCTCAAGCCCAAAGAAATCGTGCTCAACGGTGCCGAACTAGAAGCGATGAAGAAGCAAATCAAGCCAAACGAGAGCGATGAGGAGGAGCAGCTGGAGAAGAAGATAAACCAGAAAATCGAAGAGGAATCAGGCGCACCAAAGAAGGACGACTTTATTCCCCTGAAGACGAAGAGTCTTCGCTCCATTCTCCGTCAACGCAACAACGCCTTTTCCAGCGACTCTAGCGATGCCAGCAATGCCAGCAATGCCAGCGACGAAGAATCGCATCGCATCGCGATGGACAAGCCAGCGCCGGACGCCGCCTACCCGCTAGCGCGTCCCTCCGAAGTGCTTCCGCTGGACGACAACGACTCCTCCGCCTCAGAGCCCTCGTCCAGCGACGAGGAGACGAAGTGGGAGCAGCACCTGGTGGAGCGCGGACTGTCAGGCCCCACGGTCGCAGCCTCGCTGACGCAGCCCATAGCACATGGTTGTATGACGCGTCTTCTCTTACCCATAGCCGGTCCCGCGGAGCAGTACAACGTGGTCTCGAGCGATCACGTGCTGCGGCGTCTGGAGACGGCGCTGAACGAGCTGCGCGTGGACTACGACGAGGTGGGCGCGAGGCGGCGTGGTGAGGACTAGAACGTGCGCGTGCTGACGAGCACGGAGAAGGAGATCGAGGCGCTGGAGGAGGAGGAGAACGCGGAGTTCGCGGAGAAGCAGCAGATGGAGGCGCGCTACGACTTCTACCAGAAGCAGACGGACTACTTCAGGCGGCTGAGCGGGTACCTGACGGACCGCAAGAGGGAGATCGACGCGGTGGAGGCGGTGGTGTGGAGTGACGGATAGTTGTACAGCGGGTTCACGGCGCTGCGCAAGCAGTACAAGTACAACAACGACGTGGTGAACCAGTGCTACGCGCAGGACGACGTGCTGTACCTGCAGCAGCTCCAGGCGCTGCAGCGGGTGTTGCATCGTTCTCCTTCTTCTCTCTCGTGAGGTGTAGCCATCCCGCCGGTTCCGGACACTGCGGAAATCAAGGCCAAAACGGGAGCGTTCTTCAAGGGAGAGATCTACTACGACCCCGCGCTGAGCCAGGCGCGCAACCGCGACCGCTGCGTGTTCATCGACGGTCCACAGGTGGTGCGCGACACGGAGGTGGAGGCGGAGGACGGAAAGCATCGCGTGCTGGGCGCGGGTCTGGACGTGTACCTGAGCAACGTGCTGTTCTTCAACTATGACGACGAGAACGGAGAGAAGATGGAGAAGGAGCGACGTGGGAGCGCGCGTGGGGAGTGAGTGGTAGAAGAGGTGCGCAGCGCGATGGACGGCGTGTTCAGCAAGAACGCGTTGCGCTTCGCGAGCGTCGACGCGGTGCTGGCGCGCTTCCGGCAGTGGAGAGAGACGTACGGCGAGGAGTACGAGCAGTGGCGTGGCTTCACTGTAGCTACGACAACGCCTACGGCGGGCTCGCCATCCCCGAGTTCCTGGGCGTGCTGGTCGTGCCCTCGCTGCTGTGGTTCGACCCGCTGGAGCTGAGCGAGGACGAGGGCGTGGCGCACACCGTCCACGACCTGCCCTGGTTCGAGACGCTCAAGCGCTTCTGCGACACCACGACCAACCAGCGCGACGTGAGCGTGCTCCCACGCCTGGTCCAGAAGACGGTGATTCCCTTCGTCAACGTAGCGCGTGGCTGGTGACGGTTCCGTGTAGGACGTGATTCTCTACGAGTGGAACCCGCTCTCCATCCGCGAGACGGAGTGCGTCCACCGCCTCCTGGCAGAAATCGCCTCCTTTTTCACCACGGTGATCGACGAGCTCCGCGGTCTGTACGCCTCCGTGACGCACCGCGTGAAGGAGGCGATCGATGCGTCGCTGTTCTTCCGCCCCGTGCTTCTGGACGCGCAGGACCAGGTGCGTCTCGACGTTCAGGAGATCACGGAGATCGCTATGGCGCGAGGCGTGCGCGTGAGAGTGGGGATGGGAGGTGAGGCGTAGTTGTTGCAGGTGGTGAACGGGCTGGCGTCGTTTATGAGTCTCGGGTCGCCGGCGGTAGGGAAGCGGAGCGGAGCTGATCATTAGCCGATGATTGACGTGCTGGTCTCCCAGCTGTGCGAGATGCTGAACGCGGTGGGCACGGTGCCGTGCTGCATTCCAAAGTGCAAGGAGTTCGCGAAGGCGGTAATTATTGTGGTTTTGGGTGATGCGAAGATTGACGCCCTGGTGCCCCCGGAGGTGGGTGTGGCGAAGCAGCTAATATCCAATTTCCTGTGGCCTGTTTGTGGAACAAGAACAGCAAAAGGTTTGGATTAATGGAATGCCATACTATCCAAACTCAAAACCACGTCACAAAGAGTACTTATCTAAAAGCTCTTCCCACTTCGAATACAATTTCACATTCTCTTGCTGGACGTCCGGAATCAGCTGTTGAATCGCATAGCACACCAGCCGCGCCTGCTCAAAAGAGAGGGTGCCCAACGCTCGTTGGACCTACGCGTGACGCCCCGCACCGACGCGTACAACATAAAAACCGTAGACATCGTGAACGAGTACTTCAAGTGAATCGTTGCCAAGCAGCTGCTTCTGAAGCATCTGGTGAGGGTCCTTGACCTGGTCCAGCACCTTCTCCACCACGTTCGACGCGAACGGGTGGCAGCAGTACGCGATGAGGTTTTGCTCCAGGAGCGCCAGGACGCGCGCCCGCGAGTCCTCGTCGGCGACGCCCTCCGTGATGAAGTGCTGGAAAATGAAGTTGCCGTACTCCTGGTTGATCACGGTGGCGAACACGGCGAACAGCCGCTCCCGCAGGTCCTGCTGCACGGGCGGCGGCGAGCAGTCGTAGAGCGTCTTGATGAGAACCACGCCGTACTGGAACTGGACGATCGACACCACCTGCGGGACGAGGCTCTGCGTCAGCGGCTCCACCACCTGCGCGTCGAACGACCGCAGGCACTTCTTCAGGACGTGGGAGGCGAGCGGGTGGACGGCGAGCTGCGTCTCGTGCTCGTTGAACGCCTTCACGACGCGCGCCTGCAGCGGGAGCGCGTGGATGGAGTCGATGAGCGACTGCACCACGTACGTCGCGTTCTTGTCTACGCCTCACTCGCGCCCACAGCCGCCACCCTTCGACAGGCGCACCAGCGCCGGCGCCAGCGCGCACACGATGCGGTCGATGGCGTCGTCGTCGGCGCAGCGGATCAGCTCGTGGACGTAGTAGTTGCCGAAGGGGTCTAGGCTTGAGCGGGTGGCGAGCGAGTACGCTGCGAGAGCTTCGTGATGATGGGCAGCGTCGCGGTCAGGTACTCGCGGTACACCGCCGGACTCGCCTTGCTGATGGTCTCCTGCAGGCGGCGGCTCCCGTTCCGGTTCTTCGCCTGCTTCTCCACCGACGTGATTGTGAGCGGCGACCGAGGACTTGCGGCGTGGTTTGAAGTGCGTTCGTTCGCGGTAGCGTGGTTAGGAGCGCGTTCGTTCGTTGAAGCGTGGTTAGGAGCGCGTTCGTTCGTTGAAGCGTGGTTAGGAGCGCGTTCGTTTGCGGCGGCGTGGTTAGGAGCGCGTTCGTTCGTTGGAGCGTGACCGGAAGCGCGCTCGCTTGCAGAAGCGTGATTCGAGACGCGTTCACCAGTCGCATGACCCGACGCACGTTCACTTGCGCCAGCGCGACCCGAAACACGTTCACCACCCGAAGCATGACCTGAAGGAATCGGACCCACAGTCGCTTGGCTGGCGACGCGATCGCCGGCTATGGGCGACAGGAACGAGGAGCGAGAGCGAGGATGCTTGCGTGGCGGCGGCGCGGGCAGAGAGCGGGGCAGCACGATCATCACGGAGTGGAGGACGCAGCCGAAGGAGCGGTCGACGGCAGCGGTAACAGCGCACTCCGACCCGTCCGTGTAGCGGACGCAGTAGGTGGAGAGCGCGGGCGAGGCGGCGAGGTCGAAAACGCCCTCGAAGAAGCAGGGCGTGTAGACGGCGGGCTGGTGGATGTCGACGCGGAGGATAAACCGAGTCCAGGGCAGGGAGAGACTCTGGGAGGGAGGCATGTGGCAGACAAGAAAGCAGAACTGATCCTGCTGAACAGCCGAGCAGTTCAAACGAGCATCGTACATAATAAGGTTCGACAGGGCGTGGTGGACGGAGAGCGTGACGGAGCCGTTGGGTACAGCGCCGTAGGGCGAGGGGGGCGGGAGATAATCGCAGAGAGAAAACCGAGGGGCGTGGAGTGGCTGCGTGCGGAGGAAGTCCAGACTACTCTGGCAAAGACAGGCAAAATGAGCGAGATGCGGCGAGTGAATCGAATGAGCAGTGATGAGAACGTACTGTTCACCTCCGTTCTACCCGTAAGGCACTGGGCTGGCGCGTACATAATGATGCTCCCCGCAGACACAGCAACCTTCTTGTAAAAGAAGTAATTGGAACGGGCTGGAGAGACCCCTATCCAGCAACTGATATTCAAATAGGGATGAAATGGCCATCAACTACGCATGACACGTTTGCGGAAAGCCCACCTGACTACGCAAAGCGGACCATTGTTGGCCAATATTGAAGTCACCTTCATTTATCGTTTCTACTGCACATGTATGTTGGGCAGCGGCGCCAAAATGAGTATCTACCGGTCATCAGCGAAAACAAATACACACTGTACGGACTACTATAATTGTGGCGTGCCTTACCGCTATAAGGGGTGTAGTTCTTTCCCTTGAACTCGCTATAGGGAAGACTGATTGAAACTGGAAAGGACGCTACTCTTAAGGCAGGAAGAAAGGCGAACGATTCTGTGGCGAGTGCGTACTCCCGCCTAGCGGCGCCTTGTCAAAAATACCACTCTCGCGATATGGATCGGAAAAACCAACTCCCTGTCGATTTCCATCTTCAGAGCCATTATCAATTTGATGTCTCTGAGAATTCTTCCCATAGTACTGAAGTCTCTCTGGCAAGTCAGCCATCTTCTTAAACGGGACTAGTTGATCTCCAAACAAGATACTAGTCGTTGGATTCCTTTGTAGGAGTCGGGAACACTGAAAAGCAATGTCCTTTTGTGTGAATACTCCTATTCGCGTCCAGTGGTATGCTCCTCTCAAGCCACCACTGTGCATGCCATTCAAATCACTGCAAATCCAACAAACACCCCTCGATAATGAAACAAAGCTACCACTAATCCATGATAATCTCATGGGCTGCCTTTCCCATAGACTTGCGGATCCCTTCCGTCGATTCCACTTTTGTCTCCATTCTTGGTCCCGCATTTGGTCCCGCACTCGGCCCCGCATTCGGCCCCACCTTTGGCTCCGCCTTCGCGTCCACCTTCTTTTCCTTCTTATCCTCCTCGAACACCAATCGGTCGTGATTGAAGGAGAGGTAGGTGTAGCCCAGATCGCCGTCGAACCGGTTCTTCTTCACCTCCAGCTTCTTCCGCCCGTTCTCGTTCTGCAGAATCAGCACGTTGTCCGCCTCCTGCGTCGCCTTCGCGGTTCCGAACACGCTGCTGATGTTCAGCGGCTGGTCCTCGGGCTCCTTCCGGGGGTGAATCACCAGCGTCACGTGCGTGTTCTGCGTCGTGGCGAACTTCCGGAAGGCGTGGATGGCCCTCTCCTGCGCGTCGAAGCGCTCGTAGCCGGCGGTGGCGCCGAGGAGGAACTGGAGGTTGTCGAGGATGATGTGCTCCACGTCGTACGCGTACACGCTGTACTCCATCGCGTCCAGAATCTGCTCGATCTGCGTGCTCCCGAAGAACCGCAGGTAGTACAGCGGCAGCTGCTGGAAGCGCTCCGTGATCGCCTCGTACTGCTTGTGCGTGATCTCCGGGGTGATCTTCGTCTCTACCCGTCAGCTCCACGCACCATCGCCAACCACTGAACTGGCGGAGCATCGTCAGACCCAGCTTCCGATTCGCGATCTCGAACGAGCCCCAGAGCGTGGGTACGCCCTGCTTCAGCAGGTCCAGCGACAGCTGGGAGAGGAGCGTGGTCTTGCCGGAGCCCGTGGGGCCGGTGAGGATGGTCAGCTCGCCGCGCCGATGCCCCTTCAGCGTGCTGTTGAGGAGAGGGAGCGACAGGAACTGCGTGCCCTGCAGCTCGTACGGGTGCACCAGGTCGTAGAAGATGTCCTACGCGTCAGCGGGGCCGTGGGATCCCACGTTCTTCAGCTCGCTGAAGTTGAGGATCTGGTCGTGCGGCAGGCACTTGGCGCGGGAGATGAAGTCGCGGAGGTTCAGCTGGTGGCGCAGACAGTCGCACGCGTCCTTCACATGCACGCCCTTCTCCTCCTGGACCGGCGGCGGCACGATCTTCACGCGCCCCTGTCCCAGCTTCTTCGCGAAGCGCTGCGCGTTGTCCTGCCCCACGCGGTCGAAGTCCATCCACAGGATGATCTCCTTCATGTTCTCCAGCAGCGGCAGCAGCCGCACGGGCAGCGACGTCGCCCCGTTCGGCAGCGAGATGGACGGGATGCCCGTGGCCTGGTACACCGCCATCGCGTCGTACTCGCCCTCGGTGATCACCACCGTGTCGCACTCCGCCGGCAGCGTGTGCCACCCGAAGAAGCCCCAGTCGCCGCCGTTCGGCTCCAGACGCATGTGGCTCTTCGTCTCGATGGAGCGGATCTTGTAGCGATGGACCGTGGGCTCGCGGTGCTCGTCCAGCGTGATCCAGGGGAAGACCACGCAGTCCTCCGTGCAGCTCTCGCCGTTGTCGAGGATGAAGGTCTTCTGGCACGCCCCCACGCAGTACTTGCGCAGCGTCTCCTCCGTCAGCCAGCGCCCCGTCGGCGTGCGGTCCGTCAAGGACTTCCACACCTTCGGATACACCTTGTTGCGGAGGTTGGACGTGTACTCCTTCATCGCGTTAAAGGCGAACTGGTGGATCTGGTTCGATTTCTCCGGACTCTCGTGCGCTTGGGAGGGAGCACCCAAGGAGAGGGGCTGCGTGTGCGAATCGTCTGATGATTACACTTCGTCGAGACGCTGCATACCCTGCAAGTCCCCCTGTTTTCGTTTGAAGTCAAACCACGAGCCGGAAGCACCGCAGCGGTGGCAGATAAAAGCTCCGGTCTTCTTGCTAATGTACCTGCACGTGAACCCACACACGAAATTCGCACAGTTTGTAGAGATTATCGCTCTTGTTGTAATGCGGCTTTGGACAGAACATGCACTCGCGAATCATGTACTCCTCCCCATTTTCCTTGTACTGATATCCCTTTCGCTGGATGTATTCAAGGATTACGTTTTCATCAATCTACACTCAACCAAAACAGCGTTTCTTACCTTGAAATGAGACGAAACGAAGGTCGATGTGGGGTTAGAGGAGCGAGAGAGGGGAACGGACTGCGAGAAGGGAGAACTGCCTCGCGTCGTGTAGCAACGGCAGAAATCGGTGCAACGCTGTCTATTACGAGTGTTGGGCAAGACTACTCCCAGAAACGCCCATCGCGACTTTGCCGCGAAACCCGGAACGCTCCTTATCCTCCTACTTCCCAACCTGGAAAGACTGCGGAACATAGGAAGTAGACGGCTGATAGTGGAAAGGCCCCAGTATGAAGAATGGAGAAACAAAAGAAGTGGCCGAAATCGGCTCCGCCTGCGGCATTCCAAATACCCTCCTCCCGCAGACTCGACCAAACAAAAGGATGCAGCCGACGGTGAAGGTGGAGCGAGACCCGGATACCCATTCCGCTGCAGACGGTGAGGACGGAGCGTTGTCCTCATGAGTAGGTAATACCGTGGTTATGCGCGGAATTGTGAGTTTCAAGCAGTTCTACCCGGAGTGGAAGGGACACTGGAACTATCTGAGCAAGGACAACCAGGAGACGGTCAATCGCTCGCAAACCATTTCATACAAGCGCTCGCCCAAGATCTGGCCGTTCATTCCCGAGGATGAAAAGCAGAACTACGACGTTTTCACGGATAGCGTGCGCAAGGGGGTGAAAATGGCCTATCCCGACTATCAGGAGTACTTGACGACCCATCTGAAGAAGTACGCCTGCGAGTTCTGCGGTCTGTGGGAGGGATCCTTCTACATGGAGAACTCACGCGTCCCGATCAAGGAAAGCTTCCGTCTGGGCATCGCGTACTGCGGGCCCGTCGAATCGTTTGATCCTAGCGCTCTTCCCAAGGAATCGCTCCAGTACGCTCAGTATTCCTCCCACCTCCTCTTCTCCACGCCGACCACCGGTCTCATCGTTCTCTCGGGAGTGGGCGAGAACGAGTTCGGGCTGTTCAAGGCACTCGTGTGCATCAATCCGGACGAGGCCGTGATGACGACGATCAAGAGCTACTTCCACGACCAGTCCTCTCCGACGGGTGGCTATATCGTCGGCGGGTGCTCGCGGGCGAAGGGAGAGAGCCTGGAGGCGATCCGCAAGCGCCTGCTGGACCCCGCCAACCGCAAGCGTCAGGCGCCGAGCAGCAAGGAGGCGGTGGACGTGTGCGACGTGTGCTGCAGCAGCACCGACAAGAGCCTGCACGCCAACAACGCATCGAGTCAGACGAACCAGCTGGTGAAGTGCTGCTGCTGCGGCGTGATGGTGCACCCCGTAGAGCCAGACGGCGGGCGTGACGTGTAGCTGTGCTACGGAGTCGACGTGACCCCCACCACCATGGTGCTCAACACGCGCTACTGGATCTGCGACCCCTGTCTCTACCGCGCGTGGAACGACCACGGTAGGTCTCGCCGCATGCGTGTGAGTGTAGCCTCGTTGGACCGGTGTCTGTGCGTGTGCTGCTCGCACCCCGGCGGCGCGCTGAAGCGCACGCTGGAGGGCGAGTGGTGCCACCTGTCCTGCATGATGAGCAGCAACGTGCTGACGGTGCTGAACTACAGCAACATGGAGCCGATCATCGCGTAGTCGTCCGGCGAGGGGGTGAGGAGTAGGAAGATGGGCACGGAGGACGTGCTGGGCATCGCGGCGCTGCCCCACGACCTGTACTTCCACGTGACGCATCGTCTCGCTCCTGAGGCATAGACCTGCTGCATCTGCCACAACCACGTGGGCATCACCGAGAAGTGCTGCGTGGCCGGCTGCACCAACTACATGCATGGGCGCTGTCTGCGCTACTTCAAGTCCCGTGGATGCCGGCGAGGCGCGTGATGGCGTAGAGAAGGAGGAGGAGAAGGGCTCCAAGGCGTACTCGATCTACATCTACCGCAACGACGAGGGGTTGCGCTGCGTGGGCAGGGTCATGGGTAGGCAGCGCTGTGCGAAGTACTACTGTCCGTGCCACGTGGTGAGCAAGGACACGATCGAGGAGAAGAACGACGGCAACTGCAACGGCATCTTCACGATCGCGTACCCCAACCGGGAGTACTACAAGGGCGAGATCCACAACGACAAGCGAGAGGGCTACGGCGAGTACTACTACAACAACGGCATCGTGTGCGTGATGCGCTGGGGCGTGACGCGTAGCTACCACGGCGAGTGGTACAACGACCACGAGCACGGGAAGGGCGACTACACGCGCGACGACCTGATCATCTACAAGGGAGACTTCGTGGACGGGCGCATGAACGGCTACGGCGTGTACTACTACGACAACGGCGACGTGTACGAGGGGTACTTCAAGGAGGGGCTGCGGTGCAACAACGGCGTGTACCTGTTCCACAACGGGTGCATGTACGACGGGGAGTGGAAGGACGACAAGCGCTACGGCATCGGCACCTACATCGACAGCAAGGGCAACAGCTACACGGGCGAGTGGAAGAACGACTACAAGGACGGGAAGGGAGACATGGTGTGCAAGCAGAAGCGGAACCGGCTGGTGGACCTGGAGACGGGCGAGGAGTCGTACCCGAAGCAGCAGCGACTCATCTCCCACATGAGCGACCGCGTGAAGGAGGCGGAGGAGGGGCTGGAGAAGCGGAAGATGGAGGAGGCGGAGAAGCGCATCGAGGAGGAGGTGATCGAGGAGACGGTGAAGTACTCGGGCCAGTTCAAGTACAACCAGTTCGAGGGCGCCGGCTCGCTGAGCTACGGCACGGGGGACAGCTACAAGGGCATGTTCCACTCCAACCTGCGCGACGGGCGAGGCACCTACGTGTTCAAGAACTACAGCTGCTACGAGGGGCACTTCCGCGAGGACCGGATCGAGGGCGTGGGCACCGTGACCATCACGAAGAACGTCCCTGCCAAGAAGAACGAGATCTACATCCCCGTCGTGCTTCCGCAGGGAACAATCAAGGAGGTCCACAAGGCGGCGGGGTTTGAGGAGAACGGTTTGTAATATGCGCCTCTTTGTCCAACAAACACCACTACACACCCTCCTCACCGAACTCCTTCGTCCACTCCTCGTATCGCTTCAGCTCTGTCGCGGAGGCAGCCTTCACCGCTCTCTTCAGCAGATCGGGTATATCTTCCTATCCGTCACGCCCGCTCCGCTCCGCGTACTCTTGTGAACATGGGGATGGCGATCTTTCCCTTGGGAATCTGGAACAGCGTCGCCTTGATGGCTCCCTACACATGAGCGCACGCACGGGAGACGACGAGGGTGTTCGGCTCGCACGGACTGTACATGCCGTTCTGGTCCATGCAGAAGTACTCCGCCTTCTGCGTGCGCTTCACCGGGATCATCAGCGCCTGCTTCACCAGACCGTTGATATCCGAGCCGCTGAAGCCGTCCGTGCGCGTCGCCAGGTACGCGAAGTCCTCCTCCGTGAGCGTGTGACCCTCCTTGCCGAAGTGGATCTTGAACATGGTTTTCCTCGCGTCCTCGTCCGGGAGAGGAATGTAGATACGCTTCTGGAAACGACGGCGAATAGCCGCGTCCAGCTCCCACGGCTACGCGTCAATGCCACACGCATCGCCTACCACGTTCGTCGCGCCGAGCACCAGAACGCCCGTCTGGTCCTTGCCCACGCCGTCCATCTGCACCAGGAACTCGTTCAGCACCTGACGCTGACCGCCGCTGCTGTTGCCGCCCTAGCGATGACGAGGGAGGAGTGCGCGTACGTCACGCGAGCCGCACAGAGAATCGATCTCATCGATGAAGATCACCGTCGGCTTCTTCTCGCGCGCCATCACGAACAGCTGCTTCACCAGACTACACTCATCACGGAATACCCATGCCTACCGTGCGCTCTCTCCCTGCCACTTGCTCACCAGATCCGACGACGAGACCGACATGAACGTACTGTCCGCCTGAGACGCCACGGCCTTCGCCAGATACGATTTACCTTTCGATCAACCCTCTCCCGCACAACCAACCGGTACCGGGAGGTCCGTACATCAGAATGCCCTTCCAGGGCTGACGCTTGCCTGCAAAGAACTCGGGGTGCACCACGGGAAGAATGACCGCTCCCATGAGCTCCTCCTTTGCGACAGCCAGACCAGCGACGTCCTCCCACTTGATGTTCGGCTTCTCGGTGACAATCGCTTGCGCCAGCTGGTCCTGAAGCTTCTTGTTGTCGTCGCTGCCGCCATCGCTCGCCTTTTCCTTCTTCTTCGGAGCTACCGTTAAGACCGAGGACAGAGACAACCTTCTTGTGCCTTTTTCAGTACTTCAATTCTCTCAATATAACTTTCAATTTTCGCCTTCATATCGCTCACAATATACGGATTCTTCTCAACTACGCGTCAAAACCGTCCCACGTTCAAACATCGCAAACTGTTGCACAGGATTCTGCTTCCCTCCTTGTATGCTTGGATTGCCTCAGGAATCTTACCTATTCATGAGCGAAAACGAAGCGTATCAAACCTGCGTTATCATACTCAACAGCCTTCTTGATGTACTCCGTTCCCTGCTGCATACGTATAGGACTAAGTTTATTTCTGTAGATCTCTATGTCGTTGCGCGCGAATGAAGCTGTGCGTCGGCACACTATAGCGAGTGTGGGTCAGTCTCGTTCCATTGCGCTTTACCCGTGCACTCTGCTCACCAGCACAAGCCTTGCAGGCGATTTATGGAACGTCCTGGATTGACCACCCATCATTGCCCATACCACGCAAAACGGGCTCCCTATGAGAAAGACAAGCGAATAGCGTCATTCTCGAATTGGTTTCAGGGTCATTCCCATCCATCACCCCATTCTGTTCGCATGGCTCCCCATTCCTGTTTCCATCATTCTACCAACAGAAAATGACCATTCTCTTGGCTCCACCCGCAGAATTGTACTGGGACACTGTCAACAATAACAAATCGGGACACTTCATACAAATACGCGATGTGTTTCTATCTCCTCGTTTTGGCGTTCGCAATCTGCTCGTCGAGAGCAGCGATCTCTGTGGAGGAGTATTGCTCAACGTGGTTTCCCGACGATATCGACACTTGTCTATCCAAATCGTACGCCGTGTGTGTCGCACGTCTCATGCGATGTAGATCTGCGAGCAGTGCCTTCGAGACAAATAGTGCTGTAGTGTCCAATAGACGACAAAGCGGGGATCTTTCTGCCTCGGAAAGCTACTATCTCAACGTGGACAAGAGCGAGTACGAGTCGACGATGCTTTTGTCCCACCATCACTCGCTTCTCCTTCCCCCGCTGAATATGAACGATTTGATGAAGTATTCGTGCAACGTGTTCCCCGTAAATCCCGTCGTGTCTCGTTCCTACCCCGAACTGGACTTCTCTCTTTCTTCCTCCCTCTTCAGCTACAAGAGCTACATCTTGCAGGGATTGCTGGACGCGATGTTTATGAGCTTCAAGGACTCGCTTCCTTCCTTCAGCTCGATTCTCTCTCTGACCATGCTCGAGAACGCCGTCGGGAAGAGCGCAAACGTCACGACTGCTTTATTGTATCTCAAGGAGTTCGGCGTTTGCTCCGAGGCGGATTACGCCCAGGAAGTGGAGCGCGGGTTCGCGAAGAGCCCGCATTGCTACCGCGTACGACGCTTGCGCGTCCTCTCATTCCTAGTACAAGCTCTCCAGCTACACGCAGCACGATTTCCCCAACGCGTGCTCCCTCGCCTTCCTGATTCGGAAAACGCCCGCGTTCGTGATGGCCGCACTCAACCCCTACGCGTTCCAGCTGTACGGACCCGCCTCCTCGCACCCCATCCAGCAGGCGACGAACCGCTACACCGTGGCTGGCGTGGTGACGGGCTACAACAAGGCGGTGGAGCTCCCCTACTGGGAGCTGCTGGTGCACCGCCACGGCAGCGGCAACAACCGCGTCCACGTGAAGATGGACCTGCAGTCCCCCTTTGCGGGGCTGATGTTCAACGCGGTGGAGGTGGCGAGCGACGTGGAGGACTACCGCGTCAACAGTCCCGCCAGCGTGGTCGCCGCCGTCTGCACGCTGCAGGAACTCAACGAAACGCCCTACGACGTGACCACGCTCCGCGTCCTCCCCGACTGCATGCAGGACGAGGCCATGCGTCTCCAGATCAACCGCTTCCCCGAGCTGCGCGTGCTCGAGGTGGGCGCGCGCAGTCTGACCGGCGTCCACACGCTGGAGCTCTCGGACCTCCCCCACCTCCGCTCCTTCCTCGTGGGACAGGGCGCCTTCTCCGCCACCGCGGCGAACACCCTCCCCTCGCAGCCCGACACGCCCCGCTCGCTCCTCATCCAGTCCAATCCCGAGCTGGAGGTCGTCGTGCTGCAGGAAGGCGCCTTCGCGGACTACCAGTCGGTCTCCATCAAGGCGTGCGACAAGCTGGCGGTGCTGGAGGTCGGCGCCGTTTCGCCGGACCCCGCGGCGTTCTCCATCAACTTCTTCTTCGCGTCCGTCTTCCAGCTGACGGGTTCGTTCGCTCCGCTGGCGTCATCGCTAGATCTCCCTTCTCTCGCCCATCTTTCTTTCGGCAACTACGCCTTTGCCTCCTCGCCCTCCGTCGTTCTCTACAACCTCCCCGCGCTGCAGGATCTCACCTTTGGGATCGGCTCGTTCGGAAGCGCGCTGAAGCAGTGCAGCGAAGAGGGCCCCATTCTTCTCGCGAGTCCTCTTCTCTGCCGCGTTTGATGCGTAGACATGGAGAGTTTGAGCACTGTGGCCTTCGGGAAGAACGCGCTCAGCGCGTCGAAGACCATCACTCTCCAGAAGCTGCCCTCCGTGAGCACTGTCGCCATGGATGCCAAGTTCTCGTGCGCGCAATCGCTCGATGTCGAGGGACGTACGTCTCTTCTCTCTCGCTGAGGACTAGGTCTGAAGGACAACACCAAGATGGTGTCTTCTATCTGTTCGACGAACCCCTCGATTCGCTTCCTGTTGAGCAGAGTGGACGAGGGTTTGTGTGAATCGTTGATTATTTGGCGTTCTTCTTGGACACACTATTAATTCCTCCCGATTATTGTGGTCATCTCTTTGAACAATTATTATTCCCTCCCCATTAATTCTCACTCATTATTCCCTCTCCACCTATTCTTTCCCATTAATTCCCAACCATTATTCCCATCCTCCAATTATCCAAAACGAATTCTCCGAACGCCTTTGGACAACAAACACGTCAAAACTCCACAGAATACCCCGTTTCGGACTTGTAGCACTCGCTTCCGCCCACCGTCGCGTCGTTCAAGCCCA
>ERZ1106948.154-NODE-154-length-33730-cov-34.804484_pt1 | contig 33730 bp, 39 predicted proteins | sample MGYA00403673_ERZ1106948 | MGnify/ENA primary metagenome ERZ1106948 (study PRJEB35170, sample SAMEA104062409) | human gut metagenome | biome: human gut; feature: human-associated habitat; material: faeces | place: Denmark | collected 2012-05-07 ...
GGTCAGAACCTGGCTCTCGACGACGTCATCATGGACTTCGATACCTCTGCTTAAACTGCGCATCTTTCATAGTCACTCCTGTTTGTTGCGACTCAGTTCTTTTTCATGGCGAACAGACTTCAGATTGAGTTATGTCAGGAGTTGATGGGACACACGAATTCGGTCGTGGCGGAAGGGCGGGCTCACGCTTAGGCGAGATGCTGCATCTTCTTGTCAAATAACAAAAACGGCTATTTCGTCGCCTCCGGAGGACAGGTACTCTGATGCTTAACGAATATGAGCGGAAGGACAACTCGATTCTTCTTTGGAAGCAAGAGAGCGCGAATCCGAGCGACGTAACGACAAAAGTAATTCACCATAGTTGTTGGATCACCTGTCTGCTTGGATTGAGGGATGGTACATCGTTTACCGTGTTTGCGATGTAGGTTGTTTTGCATCCGGAGGATATGACGGAATAATCCGACTCTATTCGAGCGATGGAGATATCAACGCGGAACTCGTTGGACACACAGCAGGCATCACTTCGTTGGCACACGGACCCAACAGCACCCTCATTTCCGGCTCGTGGGACGGAACTGCACGTGTAGTGCGTAAGGACAATGAATAAACTGTAGGTCTGGGACATCGACTATTTGATTGAAAAGATGAAGGTGAGTGGGATGGAGAACGCGGTGACAGCGGCGGCACTCGACGACGACGTGCTCGTGACGACGTCCACCGGCGTGAAGGACGCGAGCGACGGCGTGTCTGGCTACGCCGTGAGGCTGTGGAAGAACGGTCAGCTGACGCGCACTCTTCACAACCACTACGCCAGCGTGCGCTGCTGCTGCCCGTTCTACCGCGAGGAGCGCGCTCCGAACCCCTATGGCTTCGAGGGCAAGGCGGACGGCTTCATCACCGGAGCGAACGACGGGAAGGTGATCGTATGCAACAGCGACGGGGACGTGGAGTACATGTGCGAGACGAGCGCGAATGTGGCGTTGCGCGACGGGCGTGAGGCGTAGGGCGAGGGCAAGTACCCGTTCATCATGAAGGTGAAGGCGCTGGGGATGGAGAACGGCGTGCTGCGAAGTGTGTGTGTGAGCGAGGACGCCAGGATGCGCGTGTGGCTGGGCGACCAGTGCGTGAGCGAGGTGCTGCACCCCAACTCGCTGTGGGACGTGGACTACCAGGTGGTCGAAGAGGGCGGGAAGACGGTGGTAAACCTGCTGACCGCGTGCAGCGACGGAGTACGCGAGGGAGCGAGGAGTGAGGACTAGGTGGTGCGTCTGTTCTCGACGGATCCCTCTCGGTGGCTGTCTCTCGAGCTGCGCGTGGGAGAGAGTGGTGGCGGTGACGCGTAGAACCAGTACAAGAACGCGTGCGAATTGAAGGAGCAGCAGCTGGCGTCGTGCGGGCGTGGAGAGTGATTCATTCGTAGAAAGATCGGCGTGAACGTGGACGCCTTGCCCGCGTACGAGTTAAAGCAGCAGTACCCCGGGTCGCGCGACGGCGAGGTGAAGATGTTCCGCAAGGGCGACAAGGGCTTCGTGTTCAAGTGGAGCGTAGGTGCGTGGTGCGGGTTCATCAGTCAGACGGCGAGCAGAACGTGGATCGAGATCGGCGAGGTGATCGGCAGCGCCAACTCCAAGCACGTGGCGATCGCGAGGGTGGGTGAGGCGTAGCAGCTCCCTGTGGAGGTGGAGACGGCGAACGGGGTGCAGACCCTCACGTTGGAATACGGGGACGAAGACAACGCGTTTGAGGTAGCGCAGGAGTTCATCGACGCGCATCAGGTGGGGGCGTGTGGTGAGCAGTGATGGCTAGCTGAACCAGGACTACCTGGACGAAATCGCCCAGTATATCATAAAGAACCGCGGGTCGTCGAAGATGACCATCGAGAAGGCGTCTCCGGAGGAGTACCACAGCGAGAGTGGGTGTGTGCAGGGGGGTTGAGTGTAGTCTTCCCGGAGAAGCACTGCATCCAGTACCTGAAGCTGAACGCGGCGGGCGTGATGAAGAAGCTTCAGGAGTTCAACGCGTGTCTGACTGCTGCCACTCCCCGGGATGCGACGGTGTATCTGCTGAGCGAGGACGATTTCCGCGTGCTGCGCGCTCTGCTGGAGGTGCGAGTCGCTGGCTGGGATGATCGCTAGACGCTGACGAACGCGGAGGAGGCGACGACGATCATCAATCCGATGTTCGTCTCGCTGCTGCAGCGCCTGCTCACGTGGCCCAAACACACCCTGTTCCCCGTGTTCGACATCATGAAGAACGTGGTGCTGCGACCGGGCGGCATGCGCGTGATGACCGGCACGGAGTTCTTCACGTGGCGCGACTTCTTGCTGTCGCTGAGCATCGAGGAAGACCTCACGCTGATGTACACGGTGTTCTTCCGGTTCTTGGCAAACGCGATGTGCAACGTGAACGACCAGTCCACCGCCGATATCGTATGCCTGCACGCGGGCGTTCATTCTAGACTCCCTCAGTGCTCAGTCTGTGCAAGGTGGTGATTGTGCTGGAGAACAAGCAGATGCTGCAGGCGCTCGGGGCATTCCTCGTGAACGCGACGATCTACGCGGACGCGCTCATGCAGCGAGGCGCTACCACGCCCGCGACTCTCAAGGTGCTGGACAGCGTTGTTGCCGTGAGCTGCGACGTGCTGGCACGAACGACGGACGAGGTGGGGAGTGAATGGAACCTTCGAGAATAGACTGTCGCTTCAAGGTGTGTCAGCGCCCTGGCCAATGCGGTTATCGCCAGCCCTAGAGTCCCGTTCGTGCGAGAGCGTGATCCGTAGAGCTATCAGGTGGTCGATGAGAGCACAAAGCAGTTGATTCGCAACGCCTCCTTTTCTTCCCCCGAGGTAGCCTCCAAGATGAGGGAACTCTCCCGGTTATTCGAGCATATGAATAGTCACCACAACGATTCTTCTGTTTGTTCCATTCTTTTCTTCTCACTGCTTATGTCTGTCATTTTAACTTCCTATTCACGCGCTCTGGCCGTACGGTGCATGTTTCTGTGCTCAGTTCCAGAAGCACCCCATCATCACCAAGATGACGACGTCATTCATTCTGGGAGGTGCAGGAGATATCATTGCCCAGAAGATCGTAGATAGTGGTGTTTTGGAAGCGAAGAATCACATCGTAGAATCGGATCACTTTCAAGTGAATTGGGCGCGATCATTCCGCATGGGAGTTGTCGACTGCGGTACGGCCTAATGGATAGTTTGTTTGCGCCTGCTACGGAGGCATCAATCACTACTGGTACGGTTTCCTGCAGAAGGCCGTGAAGTTTGACGGGATGAAGAAGGTGCTGACGAAGATGTTCTTCGACCAGGTTTGGATGTGAGGGTGTTGTCACGACCAGGCGTTCTTCATTCCGACGTTTGACGCGCTTATGTTCTTCGGTCTGTCTGTTTTGGAGGTTGTTCTGGGCCATTACGCTGATGCATAGAATCCCAGGAACCAGCCCGAAGCCGGTATTCAGAAGGTGAAACTGTGCCTGTGGCCCGCGTTGCGTGTATGGTATTTCTGTAACAACTCATATCCAGGCGAACTACTGTGTCTGGCCTCTGCTGCAGATTATCAATTTCAAATTCGTTCCCCTTGAGGTGGTGGATGAAGGGGTGCCTCATTCCTAGTATCAGGTTCTCTTCACGACCTGCGGTGTTTTCCTGTGGAATATCTTCTTGTCTGACGTTGCAAATCGTCGCGGAAAAACAACGGCAACGCATGCCAAGAAGGAGTAGTCTCTGTCAGAAGTGCTTTAGTAGTGTGTCTTTCTACAAATTGTCTTGAATCCAAATCAGTGCGAGTGTTTCTTCTCACACGCGTGATCATTCCCCCATTCGTTGATCTGTGACGACTACTGGTTTACCTTGAATGGAGAGGTTCAAGAAGGCAAATGGGACTGCCTTTGTTGTGATGATGGGTGCTTTTCTCCGTCTTTCTTCATCGGTATTATGATATCGATGTGCTCTATTCGGTGATTTGGTTATGAGGAATTGAGCTTAAGAGGGACTCTGCAGAAATCGGTAGTATTTCAGTCATCGTTGAGTTGGCAGTGCTTTCAGTTCTCCTTCCCCAAAAGCAGGCAATTCGTCGATGAGAGACCATCTCTTGTATTTTGGGAATCGACGGACCTCCTTTTCTCACAATGGTGTCTTGTTCTTGACGGAGGGCGGTTTTCTCTCCTTTTCATACCGTACTGCTGGAGGGTCGTTTACAAAGAAGCTGAAACTGCCGTGTGGTGCTGAAACGGTGAGGCACATCGTGGTTAGAGAGGATCCGCTCTATATCCTGGTGTGTTACGACGACAAGGTGGTCGAGATTGACGGGGAATCCCTGTTTTCGGTATTGTTTGAGCAGAATACAGAAAGCGACGAAATCACGCTGCCGTGGAAATCGAAGAATGAAATCATGTATAGAACCCACACCACTCCGATACTGGGACCGATAACCAGTTGTTGCTTTCCGCCTTCCCAGCGTTCAGTGTACTTCGTGATGGACTCCCACTATATGCTCTATTCGTATTCAACACAGAAGCATGCCGACCTCCCCTTGGTGCAGTTCTCTCTGAGAGATGTGCTCTCAAACACACTGGGAGCCGCTGTTACGAGTGCGGTACCGTCGGGGTTTTTGCTCCTTCCTTCTGCTGGCGACGCAGTTACGATTGTGATTCTTCTGTCCACAGGACTGTTCGTTGCGGTGAAGAACGTGCCTTCTCGCCATCTCTTTCTTACGGAAGTGACGGATGCTCCGTTTTGCCCCTGCATTCAAGAAGAAGATGTGGAGATCTCGTTGAGCGGAAGCAGCATTCCAGATGAGGGCATGTCCCCTCTTTTTTTCCAAGAGTATGCATTCTTGAACGCCGTCACATGTAGCATATACCATGAAGAAGACGAGACTGTGTACTGCGTCGCCTCTCCACGCCATGTGGTCATCACTCTCTTTTCCTCTTCGCTCTGCCACTTTTCCACGCTGGCTACCCACGACGTTACCGCACTGCACCTTAGCAATCCGTGCTTCGCTTTCAATACTGTGAGGATGGAACTCGTTCTGGAGGAAGAGGAGCGACGAAGAACGATCGATCTGAGATGGGTGCGGAAGGTGCTGAGAAGAGAGTCCGTATGGGGTGCTTCCACTGTCTCTCCTGTGACTCCCATGAAGAAGGCGGAGTCTGTGTCGGAGGCGATGCTCGGTGCGCTCTTGGGAGAAGCGAATGCGATATACTTCCAAGAACTTGCGCGCAATGAGGTGCAATGCATTGAAGCGCTGTATGGCGAAATGGATAAAACGCTGGGGATGAGCGTGGTAGGGGACTCATCTCGCGTGGACAGAGTGCTAGCTTCCCTAGATCCCTCATGTGTTTTCTGGAAACAACGGGTAAAGAACGATTAAAACACACAATTTCCGCATTACAGGCTCTGGTTCAGCTTCTTCACTTCGTCAAAGACTTCATCATACTTCTTCTTCTCCGAGAAGTCGTCCTTGATAATCACATGAATGCAACTGGTGGGTCTCTTGGTAGTGGCGGCTTCGCCCAGCGCTTCCTAGGGTTGAGTCAGAGCAAGAACCCATACCTTGGAGCTAACGAAGATGTAAGGAATCTTGTTTTCCTCACAGAGAACAGGGATGTGGGAGATGACGTCCATGGGGTAAATGTTCGCCGCCAGAACGAGAATACTAGTGGTCAGGTCGAGTAATAGCCACGGTACCCCTTTTCATTCTTTCTAATGGATTTTACAACTTCCTTCACTCCACGACGCGTGCATTTCGCTTTTGCGGCTATTCACAAAGGGTAAGAAGTCGATCGAACCAACGCAATCCCCTTACCTTTCTTGACGAGCTTTAGCACCTTCTTCTCCAAAGACTTGTTGGCGAGCGGTTTTGCAATAGGACTCACGTACGTGGGAACAGTTTCCTTCTTGCTTTCGGACTTGGACTCGGTATCAGACATGGAGTATTAAAGGACTAGTATCCAGGAGAGATTGAATCGAAACCAACCAGAGACGCATTTATCGGGTCTCTTTCCGCGCAAACCGACCTAATTCCTAAAGAACGGCGTTCTGAAGCCAAATATGTCCTCGAACACAGACCGTGCGCTTCTTGTATCTATTGTAGACTACTTGCAGTCGAAGAAGGGCGAATCTTCGAATCCTGCTCTTCTCGATGAGAGCATTCGTCTTCTTCAGTACTCGTTTGGTCTCTCCCTCACTGACAGACTCTCGTTCAATATGAATAACAGAGACGCAGAGACGCGTCCTGATGGAATGAGCATCGACCTGTTTTCCATTTTTGATAATGTACTCGTTGCTCCTCTCTCTGATGCAGTAGTACCTTGAGTCTCATGGCCTGAAGGAGAAGGAGAGCACTCCTTCCTCCGATCCAAATCAGAATCCCGAATTGCTGACGTTCTTGGATGCCCTCGAGAAGAAGGGTTATTTCGGCAATGTATCTGTGGGTTCTCCGGAGTACCAGGTGGAAGTGTTCCGTGATTGTGACGCGTAGGAGCGTTACAACAAGGCGGTAAAGAAGTTTATGGATCGGCAGGCAAAGACGGCGGCGAAGCCTGAGAGTTGCACGCCTCCCCCGAGTGCTGCCCCCGAAATGCACTCCGTGCAGGATAGCGAGGCGTTCAAGCAGCAGGGCAACGACTACTTCCGTTCTGGCAACTTCGCGGAAGCCGTGAAGAGCTACACTCAGGCCATCGAAGTGAGTCAGCAGAATCCCCAAAACTACATCTACTATTGCAACCGCGCCACTGCCTACTTCTATTTGAAGGACTACGAATCTGCGGAGGCGGGTGAGCATCCGAGAAGTGCGTCACGAGTAGACTGCAAGGAGTCCTTGGCGCTGAATCCCCGCTACATGAAGGCGTACACGCGACTGACCTCCGTGTACTCGAAGCTCGGACGCTACGAGGATGCGGTGAGAGCGTGCGAGGCGGGTCTGGTTATCGACCCTTCCAACCCCGACCTGTCGTCCCTGCTCCCGTCGTTGAAGCAGCATCTGACCTCTCAGTCTTCGGAGCCCCAGCAAGGTCAGCAAGGTCAGCAAGGTCAGCAAGGCCAGCAGCCTAGTCTGGGCAACCTCTTCCAGTCGATGGCATCCAACCCCATGGTGCAGAACCTGGCTCAGAATTTGTCGAACGGCAGCGCGAGTTTCAGCGACATTATGAACAACCCCTACGTGTCCGAGCTGTTTGGGTGATGAGGGAGAGTGACGTGTAGGGCGAATAACCTTGCGTCCAATCCGGAGATGATGAACAACCTGATGTCTTCGTTTGGCAGTATGCTGGGCGGACAAGGCGGCAACGGCGCTCCTGACTTCAGCCGACTGGCGAGCATGTTCAGAGGCGCAGGCCAAGGTCAGAACCAGAACGCCCAGAATGGAGAGGGTCAGCAATCGGGTAATCAAAATGGAAGTGCTTTCTGTGTTTGTTGGAAGAGGGGGACGAGAAGGCATGGTTTGTTGGAAGAGGGGGATGAGAAGATACGGTTTGTTGGAAGAGAGGAATGAAAACACTCGATCCGAAAGGGGTACGCGAAAGAAAGAATCACAATTTGGAACACAAGAGAAGTACGATCGCGTTCTCTTTTATATTTTGCAATGGCATATGATAACTATTCGTGTATCGGCGGCGAGGGCTGGTACTGGGTAGGCACTCTGTGAATCACCGCCTCACTCCCTAGGAGCGTTGTTCAGCCAATTTTCTAGTAAATGAAACGAGAAACATGTTTTCAGACACTCCCCCAGTGGCAGCGCCCTTCCGCGAGTCTGCTCCCCTTTCTCTGGGAGATGTCCAAGGGTTTCGACTAACAACGACGAAACGAAAGGAATGTGAGTGACGGACGGGGGAATGACGGGAAGACTTTGAAAACATAAAGAACCTTCTCCAGCGCTCTTCTGCGGGCACCATTCGGAGTCGAAATGATTTTAAATTCGAGGCGGCGTATTACCAAGTGATTTCGCTGTCGCTCGTTCAAGTTTAGGAATTGTCGTATCTCGTGCACATGTCGAGTTCCTACGAAGAGCTGTTCATTCGTCGCAATGCGGTGATCCTGTTCATGCAGCGGTAGGGAGTTGTCCTTCCATGCAACCCTTAGCATTCTTCGTTCTGCCCAAGCAAACGGTGCGTCACTGAAGCCGGCATATCCCGGCTCTTCCACCTACTGCACTTGCGGGTGAGTCCGATTGTCGTGAATGAGCGTGCAGAAAGATCCCTCACTGCGAGTACTGTCCTCTCCACGATATTTCGGACGAAGAGAAGGAGTGTACGAGAGAGGAGGGGCGGCTGATCTCTAGTCCTGTTTCCGCCTCTTCGGATCGGCGACCGCGTCACGCGAGGTCCCGACTGGCAGTGGGGCAACCAGGGCGGTAACGAGGAGGGCGTGGTCCTTCTGATAAAGGACTGGAAGGGCGTGGCGGACAAGGGCGTGAAGATCCACTGGGAGAACGGCGAGGAGAACATGTACCGCTACGGCGCGGACAACTGCTACGACGTCGTGGAGTGGGTGCGGCTTCGAGTGCTTATGCCGTAGCGCCTATCCCATGCGTCGCGACGACTACCAGCCCCTGTACGGTCTGGTGGACGCGGCGGAGAGTGGGGTCGGACGAGAAGAGTGATCGCATAGCGTATTGGTCGCGGTACGTGGCGCACTACCTGAAGAACGGCTTGTACAAGGCGAAGGGGTTCTTCGCGCCGCACATTACGAAGGCGGAGCTGGCGCTGATGCTGCCGGACTACGAGGTGGAGGGCCATCGCGACAGTGGGGCAGTGGTGGAGAGGTGACGAGTAGCCAACTTCGAGCAGCAGGCCATGCGCATCGTCAACCAGGTCATCGAGGTCGCGGAGAAGGACATCCTCGTCGGGTCTCCGCCTCGCTCTTATGACTAGGACTACTTGGCGGACCCGAAGGTCTCCACCGCGTGCTTCAAGCCATCGTCGCGGTCGCACACCGCCATCAACGAGGTCCTGTTCCCCTACCAGATCTATCTCTTCTCTCAGGCGGAGGGCGACGTGAACGGCGAGCGGTGCGAGACGGCGATCCTGCAGGCGTACTGCTCCTCGCTCCTGTCCAGCGTGGTTCGCATTCTCACCAAGGCGCTCCCCTTCCTGTACGACACGCTGCGCGTGGCGGACGTGATCAGCGCGCTGCGGGAGACGGTGATCGGGCAGCTGCTGCCGTACGTGGTGAATATGCTGTACCTGAACGACTACGCGATGGAGGTGATCTCGTACATCAGCGGCGACCTGCAGGAGGTGCTGATGATGTGGTGCAAGATGATGAAGGTGTGCACCATCGAGGTGGGGGCGCGGCGATGAGGTCACGCGTAGAACGACATCCACCAGAAGAAGGACAACCTGGTGTTCTTGCCCGTGTACGACCCGTCGTTCACCACGACGCCCCAGCCCGTGTCGTGGTACCTGACGCTGTTCTACCTGCTCACCGTGGTGTCCTCGAAGATCCACTACAACACGCGCTACTTCCAGATCGAGGACAAGAACGACGAGCTGCGCCACCTGGCGGAGAGCTACCTGTGCTCCGGGGGCCTGATGAGTCCCGCGGACCGCGCCAACTCCTTCGTGCTGGACGTGTTCGACAACGCGGAGAACCGCTTCGACGAGCTGCACGCCTTCTTCGACGGCCTGTTTCCGGAGCCGGCGTGGCGCCGCAAGCACCAGCCCGTGGTGGTGAACCTGGAGCTGAAGATCCTGGCGGTGTACGTGTACCACAACCGCCTGGACGCCGAGCTCGAGGCGGTGTTCAACGCGCTGCTGGAGAGGAGGAAGAATCCGGAGGCGAGCGTGACGGTGAGCGAGGAGCTGCGGACGGTGTGGCGGTGCGTGCTGAAGATGAGGGAGCTGCTGCGGAGCAAGAAGCAGGAGTTCGCGAACATCCAGACGATGTCGGTGAACCGGAGCAACACGAACACGATCCACTTCGTGCGGCGAAGCAGCACCACGCCGGACAACGTGCTGCAGACGCGGATGAAGGAGTACTCGCTCCGCATCCGCAAGAGCATGACGACGACGATGAACAACCCCGGGTCGTCGGTGGTGAACAGCGGGATGCGGCGGCTGATGACGTTCGAGGGAGAGCAGGGCGACATGTCGCCGTCGACCATCATGGACGTGCAGCAGCACGTGGAGGCGGACAACGTGCAGCCCGCGGAGTCGTACGACGAGTACGTGGACGAGTTCATGCGGAAGCTGGAGCTGCTGATGGAGCTGAACCACCCTCTGGACCTGGAGGCGTGCGACGACCACGCGGAGTGGCTGAAGAACGTGATGAAGAACGAGGAGCCCGCGGTGGAGGTGAAGAAGTCGGGCGAGGAGAAGGGCGTGGTTCCGAGCACCGTGAGCGAGCTGATCAACGTGTCGATCACCAAGTACCTGTCGCTCTTCATTCCCGCCTCCGTCAACGACGTGCACCGCACGCTGGACGCGCGCACGGAGAACGCGTTCACGCTGTCGCACACGGTGGACGACGCGGTGGTGCTGCTGAAGACCATCGAGGACTTCCCGCAGGCGGCCCGCCTCTTCCTGCTGGGTCTGGCGCATGCGCTGGTGAACTGGAAGTCGTCGAAGGCGGAGGACAGCTACCGCCGCGACTACCTGCACCACACGGAGGGCTGTTCGCGCGCGGCGTACACGGCGCTGCGGAAGAGCTGGATGAAGTTCGGCGAGTACCTGAAGTCGCTCTTCAGCAAGTGCGTGATGAACCTCAACTGGCGCCTGGGCGTGGCGTGCCTGTACATGCTCTCGTCGATGAACTCGGCGAAGCAGCCCTACTACAGCTCCATTCTGCAGCTGCCGCACTTCTTCGCCACGACGATCACGAGTCTGTCCAAGTGGTACGGGTCGCTGACGGGGCACTTCGACGAGCTGCTCATCTCGCCGGGCCCGCTGTGGGACAAGCTCGGCGAGAAGACCATCGCGCTGAACTCGCCCTTCTTCCGCGCCGTGCTCGAGGACTTCCAGAACCGCGGGAACTACGTGAGCAGCAAGAGCAGCGTGCAGGGCATCTTCCCGCTGTCGCTGTTGATGCTGACGAACACGGCGCGCCTCTCCTTCATCCTGCTGCTGATGGACCAGGTGGTGGACCACCGCATCAAGTCCACGCACTCCGCGGCGCAGAACTCGGAGTCGCTCTTCTTCTGGACGGTGAACGACGTGTCGAACCTGTTCGTGCGCCAGTCCCCGCAGTACCGCTCGGTGACGCGCGCGCTGTTCGCGGAGTTCTTCGCGTTCCTGCAGCACGAGCAGAGCGTGATGAACCAGCTGACGGAGCTGTGGCACCCGTTCGCGCACTCGCTGTACTCGCAGGTGAACGTGTCGATCAACCCGAACGCGTGCATCCAGGTGAGCGACGAGAAGAACAACAAGCAGGGCTCGATCGAGAACGACATGGCGATATCGGCGGGCGAGGGTCTGCTGTCGTCCTACCTGGGGCTTCTCGTATTTGTCGCCAAGACGGGGTACTTCTCGTGCATTCCGTTCGCGGACAACGCGCCCATGCTGTGGAACATGATGTACTACTCGCCGCGCATGCAGCGACTCACGCTGATGCTCTTCGAGAAGATCCTGAGCGCCACGTCCTGGGTGCCCTCCTTGCCGCCGCACCAGTTCATCCACCCGCTCTCGGCGCCGAACCCTCTCCTCGAGGAGCCGTCGCTGCCCCGCGCTGAGGACCAGCGTCGCTTCTTCGTCATCCAGCTGCTCCACATCGCCTCTCACAGCGACACCTGCGTGTCGGCGATCGTGAGCGAGCGAGCGTCTTGCACGCTGTGCTGTCCCTACGACGTGATCTGCTACCACTGGCTGTACGACGAGGCGCTGACGAAGAGCCAGAAGATCCAGTTGTTGACGCAGTTCCACGACGACTCGAACCACATCACGCGCTGCACGATGCACATCCGCGCCGACGGACACGGAGCAAGCTACAGCGCCATGATCACCGCGGAGGAGGCGGTGTACACGCTGCGCGCGATGATGAAGAACCCGGAGTGGAGCGAGGTGATGGCCCCGTTGTTCGTGAAGATCGTTCTTCTGGCGGAGGCCTCGCTGAACGAGGAGAAGGAGGAGCAGCTGTGGGCGGAGCCCGCGCCGTTCTCGTCGCCTCGAACCACGGGCTCGCAGGAGTACGAGGACGCGCTGCACAGCCGACTGCCGTGGCTGGTGATGGTGACGAGCGTGCTGAAGGTGATGGGCGGCCTGACGCCCCGTCTCTACACGGGCTGCCGCATCCGCATGCAGGACGTGCTGATGGACAGCAACCAGGACGGCAGCGGGCTGATTCGCACGGCATGGAGCAATAGCGGCAACGGTTACGTGATCAACTGCGACCGCGGGATGAGCGAGGCGGAGGTGCTGCTGGACCGCATCGAGACGCCGATGATGATGTCCATCTACGGGTTCGACGTGATCGACCGTCTCCTTCCGCCCTCGTTCGGCACGCCGTTCTACACGCAGGTGATCGAGCCGCTCCAGCACATGTTCCTGCGCCTGCCGCTGGCCAAGGAGCTGATGGCGATGCCCACGCGCACCATGCCCTTCTTCAACACCAGCGCGCTGTCGCTGCAGCCTCACCTCCTCCAGAACGTGACGCTGTCGCTGTACACCATACGGGCGCTGCACTACACGATTCTCAACACGCCGCAGCTCGTCGCGTCGCTGCACCCCACGATGGTCAGCGCGCTGTTCCGCATCGCCGTGAAGCCCGTGCCCAGCAACGTGACCTTCTCCTCCTCGACGATCCGGCAGTACGTGAACTGGTTCGTGGAGTACCTGATCAACACGTACCCCGGCTCGCCGCGCTTCCTGCCGATGGAGCTGCAGATGGAGAACTACGCCAAGGAGATGGAGCGTCAGTGCGGGAGCTACAGCACGGGCCTGGGGAAGGACGAGGTGAAGGACAGCTGGAACGACCAGAAGCCGAAGGTGCTGTACGACGAGAAGCGCATGAACGTGGCGAAGACGATCGCGACGATCACGGGGTATGACGAGGAGGTGTGCTACAAGATCTACCGCAGCTTCCAGGACAACATGGAGGCGGCGGTGAACTACATCATGGAGAGCAAGAAGTCGTTCATCCACGACCTCGCCGACGACTGCTCCCACATCGTCCCCATCGGCTCGCAGATCGACGACGACTCGGTTCTGATCGACCTGGAGACCTCCATCCGCAAGCCGCTGCTGGCCTCCTCCGTGTCGCGCGGGCGCCTCTCGGACACGATGCTGTCGACGCTGGTTCCCCCGTTCTCGCGCCTGCAGTGCGTGACGGAGGTGAAGACGGACGGCGTGGCGCGGTCGTCGTCGCTGTACGGCGTGATCAGCTGCATCAGCAACCAGGAGCTGATCTACGCGCCGGTGTCGCCCATCGGCGTGATCACGGCCATCGTGAACGGGAAGGTGCGCCTGAGCGTGCTGAACATCGAGACGGGGCTGGTGGAGGACATGCTGGTGGACGAGAAGCAGGTGTCGGTGCAGAAGTACCGGATTCTGTTCCACCTGGACGACGTGCACCACCTGCGCGGCATCGTGGGGCGACTGACGGAGATCCTGCTGCAGCTGTACACGCGCGAGCTGGTGATCGGCGCGCTGTACACCATGCAGGAGCGGAACGACGTGATCGACTCGTGGCAGCTGAACAGCTACGACGTGGTGCGTCTCATGAAGTTCACGTACCTGTCGTACACGCAGTCGCTGCAGACGATTCCGTCCTCGCACGAGACTGCCTCGCTGCAGACGTGTCTCTTCAAGCTGCTGCAGCTGGCGATCAAGCAGATCATCTCCACGTCGTCGCGCGCGTTCACGCTGATCCAGTCCTTCATGGACGGCACGTGGGATGACACGGACAACAACAAGGTGACGCTCTACGTCCCACCTGAGGAGGAGCGCGCGCCGCCGCTGATGTCCGTGTCGTCGAAGCAGCTCGCCGTGTCGTCGATCTCGCTGGGCAACCAGCAGCAGGACAACTCGGTGTACGTGTCCTCGCTGCACCCGTCGTTCCCGAAGACGAAGTACAGCGACAAGGTGACCATCCCCGGCGCGGCGGGCCTGCGCATTCTCTTCGACCCTCGCTGCTACCTGGACCCGGAGAAGGCGTCGCTGACCTTCTTCCAGGACGACGCGCTGACGCAGGTGATCGCGCGGTTCAGCGGCGACGCGGAGCTCTTCTGTCCGTTTACGATTCGCGGCAACACGGTGCGGTTCATGTACGAGAGCGACATGAGCGAGTCGAAGCAGTGGGGCTACGGGTTCCTGATCCAGCCGTTCGAGAACGTGAACTGGAACAACGACGGCGACGTGCTGTCCACGCGGTGCTTCGACTGGAACTGCTTCGCGTACGACCTGCTGATCGACATATCGAAGGAGTACGACTTCAAGGAGGACGACTTCTTCAACCGCACCTTCAACAACCTCATCCTGTACCTGCGCACCAGCGGCGTGCCCTTCAAGGCGCGCGTGGTGGAGCTGCTGATGCGCATCATCCACTCCCACAACATCCACCTCGCGACCCACCCCGACGTCAGCGGCATGCTGCACTCGGTGATCACCTACTGCGAGCACATCGACCAGAACACCATCGTCCCGAGCCAGCTCCCGCTGCTGCTGGACTTCCTCATGACGTACACGCTCCACGACCGGATTCTCGAGACGATCCGGCCCGCGAAGTCGGACGCCCCCATCCCCGCGTTTGACGCGAAGACGCCCGCGCTGGAGGACTCGCTGTTCAACCACCTGATGGTGGTGCACCTGCTGGTGCGCTGCATCTACTACCACTCGACGCTTCCCCAGGACCTGTGTCGCGGCATTCTGCAGACGCTGGGGCTGGAGTGGACGGAGGAGAACTACGTGGCGTTCATGAAGAGCCAGCCGCTGTTCACCGCGGCGCTGGACAACGAGCTGATCCAGTGCTTCACGCAGCACGCGATCAAGACGAACCAGTCGCTCATCACCGCGCGGATCGCCGACTTCGCGCTGAACGACGACGACCAGGCGCGGTACTACAACCTGTGCGAGATCGAGACGGCGTCGCTGCACCACCGCCTCGCGGTGTTCCAGTTCTTCAACCTGCACCTGCAGCACTGCATCAACCTGATCGAGCTGCTGAGCACGGGGAACAACACGGTGAAGTCGGTGGGCACGCTGATCACGCTGCTGTCGAACTACGTGTTCCCAGTGGTGAAGGAGGACGTGCTGGAGATCATGATCAAGCAGACCGAGTACTGCGGGCCGGACGCGTACCCCGTGATCGAGCTGGACAACCGGAAGGTGTTCACGGACCTGGAGAAGGACGACGACTTCGACGGCGACGCGCACTCCATCATGACCTCGCAGTGCATGTTCGCGCAGCTCTACCACCAGATGAAGCACGTGAACTGCGACGTGCTGCGGGCGAAGCTAGACAGCAAGGACCGCGTGATCGCGATCAAGTACAAGGGCGAGCAGGGCCTGGACTGGGGCGGGCTGTACCGCGACACGATCGAGCGCTGGTAAGGGAAGGCGAGGTGTGTGAGGCGTAGTGTGGAGGACCTGTTCTCGGGACACATCGACCTGTTCGTGCCCAGTCCCAACTCGAAGAGCGAGGACAACAACGAGGAGATGATGATTCCGAACCCGTGCTACAACGACAACGCGGAGGCGCTGCAGATGTATCGGTTCGTGGGGTACCTCCTGGGCCTCTCGCTGCGCACGAAGCACCTGCTGCCCTTCGAGTTGAGTCCGCAGATATGGAAGACGATCGTGGGCTGCGAGGTGACGGAGGAGGACTTGGAGGCGGTGGACGCGGGCTTCATGTCGACGATCAAGCAGATCCGCGACTACAAGGAGGAGGACGGCGTGGACGAGTTCCCCTACGTCTTCGAGCTGGTGTTCGCCATTCTGGACTCCACGGGCAACGAGGTGGAGCTGGTGCCCTCGGGCTCGCAGATCTCGGTCACCTTCGAGAACCGGCTGAAGTTCTGCTCCATGGCGGTGGAGGCGAGACTCAACGAGGCGCGTCCCGCGGCGGAAGCCATCGCCTCGGGCGTGTACGCGATGATTCCGCAGCGAGCGCTGTCGCTGTTCACGTGGGAGCAGCTGGAGCGCGCGGTGAAGGGCGTGCCGGAGGTGGGCGATAGCGCGTTCAGTGATGACTAGATATCGGTGGAGGAGCTGAAGAAGCACACCGTGTACATGGGCTGGACCGAGTCGCATCCGGTGGTGCAGCGGTTCTGGAGAGTGATGAGCGAGCTGACGGACAAGGATCGGAGTCAGTTCCTGCGCTTCTCGTGGGGCAGATCGAAGCTGCCGAAGTCGGAGCCGTGGCCACGGCAGTTCAAGTTGACGTACAAGAACGCCGGAGACGAAATGCTGCCCATCGCTCACACGTGCTTTTTCCAGCTGGAGTTGCCTCAGTATTCAACGGACCAGATCATGAGAGAGCGTCTCCTCGTCGCCTTCAACTACGGTTCATCTGGCGAGTTTATTCTTCGATAAGTGGATTGTGTTTGCTGTTTGTTGCACGTCGCTGTGTTACGCCAGTGCGAGCGGATGGATCTATTCTCACTTCCGGTGCAGTGGATGGGATCGTCGCCTCCTTTTGGAAGTGCGTAATTCTGTGGAGCGGGGAAGAGTACAATTCTATGGAATGAGGAATGACGGAAACGGAGAGAATCCGATTCAGCATCATAACGAAACGCCACAGCCATTGAGGGGCTCATGACCTGACCACTATCATGATTTCCGTTCAGTGATCTCAAAACGGAACCGTGACTGGAAAGGAATGGGGACGATTCTCGACACTCCCGTCACGGAGAAGGAAGTGTATATCATAAATGGGAACGCTTTTCACGGAGCCGTGGTCTCGATGCAGGGATGGAGAACAAGCATGGAAGTGGGATTTCTGTTGAAGGAGAGTCATGTCTAGGACTCGTATCTCGTCGTTCCTTCCGTTTCGTTTGACAAAGAAACCGGGTTCTACGCCGTTTTCGATGGTCATGGAGGCGACGAGACATCGAAGTACTGGTAGTGCGTTCCGTTGGGCGATTACGGGTAGCGCGGAGCATCTCATGAACCACTTGGAAAACCAAGTGAAGGATCTCGGATTGGAATTTGTATGTCACGCCGATGAGAATTTAGGTGTAGAAACCAACGCTGGATACGTACAGGGAACTACTGACAAAGGGGTTCGTCGACTTCGACAAGGAGATGCTTGAATCGAGCATAGTTTGGTTTGCGCATTGGTTGTGACATAGACAAGCAGCGGAAGCACCGCCATCACGGGTTTCATCACGCCCTCTCACTACGTCATTTCTAATCTTGGCGACTCGCGCTGCGTGCTGTGTTCGGACCACAAGGCGATCCCTCTATCGGAAGATCACAAGCCCTTCAATGTGGTAGAGGGCGTGTGAAGTGAAGCGTAGATAAATGAGAAGCAGCGCATCACGAAGGCGGGAGGAATCGTGTTCAACGGGAGAGTGAACGGAGACCTGGCTGTCGCTCGCGCTTTCGGGGACTTCGCCTACAAGCAGAGAAACGACCTTCCTCCAGAGGCGCAGGAAGTGTCCTGCTTGCCCGATGTCGTGATCCGCGAGCGAAGCAAGAAGGACAACTACATCGTGTTTGCGTGCGACGGCATATGGGACGTGTTTCCGGACCCTTCCGAGCTGGTTCCGGTCATGGACCACTTCCTCGTCGGCGCGTCATCGCCTCCTTAGACGTAGAGGTCCTACGAGACGGTGGAGGAGGCTGTCAAGGCGTTCCTCGACGAGTGTTTGGAGCGTGGGAGTCGCGACAACATGACGCTGATGATCCTGCTGCTCAACGACGCGCCAACGTGGGGTGTGGGATGGAGAGGTGACGAATAGACCCGATGTGCGGATGGTGGAGGAGCAGAAGAGAGTGGACGAGGAGAAGCGGAAGAAGGCGAGCGAGCTGCCTGAGAATGAAGTGTGAAACGTCTTGTTGAACAAACACGCCAGTTCTTTTCTATGACTACAAACCAGTTCTCTCTCTCGTACCAACTCCTGACGACGCGAATGTCGTCAAACGTCCTCAACAGCCACTCCAGCTCGCCCTCGTGGAACATGTGGTAGTAGCGCTGATAGAGCTCCTCCTCGCCCTTGTCGCTGAACTTCTTCTGCAGCTGCCACTTCACCATGACGTCGCTCTTCTCGTAGCTGCGATTCGACTTCGTCTTGAGTCCGCTCGTATCCTTTTCCATCGCCCACACCGTGATCAGCGCGCTTCCTCCGCTCCGGAGCACACGAATCAAGTGATGGAGAAAGCGTCGTCGCAGCGCGTTGGTGGAGAGGTGGTGCACGACGGCGATGCTGATGACCGCGTCAAAGCAGTCGGACCGATAGGGGAGGAAGAGACCGTCCACCAGCGCCACTTCCTGTCCCTTCTCTCGGCAGATCGACAGGAGCTCGACGGACCGGTCGCAGCCCAGCAGGCACAAGCGCCCATCCTCCTTCACGTGACTCAGGTACTTGCCGTTGCCGCAGCCAAGGTCCAGAACCACCGCGCTCGCCGGAAGGAGATCGAGGTACTTCTGGACGCCGTCCCACTGCGAGTAGCGCGTCGAGGAGAAGTGGGGAGCGATCTTGTCGTAGACCTATCGCTGATGCGGGGTGAACACGCCCACTTCGTACACGAACTTGGACTCCGTTTCCGTGGGAACGCTCACTTCGGATTGACGAATCAGCACGTCGTGGCAGTGGTCGGGATAAGCACAGTGGCAGGGCGACAGCCTCGGCGTGGTAAACACGAAGACAACGAAAGGAGCGGAGCAGTGCACGAGAATGGTGTCGCAGAAACGCGCTTCTTCCGAAACAGCGACGAGTTCCTCGCTACACTCCGTTGGACGCTTTCTACCCTTGTTCGACACCGAGTAGGTCCATGTCTCCCGCTTCTCGTTAAACACGGTGAACGCGTAGTCGTCCCCCCATAAATGATGTTCCAGGAAGAGAGACAAGGACTTGCCTCCGTCCAGCGCGAATACGAGACAGCGCGTGAAGTGGGTGTGAAGCGATCCGTTTACAGACGACAGCAAGGGGAAGGACCCTGAGTTGATTTGGGGAGTGGTACGGAATCCGCCCCTTAGATGGTCCATAGCGACGCGCATGCCCTCTTGTTGCAGACTATCACTCATCGGAAGGGTTGGTAATCCTACGTTGTTAGTCTGAACGCGTGCGAATACGAATAACATCTTCTTCTGTCGCCTCCTCGTCATTGTCCGTCTCCTGCTGCTTTACGAGTTCGCAATAGGACGGATGGTACTGTACAGCGTTGTTGCATTTGATTTCACCACTTTCGCATTGATCGAAGGCTCTTTGAGCGATTTCGGTGTTTTCGAAGGAAACGAGCGCTTTTCCCTTTCTAGTGATCAGTGTGATTCATGAGAAGCACTTTCCATTCAATCCAAGGATTGAAATCGCACAGGAGGAGAAGTCATCGCGCAGAGTCGTTTCGCTTGGCGCGAACGATTTTCCCTTTCGAGTCCACTTCAGGAGGAGAGTGTGAGTCGGAGTCTGAACGGAGTTGTAGAGAGGGAGACTCATTGTGGGAGGTTTCCTTGAGAGGGGGTTTTCGTTTTGAGAGAGGGTTTTCGTTTCGAGAGGGGGTTGTTGCTTCGAGAGAGTGGGCTTTCACGAGAAGAAAGCAGAACTCTGAGCGTCGCAAGTTACCCACTCATTCGGAAGGAGGTGGAACACTCGCTGAAAATGCGAACCCGAAACACTCACCCACTCCAGAAACAATTCCGAATCAATAACCAACCACTCCAACTGACCGAATAATTAATTCTTGAACATTACTGACACCATCCCCAGTAATGAGCAACCATTATTTCTTCGTTAGCTTACAATCCACCATTAATGATTGAGGATTATTCCTTGTCAAGAATGGTCAATTGCGATTGTTTCCAATTTCGTTTTCATCATTCTTTGAAACCAACCTGAATTGGAGTGGATCGTGTTCGTGACGAAGACGGCAATCTCAAACAAACACCCCCATAAAAGCACTCCCATTTCCCACAACTAAAACACACATTACGGACGTCTGCGACCGAGCATTCTCTCCCTCTCTCTGTTCTGAATCTCCATGATCGTCTGCTCTCTGTCAATCTACGAGTCAGCAGCGCAAAACGGAGAAACTTCCATGGCGAGAGGGAAGAGGAGAATGATCGCGTAACAGCCTCCCACCCAGCAGAGTCTTCCGATCGTTCTTCCCATCTAGCAGATGACAGCAGGAACAAAACGCAACAGACCAGGACGAATGAACGAGCGAATTGACCACATCACTCACTCTCTTGGAGAAATTCGAATTTCCTAATCGCACAAATGCCCTCTTGATTTTGGCCTGCGAGTGAGAGGAAGCGAGCCACCGCCAACCAAAGCGCTCAATTTCTTCTTTTCCGAAGTCTTGACAACGGTATTTGTCTCTGCAGCGGGGTTTACGATTGCCGTTTCCATACCAGAGGAGTCAGAGAGGGAATAATGGCTCTTCTTCCCGAAAAGTGCGGAAATCGGGGGTATTTCTCCCACATCGTTGTGAAACAAACACGAGCAAAAGAAATCGTCATCATCATCGCTATTGTCATTGGGAGCGGAACCCTCGGTTACGGGAGCGGAGGGGGAATTGCGCGTCGCATCGCCTTGAATAGCGGAAACCGCGTTGTTTCCGTCAATTCCTTCAGGAATACTGGAGGAATCGCTGCTTTTGGTGTCCCTGTTCAGCGGAGTCCCTTCTACGACCTGTTTCCTTTCCTGATTCTGGGTCTAATCGCTAATCGGAGCACAGGAACCCAACAGATAGCGATCGTTCCGCAAATCGACGCTCGTAGCGAATACACTGCCGGATGTCGGCCCACTGCTGACACAAGATGGAAAGAGTGGAATCATCTACGTCGGAGGAGATCGGATGCCCCATACCCACGGGAGATGTAACGACTTCGGATTCCATTTCTTGCCTCACTGTAGAGCAGTCAGAGCGCGGATGCCACGAATGGGAGATGGAAGAAGGAGTTTTTGCAAAAGCGTATTCTCAGAGAAGTATTATTCTCTTTGGTTGGAGCCGCAAAGCCGAAGGATTGATGTTTCCTCTTGGTGACGATCGTACGAGACGGGGTGTGGCTGTGACGAGTAGGGATAGAGCGTCGTCAGGACGGAAACAAGAAGGCCACAAAAGCAAGCTACGGACTGTTGAGAAAGCTGCCCTGTATGCTTTTGGGGTTTTTCAAGAAGCGAAGGCGTTTCTTAGGAGTGACAAGCCAGCGACTGTTTATCATCAAATCTGAGTATCTGATCTGCTACGATAAGCGCGTGTCGCAAAAACTGTACCATACTCATACAACACAGCTCTCGGAGTACGCTGCCTTAGCCAATCGAGAAGATATCAAGCGTGTCGTATCCTTGCGCAATTCCACAATTCAGAAGCGTAGCATCCGGTCTTCGGAGTTCCGGATGGAGGTTTCGGTGATTCCAGACGAGGGGCATGCTATCCACATCCTCTTCCCCTCCGTAGATGAAGGGGACGTGTGGTACGCTATGCTGCTCGGCTGTCGCATTAGCGTGCACATTGAGGATTTTGAGGTGCTGGGGGAGCTGGGACAGGGGGCTTTTGGGAGAGTTGAGCTTGTGCGGTACTGCAAGGATGGGAAGCTGTACGCACTCAAAACGGTGGAGGTGGAGGGCGAGGGCTCGGAGTTGCTAAGCCAATTCGTGGAGGAGCGGACGGTGATGCAGAAGCTGCAGCGGTGTCCCTTCATAGTGCAGCTGCGAATGGCATTCCGCGAGGAGAACGCGCTTCACTACGTGATGGAGTACTGCGACCGAGGGGACCTGCTCTCCTACATCCGCTCCAAGTCGAGCTTGGAGGAGGAGGAGGTGCGTATGTTCAGCGCGTCCCTCGTGGCGGCTGTGGGGTTCATGCACCGGATGCACGTGTTGCACCGCGACATCAAGCCGGAGAACGTGCTTCTCACGGAGGCCTGCGTCGCCAAGCTGGCGGACTTCGGGCTGAGCAAGACGCTCTCGTCCATGCAGTCGCGCGCCTTCTCCTTTTGCGGCACGGACCTGTACCGCCCTCCGGAGATGAGCGAGCAGGCGGCGGGCTATAACCGGTCCCTGGACTGGTGGCAAGTGGGCTGCGTCATCTACGAGATGGCGATGGGCGTTCCTCCCTTTGACGGGAGCAAAGAAGAGCGGCGGAAGAAGATCCTGAAGGAGGAGCCGCAGTACCCCGCGTCCCTCTCTCCCGATCTGGTGGCGCTGCTGAAGGGGCTGCTGAAGAAGAACCCGTGGGAACGACTGGGCGGGGGAGAGGGAGACATGGACGAGGTGAAGAACATGCCGTTCTTTTCCAAGGTCAACTGGAAGGAATTGGCGCAGAAGGCGGAGGAGTCGGGCAGCGAGCATCCTACTGGCATTCCGTCTCCCACGCGACCCGAGCCCTTCCACAACAAGAGGAAGAAGAAGAAGGGGGTGAACGAGGATGATCTCCTCGGCTTCGAGTACGACGAGCACGTGACGATGGAGCTGTGCAAGATGATGAAGGGGTACTTCGGGATGGAGGACATCGATATGTTATAGTGGTACTTTTACGGTTTCAGCCGGAGTGTTTGTTGGAAAGAACTATCTCGGGTTGTGGGGTCCCAATGATTTGAGCGCGCGCAGTGGCAAATGGGAGGGAAGAACAGTTCTTCTTTGGTATTCGCGGTGTCTGTATGGGAAACGAACAGGCGAAGCTCGACCTGAGACCGAAGGAATTGAAAGAGCTCCAAGAGACAACGAAGTGTATGTTCTGCGCGTATTGCTGTGACTCTAGTTACCGAGGGTGAAATTTACACGCTGTACGACGCGTTCAAGAGCATCAGCAGCTCGCGCGTCGATGACGGCGTGATCGATGAGCAGTATGGATGGTCAGGAGGGCGGTGACGAGTAGAGAGTTCCGAACCCTCGTGGGGATGAAGGAGGGGTTCTTCTTCGAGCGCATCTTCTCCCTCTTCGACAAGAACAGCGACGGGCAAATCGTGTTCACGGAGTTTGTGAAGTGTTTGGCCTTTCTCACGTCCCGCACGCCCCCGGAAGAGAGGATGCAGTGTAGCGCTTCACTCCTATTGTAATGGACAGGCTTGTTCCGGTTCTATGACCTGAAGCAGGACAACACCATCTCGAGAGACGAGTTGAAGAGGATAACCGAGGCGATGTTCTTCCAGTACGGGAAGCCCTTCACGGACGACATTTTAAATAGCATTGTAGATGAAACCTTTAACTACCTCCATTTGTTTGCTTTGCGTGTTGTCTGTGAGTGTAGGGACAAGGACAAGTGCATCGATTTCGACACGTTCTGCCGCATTCCAAATATCGGAGACCCGATCATTGAGTTGCCACCTCTTTCTGTATAATGGACCTGTTTCTTTCATCCGCAATAACCGCGGGATTGCGCACTGGATGAAGCGTATTCCATTCGTCACTCGTCATTTGTTATTCGTCACGATGGATTCTAACAACAACTACAACCAGCCGCTCTTTGTCCAGGCTCAGCCCCAGGCGCAGCCTCAGTCTGCTTTTCCCCAGGTTCAGCCTGTTCAGCCTCAGCCCGCGTACCCCCAGCCCACGTACCCGCAGCCCACGTACCCGCAGCCCGGTTATCCCCAGCCCATGTACAATCCTGGAGAGCAGCCTCTGACGTTGGACGTGAGGGTTCCTGGTGACGTGTAGGATCACGGAGGACTTGAAGAAGATGTTCGGTTATGCCCACGCCGTTCGCATCCTTGCGATCATCGAAATCGTTCTGGACAGTATTTCTATCCTTGGCCTGTTCCTGCTTGCGTTCCCCATTGCGGGCAAGAGAATCACGGACACCTGGAACGACAGCGATATCCGCTGCGTAACGCACTCTCGTATCCACTTATGCGTAGTATGAGGGCTGGAGACTCTTCTGCCTGGTGTTTGTCTGCATCGGTGTCGTTCTGCTTGCCGTCGGTGGCTCTTGGAAGGAGGCGCTCACCAATGTCGTGACTGCCCTGATCGATTTCTGGATTTACTGGCTCATCCACAACGTGAAGGTGCTGAAGGCGAATGTGAACGCGTCTAGCGAGAACCTTGCTCGTGCGTACGTTTCTTCGGGCGCTCCTTGCCTCCTCTTCTCCTCTGTTTGTTCCTGATAGGTTCCGGAAAGTAGAGTGAGAGTGACAGGTTCTTTGTGTTCGTATGAGAGTAACAAGCTCTTTGCATTCATATGAGAGAGATCGCCCTTCTTATGTGTGGCACGTGACTAATCACGGAGTGAGGCAGAGTGTTGACATCATGGATGGACTCCCATGCTCTTTGCAAGTTTAGGAAAGCTGTTGTTGTTGTGGATCCCATCCATACATACTGTTTCTCACCGGGTGAGGAATGAAATGACGGACGATTCCTCTGCTGAAGCACCCATTCCAATCGCCTTGCTACTCTCAATAGGTAATGGTCATTTCTCTTTGAAACACGGCTTACTATCATTTTCGTAGTGCAGAGAGTGCGGAGAACAAAAGGAATGCTAATCTACGCATCCACTTTTAAACCGAAAGGCAGTTCAAAACTCGATAACTGTGCCAATACCGCGGTTATCCAGCCCATGATTCTGTCCATCATTATTAATCTTGGAAATGAATCCCAATCCTTATCCTCAGCCTCCTCAGCCTCAGCCTGCCTATCCCCAGCCTCAGCCTGTTCAACCCCAGCCTGTTCAGCCTCAGCCCGTCTATCCTCAGCCTCAGCCTGTCCAGCCCCAGCCTGCGTACCCTCAGCCTCAGCCTGTTCAGCCCGCCTATCCTCAGCCTCAGCCCGGCTACCCTCAGCCTCAGCCCGTGTACAGCCCTCCCGCTGGCCAGCCCCTTGTGTCGGAATTGGGTTTTTCGCTAACGCCTAGGATTACTGAAGATCTGAGAAAGATGTTCGGTTTTGCTCACGCCATCCATATTATTGCCATCATCGAAATCGTCCTGGACTGTTGCTCCATTATTGGTTTGGTTCTCCTTGCCTTCCCCATCGCGGGTAAGAGAATCGCGAACTCCTGGAACGATAGTGATATCAGCTGCGTTATTCTTGTTGGTGTTCATTCATGTCTAGTATGAGGGCTGGAGACTCTTCTGTTTCATTCTTGGCTGCCTTAGCGTTCTTGTGAGCATCTTCAGTGGTGCTTGGGGTGGTGCTGCGAGCGGTGTCGTGGCTGCCCTGGTCGACTACTGGATCTACTGGCTCGTCCACAACGTGAAGGTGCTGAAGGCGAATGTGAACGCTCCTAGTGAGACTATTGCCCAGGCTTATGTTTCTTCGGGCGCTCCTTGTCGTTGTTTCTACTCTGTTTTCTCGAAACGATTGCGAACAAACAGCTGTACTGCGACAGCTTCGAAGCACCAACCAACATCTTCTGAGCGAGGCCAGGATTGTTCTTCAGCACATTGCCAATTTCCTAGAGAATGAGACCGCGGCAGAACCACTACGCTCTCTCCAGCAGTGTACGAGGCAGTGGGGTCATCGGTTATCTTTCTCTGTCCCTTCTTAAAAGCGGGATGGAAAACGAAGATAAGGATGTTGTATCTAGGCGTCACACAAGGAGGAGAGACCCACATGCCAATGATAAACAGGACCGCACCACCGATCGTGCCCCAGATATCACCAGAAGAAATGCAAATAGTTCCAACGCTAGTTGTTACGGGAACGACAGGACACATACAACATGACGTAGACAGCACGGCCGATGTAAGTATAAAGGAATCCATAGAGCACACGGAACTTCTTGCCCAATTTCTTCATCTGAAGCTCATAGAGCAAGAGAATGCCGAGGAACAGAATAGAGAAACTTCCCATCAATAAGCGGAACACATTGAAACTGGTGATGAGGGACAGAAGGCCGATCACCTTCAGCACAAGGCATGCCAAGGCAACAAAGAAATTGACCCAACGGATCTGAGCAAGAGCTCTATTAATATCCATACTCTTGACAGAGTTCAGTGGGTTTGAATTTCCCTTTCTACTCGTTAAACAAGCCCCTCGTGAGCAACCCCTTCTTATCTGCGGACGCACTCTAAAACTAACACAACACAAATAAGAACTACGGAGCCGCCTTCTTCAAATGGATTCTCACTCATGATTAGACGAATTATGATGAAGATTTGAAGCGACAATTACTGGATCATGCCCCATGGAGCCGTATTTCACTGTTGGAATCGGTATAATTAGGGGGCATATTTCGCAAAAACACACTCGCTCCTGAAGGAAATACAAACGCGTTTTGGAAAGGGGCGTGCTCTTGATGAAAGCGATGTTGTTCCGTTCTTGGAGGGGTAGTGCTATCCCAGTTTTGGAGTGGGATTCCTAATCGCTTATGAGAGTGAGAATCCCATCCCGTTTTGAGAGTGAAACTCTTATCTCCTTCTCACAGTGAGAATCCCATCCCTCTCCTGACCCACCTCTTTCCCGAAATCGAACTCCCACATCCCAAACGAACAGCCTTTTGCCAAACAAACACGAACACACCTTAACAGAAGAGGCTAGGATAACGAGCGAACCAGTCCTGGCAGTAGGACAGCTACACGTCAGCGAGCACGCGTACAACTCACCTCAAGCAGGGGCTGACCCAGGAAGAGCGAAACCCATACAATGATGTTGCCAAAGCGGGTGTTCTCGTAGTACTTGCAGATGAGCTGTAAGGGAACCTGAACGACCATTCCCAGGAAGAAGTACGGGGATGGCTTTCTAAACACAACAGAACAAACCAGTTCGTGTGCAATTCCAGAAACCATGAACGTAGCGAGTCTACACGTGACGCAACACAGCGAGCGAGCACGATGCCAGGGGCTTCGACATCTTTCCGTAGACCTGGGTCTCCACGTAGACGTGGCGCAAACACCAGTAGTGGATGGGGCCGTTCCACTTCTTCCAGAACTCCGCCAGCGTCGTGGCGTTCCACCAGTCTTCGTAGAGCAAACGGTCGGCGAACATGGTGACTTCAGCGAGGATGTTCAGCAAGCAGTGGAAGACACTGAAGAACAGGAGGAGCCAGATGACAAAAGCAGACAGGGAGCAGCGGAGAATGCGGTAGATGATGTTCGATGACGTGTCCGACAGAATGGGGTACACGAACTGCATCATGATGACGTACATCAGCAGGAAGGCGACGCACATGTACGCACCCGTGCGGAGGATGTAGGCAAAACGGATCGTCTTCGTGCGTGGATAGTCCAGCTCGTACAGCAACGTGGGGCACACCCTATTCGTGAGGACGGGAGAGCGCTGCTACAGGAAGTAGCAGTAATGGCCAAAGCTGTTCGGAATCGGCTCCGTGGTCTGCTTCTCCATGCCATAGTTGGTGAAGATGAAGGAGTGGCCCTTGAGTGCCATGATCACCATCAGCATCATCGGAAGAACGGCGGTCAGAGGACTACGGGTGACTCTCAACGCCCACGCTCACGGAATGATCGACCTCCAGACGATGACGGAATACATGACCACGAACACCACTTGCATGATGCCGTAAATCACGAAGGTCACCGTGTAGGAGAGGTGCAGCTTGAGGTGCGCCATCCACAGAGCGTAGTACTGCAGGGAGTGGACCAGGATCCCCGAGCACAAGAACAGCGCGACGAACACGCCCTTCCAGCTGCGAGCGCACGTCACCACGTCGAAGGTGATGAGCCAGCCGCGCTGCGAGAAGTTGTAGATCTAGCGGTGAGGAGGACCCGCAGCCCCCACGATCAGCATGATGATCGAAGTGACCATGTAAATCATGGTGAAGTTGTAGAAGCCCTTGAACGAATCCTCCTGGATCTTGTCCATCAGGTCGCCCTTCACGAAGTCGTCGATATCATACTGCGACGCACGCTCCTGGAAGGAGTACGGGTAGAACGTCGGCTTCGTGCTCTCCACCAGCTCCTCCTCGCTCGTGCTCTCCACGGAGGAGCGGGACACTAACCCTCACGCCACTCTCTCACCCGTACCCAGCTGCGGCTCCTTGCCCTCCGTCTTCGCCTCTCGGTTCTTCTTGGAACGCTTCTACACAGAACACGACGCACGCACTTCTCACGCTCTTCTTCTTCTTCAGCGTCACCGTCGGCTTCTCGTTCGCCGTCATTTCCAGCACCTTCTCTATTCCTTACCATGCACACAATCCCTGACTGGAGAGGGTGGACTCAATGCCGTCACTCAGCTCCTTCAGCTGGGCCAACATCGCCTTCACCTGGTTCGTCGCCTCCTCGAGCTCCTCCGTGGAATTGGACGCGCTCGCCTCTCGGAGGTGCTTGAAGCTGCGGACCATCTCTTCCTGCATCTCCTTCATGTTGAAGCGTTCCAGCAACTGGGGAACCGATTTCATTCCAGAGTCCCAGGCCTTCACTACCCATCACGAATCCACTCCAGCTCTACTGAGAGAGGCCGCTTTCTCCTGCAACAACTCTCTCATGTCCTTCTTCTCCTGTTCCGGCTGCTTTTTGGGCTCCTCTTCCTGAATCACCTCGGATTTGATCCAGTCTACTCCTCACCCAAGTGTACTGACGCTACCCGTATCTATAGGCTTCTTGGAAGACTCTAGGCATTACGAAACACCACCACATCGCCTACTACTATCTCTTCTCTGAATCACCTCCCAGCCATCATTATCCGCCACTAGCAGTCACTACCGCTCCAGCTCCATTCTACCTTGCGAACTCATAGTGCTTCAAAACGAATCGACTCTCGTATGAACGAATACTCTTGGCTCTCAAGGCGTACAGATCCCTTTTCGTTTTTTCTACCCTGTTCGGTGCTTTTTCCTACCTCTGCTCCATCTGGGGACTGTCTCTATGGATCGTCGCGATTCACATCGCTGCAGCGTCCACACGGGAGGTGGCTGCGTTTACGCGAGGAATTGCGACAAGCCGTGATTGTCTCCCAAACGCGTGGGAGTGCTTTCCTTTCCCCATCCTGCATCCAGACGCTTCCGTTCTCGTCACGGGCGGTCGTATGGTTCTTCCCCACCGTAATGAAACTCCCGCTAGCCCGCAGCTGATTGGACTATCCTAGCATCTTTCTGTTTTGCCAACAACGACCATGGGAGTGATTCTGTCGAAGCTGTTCATCGATGTTGAGAGTATTCCTCAAACTGGGTTTGGTATGGTAGGAAAAGGGGGAGGGTGTGATGTAGATACAACTCCTTTTCCTGTTCGGCGTGTACAGCTTCATTCTATTCAAGGGAGCAAACTTGATTTCGGATGGAAGCGAACTGCTGCTGCTGATTCCTCGCTGGGCTGGGCTTATCGGCAGTATCGTGCTGCCCTTCTTGGGAGCCGTTCCGGACGCTGCAATCGGTACGTGTTGTGTTCGGTTTTGACGTGTAGTTCTGTTTTCTGGACTGGGGGATGAAGAGAGCGTTAAGAAGCAGATCAGTATCGGTATCGGTGCTCTTGCTGGCTCTACGATTCTGCTCATCACCATTCCGTGGGCACTGAGTATTATCGCGGGGCGCGTTTCTCTGAAGGAAAACGGCGAAGGGAACTATACAAAGCCTCCAGGAACGAAGAATGGAGTGAAATCGCTTTGCGCCAGTGACTCCTAGGAGTTCAAGAAGCTCGAAGATAAGGACAGAAAGTCGCTGTCGCGATCCGGCATCGTTCTTGAGCCCATTGTGAAGAAGAACGTTGTCTTCATCATCATTTCTCTTCTTCCCTACCTCTTCATGCAGGTACGTGCTTCCTCCTCGACTCACCAAAGATCCCGGCGTTCTTCAGTGGGTGTGCCACTGGTAGCGGGGACAAGTGCGATTCCCACATCATCGTCTGGATCGCAGCCTGCTGCTTTGTGATATCCTCCTACGCCTAGTACGATATGTCCTTCACAGCCACTATGCCATCATCGTGATGGTGTGGTACTTCATCTCGCAGTACCTGCACTCCAAGGAGAACGTGGTAAGAGGAGAGCACTCGAGTTGATGGGCAGGTGTCCCAGGAGAAGATCGACGAGGAGATTAAGAAGTCCATCCGCAACGGTCTCGTCACCATCTCCTCCGTGATCTCTTCGGAGATTGAAGTGCGTCTGGCTTGAGGGCTTCACCGTAGGCGTATTGCAAGCCCTCGAAGGAGGGTGTGAGCACGCCTCTTCTCGCAGACTCTCCCGAGCTGATGGAGCACGTGCACATTCTCGTTCGCTCTTTCTTCTACCGATACGACATGGACCACAGCGGCTCCATTAGCGTGGACGAGCTGCGCGTCCTTCTCGCGGATCTGGGCGAGCCCATGAAGCGATCCGAGGTGAACATTCTGCTGAAGGAGTTCGACCGGGACAACAACCAGGAGCTGAGCTTTGACGAGTTCTGCCACTTCATCGTCAACATCGTGGACCGCCGCACGAAGGGAGAGCTGGTGACGGTGACGACGGATGTGGAGGAGAACGACGACGAAGAGGAGGAGGTGCCCAGTGACCTCGCGCATCTGTCTCCAAAGCAGCAGCAGCGTCGCATCATCCTCCGCAGCTTCTCCATGATGCTGGCGGGCACGGCGATCGTTATTCTGTTCTCGGACCCGATCGTCGACATTCTGGACAGCATGGCGTCGCGTCTGCACGTGAACAACTTCTACGTCTCGTTCATCCTGGCTCCGCTCATCAGCAACGCGAGTGAAGTCATCGCCTCGTATGCCTATGCCACACGCAAGACGATCCGAGCGTCTACTATCTCCGTTAGCACGCTTCAGGGAAGTGCGATCATGAACAACACGGTTTGTCTCGGTGTTTTCCTCCTTATCATCTTCTGGAGAAGACTGCAGTGGCTCTTCACGGCAGAGACGATCTCCATCTTGTTCGTGGAGCTTTGCATCGTGTTCTTCTCGTTCAAGACCACGCAGAAGTACTCCGACGCCATCATCATTCTCAGTCTGTATCCTCTGTCCATCGCTCTCGTGTGGCTCCTGGAGCACTTCGGTTTGAACTGTCGTCTTTGTTTTGAACAAACAACTGTTCTTATGCATAATCGGGTCTCTTTGAGGATCCTAAATACTCGCTGGGTGTAGTGATAACCAAGAGGACCACTACGATGAAGGATAACGCAATGTAGTGATCAACCCTATGGCAAAGTCGCATAGCCGTGAATTATTGCCAGCTCAGCCTGTTATCAGAAAGGCTACGCGGGATAACAACCGAGAATGGCAGTTGGTAACACCACTAGGGGTGACTGACTTATGAATCGTATGGATGTATTGCTATACACCCAAATGGTATAATCGACTTCAAAGACGCTTGAATGAACCATTCGATGCGGAAACGCATTCTATCCGTTGCAGAGGAAAGAACACTTCCATTGCAGAGATAGGAGTCACTCCTTTCGAGTACTCCAACTCTCTTCCACTAACAGAGAGCGGATTCCGGAAAAGCATGTATCACATCACAGCACAAGTCGCAGAGAGATAGAACACGCACTCAGACGCTTCCTTTCACGTGAATCATGGACAGAACCACAGGCCGTTCATCCAAAAGCGTGGGACCCCCTCCCCTTTGAATTCCATTGAATCAGAGAGACGAATGGATTTGATTCAAGCATACAAGGACGAAGGCGAGGAGGAGAAGAAGGTGGGAAGCGACGAAGAATCACTTCCTCAACCCGTCCTCAAGAAGATGCATGTGAACGCCGCGCCCGCGGTGTCGGTGAAGAGACAAGTAATTTCCACCGAGGACAGTGACGAAATAGTCAAATACCTCTGCATTGGCGGCAAAGAAAGGAAAGGAGCTGAAATATAATCCAACGGCCGTCGAAATGTACAAGCCCGAGTTGGTATGCCGTTGCAATGCCGCTCTAATGTCCAGGGTCCAGAGAGTCCGTATGTGACCAATCCGGTTGCTTCCGGGGAATCGAACGTGATGACTGGCTTCGTGGAGGTGAGGACGTAGCGTGTTGGGTAATGAATAGCGTGTCAATGGAGACGCGTTTGACTTCAAAGAACAGTACCAGACCTTCAACAACTTCGGTTACGCCTCTGCCCCCGACGGTTCCGGGAGCACGGTGGGAAACAAGTGGCTGCAGGAGAAGCTGGGAGGAAAGACCATCTTCGATACACGCCAGTCTGAGCACGCCAAAGAGCTGAAGAAGAACCGAGAAGCGACGGGAGATGGTAAGGTTGCGGTAGCGTCGTAACGAACAGCGAGCGACGTGTATGGCTGGAAGGGTCCGTGGGCAGGCTACAGCGGAGAAAAGGAGGATCGGATGACCTCGGAGGAGAAGGGAGAGATGACCGAGTGGCAGCGCGTGTGGCTCCAGCGGTCGAAGGACAAGAAGGTGCGCGAGGTGGGCTCGTCTCCGCCGCGTGAGGTGTAGTGGATTCGTACCGGCGTGATGGGCACCGATGTCAAGGACGAGGAGGCGCCGATCGATCCCTTCGAGCCGGAGGGAGCGGGCATCCCGATCGACAAGACGACGACGAAGTTCCACGGAAAGGAGGAGAAGGACTACCTGGGACGGTCGTGGATCGTGCACCCCTCGGACGTGCAGCCGGTGGAGAACCCCAAGTGCTACCTGCCGAACAAGTGCATTCACAAATGGTAGGCGTTGGGTGGAGTGCTCACGCGCAGGACGGGCCACACGGATGCTGTTCCGTGTATTGAGTTCTTCCCGACCTACGGCCATCTGCTGATCTCCGCGTCGATGGACACGAAGGTGGGCGCTGGAAGGGGTGCTCACGGCTAGGTCAAGGTGTGGGACGTCTACAACAAGCGCAATGTGAAGAGAACGTACGCGCCCGGCTCGCCGCTCACGTTTAGGTACATGGGCCACAGCGCGGGCGTGAGATGGGTGGCTTTCGGTCCCGACGGCACCACCTTCCTCTCCGCCTCGTTCGACCGCAACGTGAAGCTGTGGGACACGGAGACCGGCAAGTGTCTCGGCAACTACTCCAAGGGCAGCGTCCCGTTCCAGGCGGTGTGGGCGCCGACGGACAGCAACGTGTTCCTCAGTCCGTGCCAGGACGCGTGCATCCACCAGTTCGACGTCCGCACGGGCGAGGTGGGCGCTGAGTGGCGGCATGACGCGTAGTGCACGATGTCCTACAACTACCACGAGGCGGCGGTGAACGCCGTCTGCTTCTACGAGAAGGGCCGCAAGTTCGTGAGCACCTCGGACGACCGCAAGATGCTGTGCTGGGACTATGGATACAACCCCCCAACGCGCTACATCCAGGAGACGTACATGACGTCCATGCCCGCTATGACGCTGCACCCGAGCGGCGACTACATTCTCTGCACCTCGCTGAACAACCAGATCGCGGTGTACAAGTGCATGGACACGGTGGTGCACCACCCACGCAAGCGGTTCAACGGACACAAGGTGGGCGGGTTCGCGTTGCAGCCAGCCGTTTCTCCGGACGGCGAGTTCGTGAGCAGCGGCGACTGCGAGGGCAATTTGTGGTTCTGGAACTGGAAGACGTGCAAGGTGCTAAAGAAGATGCCTGCCCATAATGGAGCGAATTCCGGATTGGCGTGGCATCCGGTGGAGAGCAGCTACGTTGCAACCAGCGGATGGGATGGGATGATAAAACTGTGGAATTGTGGTGTTTGTTCGAGAAGGGAAGTCAATTGTGTTCCAGTCGCGGAACTCAGGTAGTTCATTTCAGCTAAATCATGCTCTATGAGCACACTCCCATTCCCAAATGACTTCAAACAAACACCCCAATGACATACCCATTCGATCGACTTCAACAACCCTCTTAAGGCTCCACACGACCACGAATACGACCGGTACGACGAGCAGCAATAAGACC
>ERZ1106948.155-NODE-155-length-33694-cov-31.178097_pt1 | contig 33694 bp, 58 predicted proteins | sample MGYA00403673_ERZ1106948 | MGnify/ENA primary metagenome ERZ1106948 (study PRJEB35170, sample SAMEA104062409) | human gut metagenome | biome: human gut; feature: human-associated habitat; material: faeces | place: Denmark | collected 2012-05-07 ...
CAGTTCCAGGTGCCTGGACTCCCCGACTACTCTCCTTATGGACCTCATGCTAATTGAGTTTTTTGTTACTTTTCCGTGTTTGTTAGCGGGAATCAGAAATCAACTGCGCAAATGAGTTCGACGGCGAAGAAGTGCGCTATCGGCGCTGCAGCGCTCATCGGCTCGGCTTCTTTGCTATACGCTCTTCACACGAGATCGAAGACGAATCCAACGAATCCTCCCGAAGAGACGCCCTTGTCCATTGGAGGACGTCCTGTAGTCCATTGTGGGTGCTGGTGATGCCCTAGATATTCGTTGTCCACACATGTGAGCAGTTTGAAGAGCTGGTGAAGGAATATCACTTGATGGACGAGACTGTAATCGGTTTCGATGCAGAGTGGACAAAGCGGGTAGGATTGGTGGAAAACGTCGACTGTAGTGCCCGCTGTCGATCGTGCAGCTGACATTTAAGAACGTCAACATCATCATTCAAGTGGAGCGCTTGGATACGAGACCTCCTCCCTCTCTTAACGAAATGATGGGAAACGAATCGTTTCACTATGTGGAGGTCATAACGAATAGTATCTTGAAGACGGGAGTGGGCATTTATGACGATATAAAGAAGCTGCTCGAGTACATGATGGTAGACGAAGTGCACGGCATTGTGGACATCGTGTATGACATTCTGGAGTGTGGTTATATCAAGGGACGCTGCCAAACTCATGGGACACAAGGATCTGAAGACGAGTCTTCAGTACCTGACTGAGAAGTACCTCCACGTTACCATTTCAAAAGGTGGGGTTACAGAGTTGCAGTAATGGCTAGATCCGAAGATCCGGTGTGGGAATTGGGATCTCGAAGAGCTGAGCGACAAGCAGATCCTGTACGCTGCGGGAGACTCGTACTACTCTCGCGAGGTGTTCGTCTACTTCTACAACCTGTATTGCAGCAGAGTGAAGGATGAGCCATTATCCGCTCTGGAGTGGTGCTTGTCGAACCACATGGAGGTGATCCCTTCAAGATTTGCGTCACGAATAGAAATCAATCACGGACTTGTCCCAGCCCGAACAACTCCATGTTCGTGTCATTGACGAGAACGGAAGTCACATGTCCTCCATTCGCATGTCCGAACTCCCCAGCTTCAAGAACGGCGGCTACTCGAAGAGAAAGAAACCCATCTACGAGGATTGTCAATTGCGTGCGACGCTTCGTTTTTCCTTCATCCGTAGTGTCTCCGGATGGACAGCTTCTCTGCCGAATCAGCCACAAGAAGCTGGACTGGTACGTTCACAAGGGTCTTGGAGGTGATTTGCATTTCGCGGGAATGATCCCTAGTGGTGGTGAGCCAAGACCCCTACACGGTGCGTCTGTGCTTTGAGCCGAAGTGTATGGACATGGGAGGCGTTTCAGGGATAGCTCGCACTCCGAACAATTCCACGCGATTGTCTCCGACGGACAACAAGTGTGTCGTGTGCGGCAAGACGAAGGACTACGTGTGCCACTCCATCCTCCCCCACAAGTACCGCCGATATCTCCCCGAGAAGTGGAAGAGTCACAACAATCACGATAATGTCGTTCTCTGTGTACGTGACGGCATCCCGGCAATAACGAACAGATCCCTTGCTCTATTCGCTGCAACAAGTTTGACGACATCTACAGTCACAAGATGATCGTGGAGCATGGATACGATCCTCGCAGCATTTCGATCATTATCAACAAGGAGGTGCTGACGGTTAAGAAGGTCGCGGGGATTCTGCTGAAACTGTACAGGGGAGAGATCCACCCGCCCAAGAGCAGAAAGGTGAGTTGGAGGGAAGCGAGCTGATTGGCAGATCGAGCTGGAGCGGGAACTGTTACGCTTTCTCAAGAAGTATAACCCGAAGTACTGGGTGCAGAAGGAGGAGGACGATGCCAGTAATAGTGGCGTTTTTGAGATTGTGTCGGAGAAGGAGTATGAACAGAGAAAGGAGGGGTTGTACGAGGATAGCAGCGACGAAACGCCCGAGTTTGAGTTCTCTCCTGCTGAGGAGAAGCAGAACGACGACATGACCAATCCTTACGAGAATGTGGAGGTGAAGGATGATGATGACCGGTTCGTGTTTGAGATTCCGCTGCTGGAAAAGAGTACTGTTGCTTTACGAGCTGAAGGTGTAGTTACGCATTTGTCGGCGTATTCGATCGACCCGGATTACGTCACTCCCGAAGAGCGAGTGATGCGGGACATTTTATCCAGCCCCGATCCTACGATATCCTTCGTGATGCTATTGCAATGGGTTCTTGACCGTTTTACAAGGCAGCAACCGAATTCATAATTGGTTGGAGAAAGAACTTCCTACATGTATGGAATTCTCTTATGGCGATGAGAGATAGACGATGAAGCCGCAGTTTATGAAGGCTGGATGGAGTGTGGATGAGCCTTTTAAGCCCTTGTAATCGGTTGTTTTGCATGGTTTTCTGTATTTGTTTGAACGAACAGGGAGAACGCTTCCTCTTCACCATTCGCTGTAAATCCAGCACTGTTCTCTCAAGAATAATACGACCCAGTCGTAACAATCCATTTCGCACGAGAGTGTGTGATTCAAATCATTGTCTCTGTTTCCCCAAATCTACGAATGGAGGGCGTGGATCACATCAGAGTGCTTGTGAAGGTCCAACCATGTGATAGCACTCCCGTAGTGACGCTTGCTTCTCCCCTTACGGTTTAGAATGGCGCAACGGTTCATAGCTACTGGACTGTGGATAAGCAAGCAAATACGATTGTGGAAACGAACGAAAGAGGTGTGCCCTTATCATCTCCTCCATTCTCCTTTGGTATTCTGTGCAACCAATCCCATTATGCCTAAGATTCTGTGCTGGACGAGGATTCCTCATCGGATACTGTATTCGATAGTCTCTCTTCAAGAGTGTTTGAAGCGTTGCAGAACGGTATTAACGGCGCGTCTCTCGTTATTTCTTTCACGCATAGCTTCCATAGTCGCTTATGGATTGTCTGGGTCAGGGAAAACGAGTGCCTTATACGGGTCCGGAACGAACAATGGATTTGTTCAGCGATTTGTATCCGATCTCTTCGAGAAGTCACCAGATGTGTCTCTTCCTGTCTTTCCTGATCTGTAGTCGTCCACCATTTCGTTATCGATGTCCTTTGTGGAGCTGTACATGGACAGGATACTCGATCTGGTGGAGCCCAATCATGTTCTGTCGATTCATGAGAACACAATGCAGGGTGTATATATTCAGCCGAAACGGGTGTCACTCGATTCATATGATTCATTCCTGCACACCTTCTCGAGGGCGAATGGGAATCGCCATCTTTCCTCCTCCAATGCATATTCGAGCCGCTCCCACACCATCTTCTATCTTTATGTCCGCAGGGATGAGCATGAATGTGTGCTTCGCATAGTCGATTTGGCGGGACTTCAGATGATTCGAAGTACGACAACTCCAAGAGACGGGGCGGAAATCCGCAAAGTGAATACGGGCCTTGTCGCGTTCATTATTCCCGCTTTCCCGTTACGCATAGCCTCTCCCGCGTGATTCGCTCCTTAGTTGCAGAAACAGTCCCCATCGCGTACATGGGATTCCGCGACTCAAAACTGACGCGTTTGCTGCAGCCGTGCTTCGACCGCTGTTACACGTCCTTCCTAATCTGTATGACGAAGTCGGGATTCGTTCGAGTTGATTCGATATCACTGTGTTACGGCTAGAGAGAGACAAGGGAAGTGCTCAATTTCGGAGCGATGGTGCGGAGCGTGAGGATTCATCCTCAGGTGTTCAGTGGTCTTGACAATCAACAGATCATTGATCGCTTACAAGGCGAAGTGTGCTACCTGCGCAGACAGCTGCGGCGGAACGAGGAGGATTGCATTAGCGACGCTCCGACGATTTGCAGAGAGGATGAACTGAGCGATCAACAGTGCCTGAGTGAGGAGGAAGAGGAATTGCGAGAGAAACTGAGTCTGCAGAAGAAGACGATCGATGACGCATTGTTGGTTTTGGAACTGCTCTGTGATGCGTAGATCCTTGCTGAAGGAGTACCAGGAGCCTGTCGAGATGATGATTGGCATCATAAAGGACGAAGACAACGAGAAGAAGCGGACAAGGGATTGGATCGGTGAACTCGCTCAAGTGTGCGGGATTGACGAGGAGAACGAGGAGGAGAAGAGAAGGAAAGTGCTGCTACGATGTCGCGAACTCGTGAAAGTGGAGGAGGAGTGTAGAAGCGCAGTAATGCAGTGGCGCGAGCTGATTGCCGATCTGGAATCGTGTTTGTAACAGTATGTACAATTACTCGCTCTTTTGTTCAATATGCACTTCACTGCTCAAACCCCAGCAGGTTCTCCATCGGATCGTCCTTCATTCTCAGCTTCAAGTCCAGCTCGAACACTCCCTCCTCGACCGGCAGTTCCATGAAGTCCACCGAAATGTCCTTGCGAAGACACAGCAGTGGCGTCAGGCACAGACGGAACGCGCTTTCCACCTACAACTCACACGCCTCAGCCTCTCCTACGAAGGGCGACGCGCGCTTGATCGTGTAGCCCTGCAGCACCTCGAAGGAGAGGATCTCGTTGTTGATGATGGGCGCCATCCAGTCGCGAAGACGCATCTTCTCCTCGTCGCTGGCGTTCCAGTTGGCGAAGAAGTACTTCACCGCCTTCGCGTCGAACCCGTTCTCCAAATCGTCCATCTGCGCGTCATCACGCCTCCAAACACCCACCTTCATGTCGGGGAAGGTTTCCGGCTCTTCTCCCTTCCCGCGGTTCAGAACGTTCTGTCCCTTGGTGGCCGCTGACTTCAGCATGTGTCCGAATCGTCCCATGCCGCCCTTGATCGCGTCTCGTTGCTTGCTGCCTGCGGGTTATTCGGGACCATATTGCCCACTCAGTCCCCATTTCTTCTTGCCTTCGCCGCTCTCAGGCTCCTTCTCCTTCTTCTCACTCTTCTCTACACCTCACTCGCCTTCGCCTCTCTCACTTCGCTTCCAGATCGACCCCTTCTCCTGCTTCTCCTCCGCCTCGATCACCGAGCTGAAGTCGAACGCTGCCGCGTTCTCCGCGCTCGGCGTGTTCCCCTGGCTGGCGCTGGGTTCGGGAGCCTCGCCGAAGGGGTTTCCCTCCGCGGCGAATGGGTTCGTGTCGGTAGCGGGCTGTGTGGGCTGCGATGGCTGTGCGGACTGTTCGGTGGTGTGTGGCTCGAGGTCCAGGTCGAAGACGGAGCCCGTGACGGGAGCCAGCGTGCTCTGTTGCTGTTCAGAGGGCTCGTCGAAGGGGTTGGCCGCTTCAGGTTCAGGCTGGGGTTGATGAACAGGTTCGTCGAAGGGGTTGGCTGGTTCAGGAGCGGGCTCGTCGAAGGGGTTGGGTGTGGGAGCTTCAGGCTCAGGCTGCTGAGCAGGCTCATCGAAGGGGTTGGCTGTCTCGGGAGCGGCGTCACCGAAGGGGTTGACTGCTTCGGGAGCAGACTGCTCGGCGGGCTCAGCGGGCGCGTCGAAAGGATTGGCCTTCTCTGAAGCAGGCTGCTCAGCGACTTCGTTGAAGGGATTGGCTGGCTCAGATGCCGCTGGCTTTGACACCTCGTCGAAGGGGTTGGCGGCTTCAGTCGCCGGGCTGTCAGCGGGCTCATCGAAGGGGTTTGAACGGGGCTCGGGAGCGGGCTGCTCATGCGCCTCGTCGAAGGGGTTCGCAGTGGGCTCTTCAGCAGGACTGTCGAAGGGGTTGGCGGCGGTGGTTGGATGCTCCTCGTGCGCCTCATCGAAGGGGTTTGCCGCGGGAGGCTCCGATGCTATCACTTCTCTTCTCTTCTTCTCTTCCTCTTCCTGTCTTCTTCTCTCTTCTTGTCTCAGTCTCTCTTCCTCTTCTCTCTTCCTTCTCTCCTCCTCTTCCTTCCTCTTACGCTCCTCCTCCTCTCTTCTCTTCCTCTCCTCCTCCTCTTTGCGACGTCTTTCCTCCTCTTCCTTCCTCTTACGCTCCTCCTCCTCTCTTCTCTTCCTCTCTTCTTCCTCTCTTTTCTTCCTCTCCTCCTCTTCCAATCGCTTCCTCTCCTCTTCCTCCTTCCTCTTTCTCTCCTCCTCCTCTCTCTTCACCACATCAGGATTCCGTCCTTCGTACTTCGACACAACATCCTTCTCGCTCTCCGGTCGCTCCTCCACCTCGATCTTCATCGCCTTCGGCTCGTAGTTCGCCGTCTTCTCGTCGGTGGGTCGCAGCGACGGGTACATCGGGAACAGCTTCAACGGCAACACCTTCTTCTGCTTGAACTCCTCGTTCTTCTTCTTCTGCCTCTCCTCGTCCGCAGCGATCTTCTTCAGCTTCTCCTCCGCCTCCTCCTTCTCCTTCTTCACCTGCGCCATCTCCTCCTCCAGCACACGAATCTTCTCCAGCGTCTCCGGCTTGTCCTTCTGCACCTCCACCACCTTCTCGATCACCTCGCCCGCCTCCGATTCGCGGAACGTGTAGTTCTGCATCTGGTGCTCCAACTCGGCGTTTCGCTCTTCAAACCGCTTCGTCTCCTTCTTGCTGTCGTCGCGCTCCTTCTCCGCCTTCTTGATCCGCTCAAGCACGTCCTTCAGCTGCTTCTCACGCTGCTGCAGCAAGTCTTCAATGTCCTTCATGCTCTCCTCCATGTTCTTCAGCGCCAACACACGTCGCTTCAGCGTGGACAGCTCCTTCTTCTGGTCCTCGTTCTTCGCCTCAAGAGAGCGCACCTGCTCCTCGTAACTCTTCTTCGTCTCCTTCAACGCCTTCTCCGCCTTCTCCTTCTCCTCCTTCATGCTCGCGCATTGCTTCGTCAGTTCGTCGCTCTTCTCCTTCACGATCTCCATCTCGTTCTCTCGCTCGATCGCCATCTCCGAACTGTTGCTCACCACGTCGCACGTCGCCTTCACCTGCAGCTCCAGCTCCTTCACGCGCGCGTTCAGCGCCTCCTTCTCCTTCTCCCAATCGCCCTTCTCCTTCAGCAGGCCCGTCAGCTTCTCGCCGTTGTTCGCCTCCTCCACCTGCTGCACCAGCGACGAACACGTGGCGGCGTACTCGTCGATCTTCTTCTGCGCGCGAGCTAGCTCATCCACCGAGAACTCCTGCAACATCTCCCACTTCTTGCGGTAGTCCTCCTCGTCCTTCTGGCTCGTCGCCAGCTTCGACCGCAGCTCGTTCACCTCGATCTGCAACCGCGCCACCACCGCCTTCGCGTCGTCCTCCGAGCCATTCGCCGCCTCCTGGAAGGTGGCGAGCGACGTGGTGTTTTGCTGGATCTGTTCGATCAGACGCTGGTTCTTCGCCTCCAGCGCCTCGCGGTTCTGCATGGCTTGCTCCAACGCGTCCTTCATGCCCGTGTGCTCCTTGACCAGGTCCTCGTAGCTCTGGCTCTCCAATACCCGCTCCTGCTTCACCTTCTCTCTCTACAGCTCACTCCACGCCCTCGCTCGCACCTCCTCCTCCAGCTGGCGGACCGCGGCTGTCTGCTCCGCGAGAGAGCGCTTCACCTAACACTCATTCTTCTCTCTCTTCCCTACCGTCTCGATTTCGGCCGACAGGGAGTCCTTCTCCATTTGGGCGGATTTCTGGAAGGACGAAAGCAGCGCCTTTTCCTTCCACATCATGAACACGACGAGCTGCTTGAAGCCCTTCTCCTCCTGGAGAAGATGGCTCAGACGGTGGACGCCGGACTCGTTGATGAACTGCTTGTAGTCGTAGGAAACAGACTTCATCTTCTCGGAGGCTTCCTTCTCGGCATTGGAAGAATGCTCTTTTAGCAGCATCATTTCGCGCTCGTAGTACTTCGTCTTGTCCCTCTGTGACTCTTCAAACTTTGTCTTGACTACTTGGAACTCTTGAATTGCCTTCCACTTCAAGAGGACCTGAAGCATGAGCTGGCAACGCGCATTTGACTCCATTCTCTGCAGCGAGAGCACTGCACTCTTTCGCTCCTGCTGAATCAGCTTCTCCTGATCCGTCTTCATCCTCCGATTCTAGAACTCAATCCAGGCACCAAACGCTACCTGATCTTCGCCGATGGTCTTCAGACCCATTTCCAAAGTGGTAACCTTCTCCTTCAGAGTAGTATAGTCGCTCCCCTTTATATCGGCCACCCACGCAGACAGTTCTTCCATTCTAGTCCTAAGCAACCCATCGATCCTATTACGGAGGAAGGGAAAAGCAGAAGATTCTCCCAGTAGCTGTTTTCAGCTGGATCACGTTCGTCTTTCCGTCGTATTCTTCCGCGGTCTACGGGTTACAGATCACAAACACGCAAACCATGACGAGACACTTATCCAAGCCGATCAGCATGTGCGGGGCTTTGGCCTATATCCATGAGACATCGCATCCACGCAATACTGCCTCGTTCTTGTATACATATAGAATGTTGTTTTTCAGCACGATGAGAGCCTCCTTCCATTTCTTGATGCTCTCTCCCTCAATGTCACACCACGACTTTCTAGTTCGTCAGACGGGAGGAAATAGCGAACCGTTGAAACCCATCGATGGTTTCAAACGCCTGCTCCAGTTCTGCTTCCGGCATTCTCTAGGTCTTTTTGTGCACAGGAAATTCAAAACAACGCTTGCTCGTTGCTTTTCTGTAGGATCATCGAATGCGTGTTCAGTGGTTCTTCGTGATCAAGAACGTCGCTTTCATCCCATTCCAAATGAACCGTGGGTGTGATAACAAACAAGAATGTCAACTACAGACTCACTTACGCGCAACGAGGACTCTCCTAGAAATGTGTGAGTACGCAAGCAATTGATTTGTATTGAGCACAAAGCAATTGACTCTAAAGTACGCCAGTCTTTTACACAACTTTTACCCCGTCATTATCTAGGAATGGCATATGGCAGGTCTAGCGTGTGTATTCTCATCACATGGTTCCACACGAACCACCGCTATGGACTCCGACAAAAAGAGTAACATCACTGTCATTCAGTCGAAAGATGGTGATAGTTTTTCTCCTCATCGCCCACATCAAGTACATATCAGTGTAACTATGACATAACCCTCACAAAAGCGTCAATCAGCAACTGATCTTAGCTCTTAGGGAAGAAAGTTATCATCATGTAAAGTTCACAACTCAATCGTTCCTTAAACCTACCTCCTCCACACCAAAACGAAAAGAAAAGTGAAAAACAACCATCCATTCCATGTGCGCAGTGATCGCTCCTTATCAATTACCACTGCGCGCATCATGAAGGGAATAGCGGGATTCCCCATGCAGGCACGATTTCGGTTTCTCTCTTGCTCATCCCGGTTGTCCTTCTTTGACACGCGATGAAGAGTACTCCTCACTTGGGATCGATCTGCCGATTTGCAGCCGTTCTGTCCATTCACACGATTTAGTTTTGTTTTGCATTCTCCGCATTGCATTCCATCCAGCGATCAATAGGAACAACTCCAGTTGCGTATAGAAGGAGTATCAGATCACACTCCTCCTTTCTCTCGTTAGACATCACCATTCTCTTAAAATAATCATGTCCTTCCCATCCAACAGTATTGAAGCGTGTTTCATGTGATGACGCCCCTTCCGTCCACAAACCCCACACACATGAATAGACTCCGATGAGGAGTCCAAACAGGGAACGACGGCGAAAGACAAGGAGCGAAAACGAAACCAAATGAAGCGCAACAACGGTTATTTCGACATCCTCGGGGACGCTTCCCGAGAGTCATATTCCTCTTTCTGCAGGACTCTATTCACTCGATTCTGTCAAGATAGGTTCAAATGCATAAGAGTATTCTGTGCCTTCTTCTGATTCTTGTTCTTGGCAGTGAGGGCTTTAGCCTCTTCAAAGTCAAGGATTACGCAAAGGACGAGAGTGTATCAGCCAGCGCGTGTGGATAAGAGCGTAGATCACAGTGTTCGTCAACTCGCTCTCTTCTTCCAAAACTCAAATTGCGAAGGACTACTACTCTCTTCCCGTGTGTAAACCGGAGCGTGTTTTTCAGCTGAAGCAGAACATTGGCAATGTTCTTAGCGGTGAAGAGTATTCAAATACGCCGCTCGTTTTCAAGATGATGAAGGACGAGGTCTACCCTCAGGTTGTTTGCAAGAGGTCTATCTCCGCCGAGGACGTGAAGGTGTACAAGCAGGGAATCGAGGACGAGTATAATGTCCAATGGTTGTCTGTGAACTATACACGTCATTCTTAGGATGATTGACGACTTGCCTGCCGCCGTCATGGTGACCTCGAAGGACGACGAGAAGGAGTACTGGTTTGAAGACACGCACCCCCTCGGCTTCATGGACGAGGGAAAGGCCGTGGTGTACAATCATGTATGACTGAACAGCATCGTTCACTCTAGCTGGCCTTCACCATCGCATATCACGAGAACAGTGACGGCAAGTACCGTATCGTCGGCGTGCGCGTGGTTCCTGCCAGCATCGACTACGTTGAGAATGACGGGAAGCTCATGGCGAAAACGCGCGACAGCCGCATGGTCCTTCCATCGCCTCTTCCTAACGCGTAGGTGGTGGACGTCCCCAAAGACATCATCTACACGTACTCGATCAAGTTCGAGCAGAGCGACATCGAATACGGATCTCGCTGGGACATCTACCTGAAGGGCAGCAAGCAGGGCGCGCACTGGTTCTCGCTCACCAACAGTCTCTTCATGGCCCTGTTCCTCTCCGTGGGCGTGCCGAGGTCACGTGACGCGTAGACGATTGTGGGCATCATCATTCTCCGCACGCTGTCTCGCGACATCAGCAAGTACAACTCCATCGTAGGGGCGTGCGAGGGGCGTTAGGCACAGAGCGAGGAGGAGCGCATCGAGACGGTGGAGGAGGGCGGCTGGAAGCTGATCCACGGCGACGTCTTCCGTCCCCCCAAGCAGAGCGACTTCTTCGCCTCCGTGGTGGGCGTGGGAGTGCGTGATGGTGTGTGGGCTGACCCCTAGTCGCAAGTGCTGTGGACCATCGTGATGGTGATCGTGCTCGCCGCGCTGGGCATTCTGTCGCCGCAGTACCGCGGCAGCATTGTCACCTGTGCTGTGATTCTCTTTGTCCTCCTCGGCTTCGTGGCGGGCTTCGCCTCCGCGCGCCTGTTGCTCTCCTCCGCTCCTCTCACGCCGTAGGAACCAGCTGTTCGGCGGCAAGGGTCGCCAGAACGTGATCCTCATGGTGGGCGTGTTGATGCCCTCCGTGATCTTCTGCCTCACCTTCGTCATGAACGCCGTGTGGTACTTCCTCAACTCGCCGCAGTACATCCACATCTGTCGCCCGTCGCGCGCTCGCCTCACTCATAGCCTCCATCATCGGACTCATGTTCCTCTGGTTCTGCGTCTCGCTCCCCCTCGTCTACCTCGGCTCCTTCGTCGGCTACAAGCTCCCCAAGTACCACATGCCCGTTCGCACCAACCACATTGAGCGCGAGATTCCCCGCCGTCCGTGGTACCTCCACCCCGCGCTCACGTGCATCGTCGGCGGCTGCGTGCCCTTCGGAACCATCTTCCTCGAGATGTACTTCATGCTCTCCTCGGTGCTGCTCCACCAGACCTACGCCGTGTTCGGCTTCCTGCTGGCGATCTTCGCCCTCACCGTCATCACCACCGCAGAGATCTCCATCATGCTATGCTACTTCCAGCTCGCCAACGAGGACTACCACTGGTGGTGGCGCTCCTTCGCCAATACGGGCAGCACGGCGTTCTTTGTCTTCTTGTTCGCGATTTACTACATGATCAGCATTGGCATTACGCAGCTGGTGTCCGGTAGGGGAGTGCGTACCGTCTAACCGTGTAGTCGTTCTGTACATTTGTTTGGCGCTGATCGGCTGTATTGCCCTTTACTTGGCGTGTGGAGCGATCGGCTTCTACTCGTGTTTCTGGTTCACGAGGAAGATTTACGGGTCGTTGAAGGTGGATTAACGTGTGTATTCCGCGTGTTTGTTCATTCATCGTTTTCGAGGCGAGGATGCGTCTTGTGGTCCTTCTTCTCGCGCTCTGCCTCGTCAGCGGAGAGTACCAAGTGCGTTCCCTCGTCCCAATCCTCACGCCTGTAGGTCTTCAATGTGACCTCGAAAGTGTTTCTTGACGTGAACATCAACAAGTATCCTGCGGGAAGAATCGTGCTGGGACTGTAGGATCCATCGTTCTGGGTTATGAACCTAGATATGGAGAGGTTGCGCCCAAGACGGCAGAGAACTTTAGAGGACTCTGTACCGGAGAGTACGGACCTCGTTCAAACGGAAAGCCGTTGACCTACAAGGGAACTCGCTTTACGCGCATCATTCCCGGGTTTGTGATTCAGGGAGTTGAATTTAAAGTGAGGCGCTCACGATCAGGGCGATGTTGGGTGGAGCATTTACGGCAAGAAGTTCGACGACGAGACGTTCGCCGTGTCGCAGAACCGTCCCGGGATTTTGGTGATGGCAAATATGGGAAGGAACACGAACCAGTCTCAGTTCTACATCACAACGGTGTGTGCGAAGAGGAGTGCTGACCTCTAGGCCAACGTCGCGTATCTGGACAAGAAATTGGTCGCATTCGGGACGGTGCTGGAGGGAATGGACGTGGTTTACATGATCGACAAGTGCGGCACAGCGAAGGGCACGCCCAAATGGTGGGGCTTACGCGAGAGACTGATCTGTAGCAGAGTATACATTGCTGATTCCGGGGAGTTGCCCATGAAGAGTGTGAATGCGCCATCCACGGAAAGCACGTTCATTCCTCCGTCGTTGCGCGAATAGTCGGCGTCTTCTCTTGATCCCACCGATCCCACCCCTTTGACTCCACCCGTTGTTGCCTTTTCAACCCTTTTCTTCACGATAACGGATTCTTTGTTGGAATAAGCAATGTACAATTGCCGGAAACGGGACTGACGTGCTAGGGGGTTTGCCATTATGCACAAATCGCTTGCCTTCCTGTCTGGAATGGGGGTCGCGTATATTGGGTATCTTTCGTTATCAGACGGACTGGTGCTTCGTGTCGGTGCTTTCCGTTCCCGTCATCGTCTAGAATAACCGAGCGTACAATCAACTCATTGCCAGTGTCCGGAATCGTCAGTTCGTGGAGGACGTAGCGGAACCGCAAAAGGGATTACCCGTAGCTGCCGGAATTGCCGACTTCAAAGGACTACCTTCAAATCACAAAGAAAACGTGCTGCTCTTGTTGGAATGTATGCACTCGTCATGGTGGTTATCTGTAGAGATCGATCCTGTACATCCATGGAGTGGTCACCCGATGGCTTCACTTCAATAAGCCCTACGATCAGCAAATCCAGGATATGATCCATTCGCATAAAAAGGAAGACAAGCGCGAAGAGACGGCAGATTCAGCCGAAGTCTCTACACAGGAAGAGGGCTGTGTTGCTGAAGACTCCGAGGCCGTGGAGGAAGTGCACGAGGAGGAGAGGAGAGAATAGGTGCTGTTGAGTTGTGCTTTCGCGTGTTTGTTATGTGTAATCGTTTTGTCGAAATGCAGAGGGCTGATCTGTCTTCAACGCTCACCAGAGTCAACCACTCATTCCCTTCTTCAGAAATGGAACCTCAGGTGTTGGTACTCGACAATGGAGGGAGCACAATAAAGGCTGGATTCGCCTCGAGCACAAACCCTACATGGTGAGTCTGCGAGTCCTTCGGTTTATCCCTAGCGTCATACCAAACACAACCGCTCGCATTCGAAAATCGCTCCATGAACTCGTTGGAAACGATACCGTGACGGCTGTCACCGATCACTCCCAACTGCTGTATCACCGGCCCATTGAAAAGTGAGAGTTGCGAGAAATAGATTAGAAATAGGGGATATGTCGTAAATTGGGATCTCGAGGCCAAGATATGGAGTCAACTGTTCAATCCACAGCACTTGAATATAGTTCGTGTGAATACAACATTGTGACCCGTAGCAACCGCAGAATTGCAACCTATTCCTATCACAGCCGCTGTTCAACATGGACGAGCTCATGAGAGGCACGCTGCAGGTGGTGTTCGAGCACTTCCGATTCAATGGGTTTTACGCCTCCCCCACTCCAATCTGGACCCTCTCCCAGGAACTCGGTGCGCTTCCGCAGGACGATATATCTCGCACGACGAGGTCAGGAATTGTTATAGACAGCGGATTCTCCTTCACACACGTGTGATGTCGCGTGCCACTGTTACGTGTAGATCGTCCCTATCGTGGATGGGAAGGTGCTGTTGGAGGGAGTGAAGCGAGTGAACGTGGGCGGGAAGTTGCTCACAAACCTTCTGAAAGAGAACCTGTCCTTCCGCCAAGTGAACGTTCAGGACTGCACCCATCTGGTCAACCAGATCAAGGAGAAGTGCTGCTATGTGTCGATGAACGCGCTCAGAGAGCTGGACGTGTGTCGATTGAATCCAAGTCGGATTCGGAAGGCCTACGTTCTCCCCGATTTCGTCACTTCGTCTACAGGGTATGAGCTGGTAGAGCGTTGTGGAGGGCGTTTAGCGTAGAAACCCGGAGAGAGGGTGAATCCAAATCAGCAGGTCATCACCCTCACAAACGAGCGATTCATGGTGCCCGAGGCGCTATTCCACCCATCGGACATCGGGATTAAGCAGGCAGGAGTCGCGGAGAGCGTGGGAATGTGCTTGCAACTCTTCCCGCCAAGCATCCAACAGCTTCTGGTGAAGAACATCGTTCTGACGGGCGGCAACTTCTGCTTCCCGCACTTCAAGGAGCGATTTGAATATCCTTGACAGGAGAGGGACGCGTTCTTAACGATCATGCGAGAGGTTGTCCCGCTCATCACGGAAGGGATGGAATATCGTGTGACGCAGATGGGTGAGTATGTTTATGGAAAAGAGATTGAGAACGTAGTCTGTTCTGCGATACTTGGCGAGGAGGAGTGGCTCAAGTCCAGAATCCGGACTTTTCACAGCTTTTTGTAACAAAGGAAATGTACGAGGAGAACGGCCCTTATCGGCTGCTGGCTACCGCTTTCCGACAGCAATCGCCTGTTTGTTGGGAACAAAGACCACAAGAATATCAACACTAAGCTGTTGAAAACAAAGAGCACAAGAATATCAACACTAAGCTGTTGAAAACAAAGAGCGCAAGAATATCAACACTAAGCACTAGACAACTTCTTCAGTCCCAGCGTAGCGTAGTACCGCACATCGCGATCCTCGTCCTTTGTCAGCTCTGTCATCTTCGCAATCGCCTTCGCCTTCACATCCGCCGGGAGCACGTCGCACAGATTCGCCAAAATGCGGCACGAGATGAAACGGATGTTCGGGACGGAGTTCTACACATGACCCCACGTCCCAATTCCTACACTCATCTCCTTCAGGAGGGTCGCGAACATCGGAGCGACGCGCTCGTCCTTCGGGATGGCTCTGATTACGAGCTCGTATGTGTACAGAATGTTGAACTGGAGCAGGTAGTTGTTGGTCTCGTCGTACTGCGTCGCCAGTCTCGAGAGAACGCTGCTGAACGCGAAGTCCGCGCCCAGCGAGGAGATGATCTTCGGCAGCGACTGGCGGCAGGTTTCGCGCACTCGGCTCACCGCGTCCACGAAGAGGTGCAAGTACTACCCGTCACTCCTCGCCCCCACACCCCACAATATCCAACAGACGGGCCTGCTGGTCCGTGTCCTTCGTGGCGCTCAGCAGGTACGCCATGTGCTTCGCCACCTCCTCGCGCACGCGCCAGTCCGGTCCGTCCAGACTCTCGTCCAGCACCACACGACTCACCAGCGACTGCGTCAGCGTCACCTCGTCCAGGCGGCGCAGCAGCAGCAGCCGCACCTCGGGCGAGGGCGAGGCGAGCAGGAGGTCGAAGAGCGCGCTCACCTTGTCGGGCAGCACGCAGCCCAGGTCGATCACCACGCTGGCGATCTGTTCTCTACGCGTCACAACGACTGCCAGAAACCGACGCGATTTCGTGGTTTGTGTCGGTCGCGAGGGAGGGCAAGAAGGGATACAGCTTCTGCAGGAACACCTCCTTCTCCAGGCACTTCGACAGCGGCGTCATCTGCTTGATGGCGTTCTTACGCACCTCCACGTTGTTGTCCTTCAGCAGACCCACGTAGGGCTCCAGCAGCAGCGACACGAACGCATCGCCGCCCAGAATGGAGGCGATGGCGCCCACCTCCAGCGCGGCGGCTTCGCGGACTTTGTAGGAACGTGCCTCCAGGTTGTTCTGGAAGATGGTGAGAATGCGCGTGCGATCACTGTCGTCCTTCGTGCGCTGGAGCAACTCCTTTGTAAAACTCATCAATGTCAGTTTTGTGGCTTCCTAGGGGTGACGCCAAGAGACAGGGCGCACATCGTCCGAATTGTAGTACTCTTCGAACTGCGAGACGAACAGGGGGACGAACTCGTCGGAGCACGCGGCGAAGACAGCGGTCATGTTCTTCGCCGCCGCACGACGCACCATGGGAGTATCATCCTTGCAGAGGGAGAAGTAGCCTTCGCGGAGGTTCTTCAGCGGCTCCGACACGTCCTCCGTCGCGGACAGGAGAGAAATCTTCGCGTACACCTTCGCGACAAGAGAAGCGGAGGACACGCGAGGAGTGAACCACTCGTCGTGGAAGAGACCGTCGATCACGGAGACAAGCTCGTCGCGCACAACGGCGGGAGACATGTCGTCCACAATGCGGTTAATGCTGTCGACAGCCTACGAAGTGACCAAATGCAAGAGCGAGAAACCGCTTCCCGAACCACGACTTCCTCCGTCGTGGCAAGATGCTTTAAGATGGGGAGCACGTACTTCATATCGTCTGCCGAAAAGACTTCCTTCAGATTGTACACTTCCTTTGCAAGCTCGGTGAGAGCCTCGTCGTCGTTATCGGGACACCAATCTAAAGATAAGGGTTCAAACAGCGATCCGACCGTTGAGAAAAGGGATCAGCGTGTTTATTGTTTCATCCCGTCCCAGCTCCTTGGCAACATCGACTACTTGTCGGACGTACTTCAACTTCTCCTCGATGTCGTCTGAGCTCATTCCTTCCTGGAACTTCTTGAGTCCTACCATATCCTAGTCGCGTCAACGCCCTGCACGCAATCGCTACTCTGTTTCCTTTCGAGAACCGATTCTTATGCGGGAATCGTCGCTGCTTCAAGACGGGAGTTTCATTCAGACAGAAGGGACGATTATCCCCCCTTCCCTGCATAGATCCGTGCTCATTCTTTGTCAATAGCGTTTCTGTGACGTGGATGTCTCGTTTCCCTCTCACTTCTGTGGATGGTGATTCTGTGCCTCGCTTTGACTCCCCAAGTCATGCAGTGCACCGTGGTGACACTAAAAGAGCGATCTTTCCGCCATTCCCATTGAAGGAGACGAAATCCAAAAAGAGGCGCGATTTTCCCTCACTTCGCCATCTCAGAAAATGGAGGCTATAAAGAGTATCCTGACTCCCAGCGAAGACTACAACTACAAGATCATCTTCTTGAGCTATTTGTTCCTCTCCGTGTCTTGTCTCGCCTTGTACATTACTGCTTTCTACTGGAAGGACATCCAGGGCTTTTGGATTGTGGTACGTACGTGATTTCCCTCTTCATCCTAGCTCTCCCCCTATCTTCTCGGTCTCCCCTACTATGGCTACATGTGGAAGAAGCAGAGTAGCATAAAGGAGAAGGAGGATTAATCTTTTACCGTTGGAGAGCTGTTTCGCTGTAACAAACACCGCTTCCAATCTAGGAAGGACCCGGGTACATGGTCTGCTTCTCGAACAGGTCCTGCGTTACAGCGCCCAAAAACACGGGGAACGAGTTGCTCACCGTGATGGCAGCAAACAAATGACTGTCAAGACTGCTCACAAACGCGGTGTCCAACAACTCAAACTTGTCGGCGCCGTTCCTAACCCTCATCCAGCAAAAGGGCACGTACCAAAGCAACTCCACACAGTCGTCTCGACTCGCTGCGTAACGCGACCGCAATCGCACCTTGTTCTCGTGCAGACTCAGATCCACGTTCCATCCCGTGAGCTGGTACACAGCGTCGCGGAAACGGTTCGTCTGCGAAGCGAACACCTCCTTCATTCGCTCGATTCGCTTCTTCAGCGTGTCAATCTCGTCCTTTGTATTGGATACGGAGCCGTGCTCCTGATTCGAGCCCTCTACGGATGGAGAACTCGCGTTTGCTTGAGACAGCTTTCTTCCTTCGTTCTTCTCAGATATCGGATTCTTTATCAGATGCAGCACGCGTTCATGCACGTAATCAAGCCCACCCTCTGCCACATACCGCTCGTACTCCTCCTTATATATGCGTAGTTGCTCGATCTCCTTTCTATATGCGTCGAGCTCCTCCTGCTCTTTCACACTCGTCTCTTCGCGACTCCCCTCAGTAATCCTCTCTTTCGACATTGTGGATCGTAGAGATAAGAGTTGCAAACGCAGATCAGAAGACTACGCGTCACAAGTCACTCCTTCCCATACGACCGATTGCTCCTTTTCCAAACGAGACTCGAGCTCTTGGCGTTCTTGGAGAAACGTCTTCTCACACTGCCGCAGCGCATCCTTCGCTCGCTTCTCCTCCGCTTTGTAGTGCTCGATCTGTCGTTTGTACTCCTCCTCCAACTCACTCCACACACTCTATCCGTCACTTCCACGCCCACAAGACTACATCACTCGTTGAACAGCGCTCGTTCCTGTCCGTCCTCTGTCTCTTCATCGTCCCATGCAAATCCGACCCGTGGATCACCCGTTGAATCAAGGAGTTGGACAAAAATAGTCCTTGTTTTGCGATCGTAGGGAGGACGGAATGGCGCGTATTTCCGGAGTCTCTCTTTCATCTTGATCCTGCAACAGATTCTCTTTCTTTTCTGTTTCCATCTATCATGGTAGGCGCTTCTCTTCGACGTAACCCTCAGATTCAATGGGTATTGCTTGTGAGCCGTCAGGGAAAGATCAGACTGCAGCAGTTCTATACCGGTGCGACTCCGAGAGTAGATTGCGGTGGGAGCTCGGTAACATACCTAGGAGATTCAAAGTATCACCCGTAACGCTATTAACCAGGTTCTTTCTCGTCCTGCTCGCTACTGCAACTATATTGAACAAAAAGACTCAAAAATCGTTTTTAAGAGGTACTCCGCGTGTCCCGTTCCTCACGCTCAGATTCGCTTCTCTCTATTTCATTATCTCCATCGACAAGGACGAGAACGAGCTCATGGCGTTAGAGTTCATCCAGCACTACGTCGAAGTGTTGGATCAGTACTACGGCAACGTTTGTCTTCTATGCCCTCTTCATCATAGGTCTGTGAACTCGATATTATCTTCCACTACGACAAGGTAGTTGCGCGCTTCCTGCTCTCATTCTAGGCGTACCACGTTCTCAACGAGTTATGCATTGGAGGACGCATCATGGAGACAAACAAGCGTGAGATCCTTCGTGTATGCACTGCACAGGATAAGTTGGAGACCGATGCTAAGGCTTCCGCTAAGACCGGTTTTGCCGGACTTAGTAGTCTTGGCCTGTAAGCCAGGTGTTTTTGATTCTGTATTGAATAGTGATTCGTCTTTGTTGAAAACAGGGGAAAGAGACTCACTCCAGCAACTTCTTCTCGCTCTCAAGCGACGGCTGCTCCGCTGTCTCACTCTCCAACAGCGCGTGGATCTTCGGAATCAGCTCATCCAGGCCCTGCAGGTAAAACGGCTCTGGCTCGATGTGCACCTATCCCTCATCGCTTGTACAAACCACTACAAGTCCCAAACGCCTCTTCTTGCTCAGCTCATCCGCTTCTTGCTGGATAAGCGGCTTGTAGAACGCACTAATCCGCTTCACTTCCTTCGCAATCTCCATCCGATAGTCATCCACCAGGAACGGATGGGTTTCGTCCACTGTCTCCACATAGCGATGATATGTCTCTTCCTTCATCCTCCTCATCTCGTACCTCCATTCCTGATATGCCTTCGTCTTTGACACGATCGTCCCCGCCAATGCTCGGTTGTACTCCTTCTGTTTCCTTTCTATTGTTTATGTCACTGCGTTGCCAATACCCTCCAGTTGTGTGTTTGCCTTCTTGAAGTTCACCTTCTGATATCGGTACTTGTCAAGAATCTTCCGATTTGGACTGAATAGATGGATTGCATCCGTCCTCGTTAAGAAACCCCGCGTAAAGGGCTTCACAAGACCCTGCATGATACAAATGAGTGAATGCGCTTCTCAACGGATTCTACTTTGTCTGCTATCGAGGATGCACCCTAGGCAGTCTCCATTCGCCTCCCCACCATCACCCCGTTTTCTCTCAAACTCGTCCCATCGTCTCCATATCATGTCGTGATGATGATTCACGTGCGAACGGGGAGTATGACGAATTCCCTTCTCTTTGCGTTCTGCCAAATGGAAGGCCGATTTCGGTTGCTCTGAATTCCGCACCAGTTTGGAGTCTTCACTGTGTTGGCGATGAGCACAGCGTACGCAGATAAGAAGGAGGACGAGGAGGACTACCTTCCGCAGAACGACGAGTTCATTCCTCCAACCAACTTTGCGGTTATTGAAAACGGACTCTACCGCAGTCGCCTGTGCACTTCCGTTGTGATATCTAGGCGCTTTTCCCGTAAAGAGGAATTTCGCCTTTCTTCGGCATTTGGGCATTCGCTCTATCCTGTAAGTCTGTATCTCTTCGGCGTGATGCAGTAGCGTGTTGGTACCCGAAGAGTACCCGGAGGACAGTCTGACCTTCCTGAAGCGCTGCAACATCCAGCTATTTAAGTTCCCATTGGAGGGCAACAAAGTAGTGGGCTCTCTGTGTTGTGTCACGGATTAGGAGCCGTTCACCGAGATCCCGGAGGAGATGGTGATTGAAATGATGAATATCGTGTTGGGTACGTTCGCTCCCATAATCTCATGGAGAGATACGCGCAATCTGCCTCTCCTCATTCACTGCAACAGCGGAAAGGTGATCCCTTGCGCGTTTGCTTACGCATAGCATCGGACAGGATCCATTGTGGGCTGCATTCGGAGAGTGGCTTTCTCTCCCTGTGTTCACGTCTTAGATACAGGGCTGGTCCCTATCGTCTATTCTGTGGGAGTACCGACTGTACGCGGAGCCGAAGCCTCGCTTCATGGATCAACAGTACATCGAACTGTTCGACATCAACTTGGTGCGTCCCGACCAGAGGTACCTTCCTGACTGGCCCGGGCTGAGAGACTAATTGTACTATAGCAAACAGGATAATGCACTTGCATCTTTAGTAAGCACTTGTTTAGTTCGGAAAGAAGAGATCCCATTGCTCTGTAATCACCCCCATCTTGTGGAATGTATTTCATCACCTTCTTCAGCATTCTAGCCCATCAACTCCCAATCAGAATACCCCACGATATGGAGGTGGTGATCGACGGAGAAGACACCTTTCCAGAAGACGGATGACTGTCCAGCCACGAAATCAACTATGGGTCAATCCCATTTGGAATCACCACCTCGGCTGGAAGCGAGTCGAACAGCAGCATCCGCTTATTCTGGTTCGTCCACTGAATCGACTCCTGTATGTATGCCTGGACCACCGAGCACAGCTCGTAATTGCAGTCCTCCCTCTCCTTCCCCTGCAGCTCCTTTATCGCGCTCCTGCACAGTCGGTCTGCCTTGTCGTCCTTCCCACACAGGAACAGCTGACATGCGCGCAGCACCGTAAAGAACTCCGATGAAACGCCCAGTTCCGTGCAGAGATCCTTGCAGTCCACCGAGTTCGTGCTCACGCACAGCTTGATAAGCTTCACGCGCTGGTGGCGAACACTGTCCGACAACGGGTCGGTAGGAAATGGAGGGAACTCCGCGGCGAAGAAACTCCTCTATCCGTGAAACGCCCGCGAGAAAAGGACCCAGTCGGGAAACAGTCGCTCAATGGAGGGAATCAGCTGGTCGAACACCTCCCTCGACTCCTTCAACTGCACACAGGTCAGAAGCGTCTACGTCAAAATCGGGCCGAATTCGTACGTCCACAATCGTGACCGTCTCCCGCAGCGCCCTTCGCTGCGCCTCCGGCAGCAAGGAGGAGTACTCCCTCTCGATGGCGATGTAGCACCCCTTGGTGATCGGGAAGGGAAAGTCCTTCACGAACACCGACACCTCGTCCTCTTGGCTGCGCTCCTCCGACGAGATCGACAGAGAGAGCTCGGGACACCGCTCCAGCGTCTGCGCGCCCGTCTGGATAAGGAGGAGGAGTCTAGGTCGCAGAGGAAGCGAAACCGTACCTCTTCGTGTTTTCCATAAACCCGACGAATTCTGCGGAACTGCGATTGCTCCGCGCTTCCTGGTTGATTTCCTCCTGCGCGTAGGAGCTCACACTACGCCTCACAGCGCCTCCCTCCACTCACACTCTCCAGCAGAAGCGCGCGAAAGCGTACTGACGAGCGACGGGGAGGAAGGACAGGACGTGGAGGAGGTACACGAAGTCCGCTTGCGTCAGCTTGGTCAGGCGGTTCACCACGATTTGGATGAAGATGGTGTAGAAGAGAGAGGAGGGGAGGAAGAAGGAGAGCAGGGACAGATAGTTGTTCGTCGGGTGCACCGCCACGTCCAGCAGCCGCTCCCAGTTGTCGTAGTCGGCAGATCTACTCGTGAGAGAAGGACGCGGCAGCGACTGCTCGAGCGTGTCGAACTTGATGTACTCCACGGGGATGGTGAGGTACGACAAGTAGTACTGGATCGTGTTGTCGAGAACGTTCTGGATGGAGATCTGCGAGCTACGTGTCATCCGCCGCCACGAGACACACTTCACTGCCATGGAGAGAACGGTGACGCAGCGGATCTGACGCAGCAGCTGCGCATCCGTGTCGCGCTGGTTCTGCTGCTGGTAGTGGAGGTGGAGCAGGCGGTAGAGGAGGAGCGAGTGTCCCGGCGACAGCGACTGGAGGATCGACGAATGGAGTGTTTCTGTGAGTGATCGCCTGTCGCCACAACCACCTTCTTCGTCCTGACGCAGCGGAAGCGGCAGAATGGACGCCAGACGCGCGCAGAGGCGACCCACCACAGCGTCGGTGAGGTCTACGAATGACAGTTCGGACGCGTTCCCACTCACGATGTCCAGCTCCTGCAGCCACTCCGTCAGGTACTCCACGACAACGCGCCGTCCACCCTCCTCCACGGAGAAGTGAGAGAACAGCTCCTGCGTGATGTCCTCCTTGTGAAGCAGTGAGTCCAGCACCAGCGCGTTGAACAGCTCGCGCGCGCTGCGCGAGAGAGTGCTGGGGCTCCGCAGGGAAGACGCATAACACGGCTGCTCGCTCGAGGGGTCGCGTCTGGCGCGTTGGATGCACTGCAGCCACAGTGAGAGCGATTGGTAGGAGTAGGAGACGGCGGGCTGCTTCTCGGGCAGCATGAACTGACTCGAATACGCCTTCTGCACCTGAATGATCTCGCGCGCTCTCTGCTCCTCTTCCTTGGTGAGTGAGTCCTTCTCTTGTGACTCTCTCAACTCCTGTGACTCTCTCAATTCCTTTTCCTGTGACTCTCTCAACTCCTGTGACTCTCTCAACTCCTTTTCCTGTGACTCTCTCAACTCCTTTTCCTGTGACTCTCTCAACTCCTTCTGTGACTCTCTCAACTCCTGTGACTCGCTCGACTCCGCTCGGTTCCGTGAGGCAACTTCGAGCAGGTGGTAGAACCACCCAATCACGTCGGAATAGTACTTCAGCTGGTCGAGAATCGCTGTCCATCACACCACCACTCACAACCCCACCACTCTCTTCCGTCTCGCTCCCCACACGCTCGCTGCATACAGCCAGAAGCACGGCGAAGGAGTGGGAGAGGTCGATGCCGAAGCGGAAGCAGTCGTCGAGAAGACTCACAAACATCCGACAGTCCTGGATTCGCACGATGGAAGACTTGACCTCGTCTGTGCGATGACCCACTTCGTACAGAAATACCCATGATTTTGTCGATGGAGGAGGGATCGGTGAGAAGGGCACACTGTTTCAGGAGTCGAATGACCTTGTTCTTGTGTTGGACGTCATGATAGTGGTGAATCACTGAACACGATTGCAGAGCCGACTGGGTTATGGAGAATCGAGCACGATCGCAGTGAACACACGAGACGCCTTCCTCGTCGCGCTCAGAAAGAATCACAGACTCGGAGTCGCTGAACACACAACTAGACATGGAAGAGAAGACGAAGGAGCACGGGTAAGGGAAGTAGGAATTGACGACGCGTGTGACGGAAGGGATGCGATACGCTTCGAGATAACTGCGATTCTGGCTCTGGTGTGAAGGAGCGAACACGAATCGGGATCGTGGATATGTGCATTAGAAGAATTGGGATCGTGTGGGGCGAGGACTCGATCTCTGCCTCCGTCCATACGCACTGCACGCCGCGATACCTTCACCTAACGACCAGAACACACACAAACCCTTTCCACACGTGGAGCACGACGAAGAAGTGAAGGTCCAGAAGCAATACGCGGTTCAGCGCGTCGGACAACACGGCGAAACGCCCGTTGGGACTGCACCAGAGGTGCTGGCAGGTTCGTTTGGAGTCCTTGAACGTGTTGTCGCTGTAAACAGAAAGAGGGAGGGGAACGGGCGTTTCGTGCTCCTCGGAGCGACCCCAACTCCACCTATTCGTGAGAGAAAGGGAGCAGAAACGACGTTGCCAGGCTCTTCATCGCGCCATACAGAGAAACTGCCACTGAAACAGCCTTCGTCCCGATCGACGTCTTGTTCTTGTCCTTGTTGATCTCGTACGTGCAGATGCAGGGACTGCTGCCAGCGGCGATCACCGTGTAGCACGACTGCGGCTTCACAGTCGCTGACACGTCGGAAGGCGGAGAGGGGCGTGACACGATTGCGAAGCAGGTGATCGATCTCTGCCCGACGAGTCGATAGCGCTGCTGGGGCATTGTGCCGCACTCGACTGAGGGCAACGAAGCCATCGACGAGCACTGGATGTAGGCGTGGCGATTCGCCTCGATCACACTCTGAAGATCGCTGATTGCAAACCGCAGCAGATGCATGTCGTCCGACAAAATCCACAAAAACTACGCTTCAGGAGGACAGAGAATCGCAACATCGTCGAATACACGCATACCAACAACCGGCGACAGACTTAAGTCACAGTACAGGAGTACGCGATTCATGGCCGTATCAATACTAGTGGGTAGAAAGGGCAACGGGGTCGTACATGTAGAAGGTACCCATGGATGTAGCAGCTGCTAGCATATTCTGGTCGATGAAGAGGACAGACGTAATTCGTTCCTCGCTCCGCTGACAAATGCCGGAATGGAAGCAAATCTACGTAAAACGAGGAAAGAATGGATACCGAATTCTTCATATCGACGAAAAGGAGGAGATTCTCTGTGGCTACAGCAATTAAGCTGTTCGCAGTGTTAATCGCAGTGAGCACGTTTTCGTCAAATATCCACTTCACACTTGACTATACGGTGATGGAAAAACGGAGTAGCCGTACTTCAAGTTGATTCTCCTGAAGGGAGCTATGATCGCGAACCAGCCCCTCCATTTCCCTCTTTAGTGTCCTCGAGTTGAAAGAATCGCACCTGTCGAATGATACCTTCAACATCGCGAATCAACGAACAATGAGTGTCCAAACAAATAGGATCAAAAGTCCACATCCTCCTCCACCCTACTCCAAAGAGTAGCCCAGAATTTCTCGCTCTTGCCTTCGATGTAGCCGTAGGCTTTGAACTCATAGCCCGTACACTTGTACCGAACAACAACTTTTCCCATGCTCTTACTTGGGACGTCGATAACAATGACGTATTTCGTTACACCGTTGCTAAAGAAGCAGTCAATGCGGACGAGCTCGTGACTACGTACAGCCTGACGATCACCGAACACTTCGCCCTTGATTTCTGGGTGGGTGTACGGAACCTCCTTTGTGCAACCATCCTTCTCGAACGTGAAGCGTATCATCTTCGGGATGTGAGCCGAGTGATCGTTATAGTTCGTGATTCGCATATCTTCAGGAGAAGCACCAACAGGCACATAGTCAGGATTAGGGTCTAAGTTCGGTGCTGGATCACCCCAGGAGTTAAGAGGAGTGAAGGATGTCGGTGGCATAGTAACAAATGATGAATGTGGAGATGGATTAGGAGGCTGCGGATCATCATCGAGTCGTCCCCCACTGTTTTCTGCGAGATTGTCCTTGACTATCACGGACATGTCACCACTCGCGTTGGTATTATTCCAGCTGTTTTCTGCGCGATAGTCCGGGATTGCCACAAGTATTCCACCACTCGCATTGGTGCGTACCTCGATGTTTTCTGCGAGATTGTCCTCAACTATCACGGACATGTTACCACTCGCGTTAGTATTCATCCAGCTGTTCGATTCCCTTGATTGAAACTCTTCCAGCGTCATGTTGCCCACCCCAGCAGCAACACCTTCCCTATTCATCGGCTTCTTCCTCCCGTTACCACCACTATCATGGGAAGAACTGAGAGAGCGATGTCCATCGAAATGAAACGAGTTACTCACAGAAGCGCTCGATCCACTGTTCCACACTGAAGAACTCCCAAGCGTTCCAGATGCATTTGGGATTGAAGAATTGACAACTGGATTCGTTGAACCCTGATTCCGTTCCTTCGTGTGCTCGCTGCTGCTATTCTGTTTCGGACCCAAGCACTTCTCGAGGATAGCCGGAGTAATCTCTTCACATCTTCTTAGCATATCGTATTTGCCATAACCAAACGTTTTGTACTGTGATTTCACTGATGGCTTTTTCTTGCCACACTCCATGATTGTACTCTGGTCTAAACTCATTTCCGTCACCAGTCGGATTTCCTCCATAACCGGATAGCCATCACTCATACACTTCTGCTTGATACCCAGGAGAAGAGTCTTTAGGGAAGAAGACTTTGCCTCCTTACTAACAGAGCTCGATTCTCCTAGACATTATCTAGCACTCAGCGAAGCAACCAAAGAGAGAGGAGATAGTGACTCCTTCACCAAGATGAAGACCTTCCGTAATGCGTCGGTCATTTGGATCAAGATCTTTACTCTTCAATCCAGCTAGGATTATCTGATACAGAGAAAGAGGCTGCGCAGAGGAGTTGCAAAGAACAGTAGCCTTACTGTCTTTCCACAGCGCAAGAGTCACATTGGACTCTTTGATGATAGCAAGAATGAAATCCCGTGCCTTATTACTCATCCAAGAAAGAGAATCTATAACTGAAGTAGGCACGGAAGGTGCTTCTCCAGCAATTCCACTTTCCAGGCCGATTTCGGTGCATCAATTCCTAGCTAAACTGGAATACTCAAAATCATTCACATTGGAATCACCAATAATGGAACAAATATTGTCCTTCTGGTTTCCTGTGCGAAACCATGCATTGACTACGAATTGCGGAATGCACATGGATCCCCAATGAGTGGTGATAGAACGAAGCGATTGGCTGACATCTCAAGTGAGTCCGGTCAATTCGGGACCAGAATGAGAGAATTGACCGTTTATGTGTTTCAGCCTATCGGTAGAATTAGATTCATAAGCAAGGGATTGTCAGAGAGAAGTACATCAACAGGGGGATTGCAAATCAACTCAGATGTGGTTGTCATGAAACTAGGAGGAGTGCTCTATTCTAACGGAGCTGAGTAAGGGCGGAAGAGAGCGTGTTTCATCCATAGGGTTGGGGAGTGGATGCGCTTATCCGTGTCAAAGGAGTGCATGCGAATTCGCTGAGATCAGAAAACAGCTCCAGTCGTTTCTTACACAAACAGGAAAGACCCAAACCCCATCAAGAAGCATAGCAGACTGCTTCACGTAATCCGTGCAGAAAGGATTGTAGACAAACGTCTTGACACTCTTGAGAGTTCGATACGGAAAAGTCTTGGAGTAATGGCTCTCAACGCGGATTTGCTGTATCAGCTCGGGGTACTTCTTTTCAGTCTCCGCATCTCCATAGACTGCAGCATGAACCACCTCAGCCAGTTCGCGTTTGAGGACCAGGCTTGTCAGGGGTCGCATGCGCAAAGAACAATAGGTAGTAGTAACCGTTCCCTTTTCTGTAGATTTAAAATTGCTCCTCTCCCTCTTTCTAGACCCATTCTCACTGGGATAGTTCTCCATTGGTGGATTATGAGACAGAGCAGAGTTCGCGTCCGATTCGGTGGCAGAAGAATTGAAATCAGATTGCTCACTCAAACTGGAAATAGAATCATCATCGGAGTTGTCTTCTTGAATACGACCGTTATTCTCGACGTATGAGCTCTTCTGTTGCAAAATCATGGAATGTTGATCATTGACTTGTTGGTTCGGCAAAGTGAGTTCAGAGACGTCGGGTTCCTTCTGATACGCACCCATCACCTCCCAATCGTCGTCAATATCTCGTTGAAGATCATAGCAATTACCGGTAGGAATTAAATCATCCATACGTGCCTCCGAACGAAAGAAACAATATAACCAGTGAAGGGTGGATACGTTCCAGAATCAAGCACAATTTCTTCACTCTAACGAATTCCACAAAAAGACTGGGAATATGGAGAGATACGTTTACAAATGCACTTAGAAGGGGAAGGAAAGACTGGAGGAACAAAAGAAAAGGTATATGAAACAAAGAATCAGAGATGAAGTATGAACCACAGTCGTACACCAATGAAGCCATCAGTAGCACGGCCAGTGTAAATACTTTTTACTCGTCATTCCTAAGCATCAAATCATCCTTGTTGAGTAATACTAGGGATATCCACGGAAGGATAAGGACGAGTAGAGGTTGTATTCAAAATTATCTGGATGAGGGGGAAAATACTCTCTCACCTCCTTTGGCACCTCAGAGTAACCGATATCATCAACTTTCGTAGTGGATTCACTTTCTTCATCTTGCTCTGTGTGATGAGTGCCACTGTCGAGGTCATTGTTCTTTCCCTGCACGATTTGAACCGATGCAGCCTCTCTCGGAAAATCATTCTCTGTAACGGTTTCCGACTCTTTCATACTACTTCAAACGAGGATGAAATATTCAAAAGAGAATAAGTATTGGGCCTTTATATCGGGGCGTATCTGGGTGACATAGCATCAAATGTGCCCCAATTCCATATACAATCAGTCTTCTACTTGAACGTGATGATCTCCGTCCCAACAACTCCTTCCTAACCAAATACTTCCCATAAGCAGCAACAGTCACTTGATATGGAAATGCACTCTTCATTCCAGTTTAAAACCCGCTTCCAGCACACCATTCACTCACTCATCTTCAGAAGCGCCACTATTCTCTTTCACAGCATCAAACAGAATACAAACCGTTTTGCGCTGTTCATGTATTAGTACACACTGTCTAAAGTCTATCCGATGCGCCATCACTCAAATCGAGGATGAAAAGCCACTTCTTCATTCCTTTTGATGCAATGAATTCCCTCATAATCAGAAGTCTATTGATGCATCCCTATGACGAAATACGACTGAATCACAGGACAAGCCAAACCAACAATCCCTCACCTTGTATCCTCTTTCACAATCAAATCCCTCAACAAACCGTCACACCTCACTCTTGGAAACGAGAACGACAGGAATGGAGAGAGGATGATGATTATCAACAATCACTGTACATCAGAACCAAGAATCAAAAGAACTACTCGAATAGCCCATATCTCCCTTTAATTTGTATCTAAAGAAATGGGAAATAGACAGTCATTACCACCTGTACCCCTTCCTGCACCTAGCTTTCAAATGGTGAACATGACTGTAACTGAGTCCTTGCATTATTCACACGAAGGTCCCCCAAATGATCGACCAGGATGCTGAAGATGAGAGTGAGAATTGTGTTCTCTTCTTAGGCACAGAAGCAACCGTGTTCAACATTTTCCACGTGGCGAAGAAAGACGACAACAGCATTATCACGCAGCCTCTCACAAACATCACTACAAGTGAGTACTGCATAGACTTTCAGATCGCCTATTCTTCTTTTCAGGAAAAGGTAGCCCAGAGCATTCGAATGAAGAGTAGAACACGAGAGAGGACAAGGAGATCGAAGACGCGATCTACGTGGAAGAGTTTAAGAAGAAGGGTGACACCATCTTCATTGCCTCCGTGTAGATCCTTCTTCTTTGTCTTTGAGAACTAGAGTCGATGGGCATCAAGGAAGGAATGCTGCAGATTACGTTTGTTCACATCTGTTTTCTTCGTTGGCCAGTAAGCTATTCGAGAATCCCGAAGATATTCCCGCTGAAGTGAAGGCCGTTTTCCAAGAAGTGGACACTACGTACTGTAATGAGAAGGCGAAGAAGATGAACCAGCTTCTCAAAAAGAAGAGAAGGTGGTGTTGTTTGGGGAAGGCGAAAGAAGAATCACACGAAGTAGCTTTCCTTGCCCTTCTTTAGTCTAGAACCAGTTCATCGGCTGTGGGTGCGTTCTCACTCTCATGTGCATTCACAACAACCAGCTGATCCTTGCTGGCCTCGGCGATTGTGGAATTGTCTTCAGTATTGGAGGACGGGCGAGCTACTCTCTGATTCGGCATAACCCTACGAACCCCTACGAGAGTCAGCGGATAAAAGTTCCCCTTTCCATTCATTGCTGATCCTCAGATGGCGGGCGGTCGTGTCATAAACAGTCGTGTGGAGGACATTTTGGGTGTTTCCCGCTCCATTGGCGACGTGTACTTCAAGCGCTCCTATCGCGATCCAAAGTCCATTTCCTTGCTCTCGCTCACCCGTAGATCCAAGTTGAGTCCTCAGACAGACATCGTCATTGCGGAGCCGGACGTGGAGACGTATCCGCTTTCCAGCAGTATGATCGTGCATCATCGTCACCATCTCTAGATTTGGAGTTTTGCATTATCGGGAGTGACGGTCTGTTCTCTGTGATTCCCTTTCAAACCGCCGTGAACGTGGTGAAGGACTTCGTCTCGAAGGGTCGCTCAGGCGAAGATGCATGTATGGAGCTTATTTCGCGTGCTCGACAGTGAGTGAGAGGAAGAGGAGTGAAGAGTAGGAGGACGAAGGACGACATCTCTGTGATCATTCTTTTCTTCCACATCAAAAAGCATGAGAAGACGCACCTTGGTCTTTTGGAGAGCAGTTCTGACGAAGAGGAAAGAGCGTTGTCCGACGATGATGACATGATTAACGAGGCGAAGCAGAATCGGAATGCGGACACGTATCATGTCACCCGCTCTCTGTCCGATGTGAACATGTCTGTTTACGGGTCCAGACAGTCGCACAGAGATGTCACAAAGACGGTGCTGCGGGAGATTTTCAGCGGTGATTCTCTTCCTCCTATAGGTGGTGAACTGCCTTCCTTCCAAAACGGTGTTTCTGTGTCTCAATCGTGAGCTTCTTGTGTTTTCTTTGCGTTTCTTTTACTGTTATCCTTTGAACTGTTTGCATCAAACACGCTATTCTAAAAGCATTACTCTTGATCCTTGGGTTCAGTGGGTTCCTCCTTCACCTCAGCAGGCTCTTCCTTCACTTCAGTAGCTTCTTCCTTTACTTCAACAGCTTCTTCTTTCACCTCAACAGGCTCCTCCTTCACTTCAGAAACCTCCTCCTTCACCTCAGCTTCCTTCTCCTCCTTCGGAGCCTCGGACAGCTTGCCGTAGTACTCAGGATGCGCGTCCACGCACTTCTTCAGAGCCATCGTGATCTCGCCGCAGTTCATAACGAAGGTGTCCGCGTCCGTCTGGTTCTACACCTCACCTCCACGCTCCACGCCCACCTCCAAGATGCACTTCTGCCACAGCTCGAAGGGCTTGAAGCACGGACCGCTCTTCATGAACACGCACCAGCTGCACTCGCGGTCGTTCTTTCCCTCCGCACACCTACCCGTCACATCACCTCCCATCCCTCACTCGAAACCCTCCGTCATGCCGCGCTTTGTGCACAGCTTCGTCTTCAGCACGATGTCTTCGCCGCGCAGGTCCTTCACGCTCACGTGCGTGTCGGGGTACGAGTAGTAACCCTCCACCTCCGCGTTCGCCACATCCTCCTTCGCCACGTAGCGGTTCGCGCCGTCCTCCACCAGCAGGCCGTCCGTCACAGCGCGGTCCACCAGGAGGCGACCGTACACGGCGGAATATGCCGAGGAACGATCTTCGTCGTCGCACGACAGCACGATGTGAGGGTAGCGATACACGGAGTCCGTGGAACCGATATCCACCACCAGCTAGGATCATGACGAATTGATGATGAACCTACCACTTGAGCGTGCTCATCGGACACGAGAGCGAGCACCTTCACCTCCACGTCATCACCCATCACAGGTCCGAATTCATTGGCATCCTCAGGCTTGGGGTTGTACGCCAGAACCACCTTGCGCTCAGGTCTATGCGTCACTCTCCACGCTTATGCGAACTTGTAGTTGTGGGTAGCGGGGAAGAGAGCATCCATTCTCTCCGTATCCTCCTTGTTCAAGAAGAGGTCAATCTCCTTGACACCGATCCACCAAGGGTGATACTCCTCTTCTTTCGCCTCCGCAATGGGCTGCTCAGCGGGCTTTTCCTCGGTAGTCTCCTTCTCCTCAACAGGAGCCTCCTTCTCTTCAACCTTTTCCTCAGCAGGCTTCTCTTCAAGAGGAGCTTCCTCAGCAGGAGCTTCCTCAACGGGCTTCTCTTCAGCAGGCTTCTCTTCAACGGGAGCCTCCTCAACCTTCTCCTCGGCTACAGGAACACAAGGAACCTCCGCAGCAGGCTCAGGCTCGGGTTCAGGAGTAGGAACAGGAACAGGTTCCGCAATCACCGGAGTGGCAGGCTTAGGCATCGACTCCTCTTCTTTCGCCTTCATAGCGGCTGCAATGCGAGCGTTCTTCTTCGCCTTACGCGATCTGTAGATGCTTCTTCCACCGTAGAACGCACCCACAGCAACAACGGCAAATCCGGTCATACCAATCGTCATTCTCTTTCTCACAGAAATGTCGTTCCTAGATATTACACATCCGCTAAGGAAATACACAAGAGCGAAACCTCTTCTATTCACCATAGGCATAGAAGCTACACGAGAGCATCTTCTAGCAGTAGCGCTTAAAGCCCTGTACATTCTCTCAATATTGGAAAAGAAATGAGAGGTATTCTTTCAAACCAAAAACTCCTCCTTTCTCGCCTTTGCAAATACAGTGGTTTCTCCTCCCTTCTTTGATTCGGAAAACACGTATACCGTACAACATACTTCGCCACGTAGAAACGATTCGGAAGGAACGAGGTGACTCTGTTTGGATTCTTGATGATCCTCTCTTCTCTTTGATATCCAGTTCAGTGCTATCCCAATACCAAGAATGGTTACTGATTTCAGAAGAGGATTCCGATACTGAGTTGCTTCTTCCTCTTCTTCGCCTTACCATTCTCAATGAAAGAACTGTGACTTGCTCGTTTGATGGATGCGTTTAGACAACTTCTCCAGGTTTCATCCCCGACGAATGCTCTTTGTTCTCGCGTTTTGCTCTTCAACGACTCTTTGCACGGTACATCAGCTGGAATGGAGTAATCCACCAATTCTCTACACAACTCAAAACCAACGAGTCTAATCGTGAACAATCGACTATACATACTCTTTGTATGCTGGACTGATTACCTGGAGGGCCTTCTCATATAGTCCTCCATGAAGCGTCCCAGATCTTCTCTCCATTACAGATTCTATATGGATTTCGTTTAGAGATAGAGTTATCGGTTTCTTTTCGGTCTTCGTCTCTACTTGATGAAGACAACGATTCTCTTCTTTTGTATCGCAATTCAACACTTCCCTTCTCTCTGCTTTGGTTGGAGAAGCAACTCCCCTATCAAGACAATCATGGTTATTCTGCGCTTTCAACGAAACCACGATTACCCACCTTCTTTGCCGGGACAATCGTCAATAGATTCACCCGTTTCTTCTTCATCATTATGGGTTGGAGGGAAAAGAGCACGCCATGATTCCAACAAACACCACTACTTCTCAGCAACCAGCTCCTTGAAGCGCTCCATTCCCTGC
>ERZ1106948.158-NODE-158-length-33498-cov-38.415692_pt1 | contig 33498 bp, 67 predicted proteins | sample MGYA00403673_ERZ1106948 | MGnify/ENA primary metagenome ERZ1106948 (study PRJEB35170, sample SAMEA104062409) | human gut metagenome | biome: human gut; feature: human-associated habitat; material: faeces | place: Denmark | collected 2012-05-07 ...
CGTTCTCCTCCAGAGGTGTCTTCTCCCTCAGCTTCGCAATCCACGCGTCCAAATTCGCAATCATTCTTTTGTATTGCTCGCAACAACGAGCTCAATCTTGAGCGCGTCCAGTTATCAATGCGCTTGATTATCAAGGGAGGGAAAGAACAAGAGAAAGCGCCTCCTTCCACAGACTCAGCGAAATCGAGGAGTGAAACGACATAGAGATGATAGGCGTGATCTGGGAACACAAAAGAGACGATGATTCCCAGAAGGAGGAATGAACCTCCCATTCCAGGAATAGAAGGAGTGACAATGGGTACTGAAGCATCGAGAGCTCATTTCGCTATCCCCTTCCATCACTATTCTTGTTCTACACTCTCCTTTCCTAGATGAGTGGGAGGCATTCTTGACGTAATTCTTATTCTTGTAGTCCTCGACAGTACTGATCTCCCTCCACTGGAGTTCGTCACTCGTTCCAAATCGGTGCTGTGCGTACACTGTAATGTCATGGCGTAGGGAATAACATTTTACTCCTTGAAGGACGGAGAGGACAAACCCACGACGGTCGATTTCTTCCCCTCCAGCAACTGTGTTCGTTCTTTGTCATTATTGCGTCTCATCGTATAGGAAGAAGTGGTGTGGAGTCATGACGGCTCTCTCTGCATCTATCGAGAGACAACGGGCGTGCGTGTGTTCGATATGGAGACGTATTGCCGCTCCCTCCCTTTCACGCGTAGAAAGGCAATGCGTTTCGCCCTCGATTTGCCGAGGGTCGTGGCCGTGAGCGTATCTCCGCGCATCAAGTGGCTCGTGACGATCACCCCCTACAAATCGGCGCCAAACCTCCAGATCTGGGACCTCGCCACCGGCACGCTCCACTTCGAGCTGGTCCAGAAGTCATTTGCTCGCAGCGTCGCTCTTCCCAATTGGCCTCATCGCTAGTGCTGGCCCTACCTCCAGTGGGACGCGGAGGAGAAGCACGCGCTCTTCCACAGCGGCGAGACGGTTCGCGCTCCTCGCTGCGCTGACCCGTAGATCACGATCTTCAACGGCGCGGACCTGAACGACGCCGACAGCCAGGAAGTGATTCGCAACGACGGCAGCGGCGCCACGTCCTTCATGATCACCCCCACCTCGCTGGTGTCCTTGTCTCCGTCCGCCGAGTACCCCGCTGTAGCCGCGTCGCCGCCGCCTGACGCGTAGTTCGTCGTGTTCTCTCCCCTGAAGGAGAGCGAGGGCGTGGTGGCGTTCTTCACGGACCGCACGAAGGAGGAGGGCGCGCACTTCACGCTGTGTCGCCAGCAGCGCATGCTGAACTGCAACCAGGCGCTCTGCGAGTGGAACGAGAAGGGCGACCGGGCGGTAGTCACCGTCAGCAGCGACATCGACCGCGTGGGCGGAGCGGGGTGGCGTGAGGCGTAGACGGGCGTGTCCTACTACGGCAGCACGCAGCTCCTCTACGTGTTCAACGACGCCAAGCAGCGCGCTGACGTGATCCTCCCCATCATGCGCGGCGTGGCTGCTGTCGCCCGGCCTCACGCGTAGGAGCAGTCGGTGCAGCAGTCGCGCTTCTCCGACGACGGCGCGTTCCTGTGCGCGGTGACGACCTCCGTCCCGGCGACCACGCAACTGTGCGTTATCCTCGCCGGGTTTAATGCGTAGCTTCTCGGCGAAGGAGTGCAAGGAGGAGGGCAGCTGCGGCAAGCTGAACGTGAACACGATCCGCTGGTCGCCGCACAACCGCCTGCTGCTGCTGGGCGTGGGCGAGGCTGTGGGCGGTGAGGCGTAGGGCTTCGGCAACCTGAGCGGCGACGTCCACATCTGGGACAACCACGAGCGCAAGCGCGTGGTGCAGTTCAAGACGGAGTACATCACGAGCTGCGAGTGGACGCCCGACAGCCGCCACCTGGTGATGGCCACGTGCTTCCCGCGCATGAAGATCGACAACCGCTTCTACATCTACAAGTTCAACGGCGTGAAGCTGTGAACGCGAGAAGGCGGTGTGACGCATAGCTACCAGCAGGATGTCGACGTGCTCTACGAGATCGCCATCCGACCGGTGAAGAAGGGCGTGTATCCCGCGCGTCCGCCCACGGCGGCGGAGCTGGCGGAGCTGAAGCAGCAGCAGCAGAAGAAGGCTCCCGCGAAGTACGTTCCTCCGCACCTCAGGAACAAGGCGGGCGCAAGCGGAGGTCGCGCGGTGCCCGGAATGAAGTAGGCGCTGGGAAAGGAGTCAATGCTAGGACTCCGTCGAGCAATCGCGGAAACAAGAAGCCGCAGAAGAAGCAGACGCCTCCCGCGGCTCCCGACAGCAGCGTGAACATGATGGAGGCGATCTTTGCTTCCGTGAGTGCGAATCCCGCTCCCGCGGAGGAGACGGCGGAAAGCGTGCAGAAGAAGGTTTGGAAAGAGTGCGTCGTGCTGAGGCGTAGCTGCGGAACGTGCAGAAGAAGCTGCGCGACATCGAGACGATGAAGACGAAGTGGAGCGTGTTTAACGAGGACCAGCTTCAGAAGCTGGCGAAGGAGGAGGCGTTGCGGAAGGAGGAGGAGGAGCTCCAGAAGAAACTCGCCGCAAAGCAGTAGGTTATTTAGTCGCAAGACACATTTGACTCTGTTTGTGTACACAGTTCGTACCCTCCTGCTGTGTTCCGTATCCCGCTACGTGTCGAAAAACACAGGAGTGAGCACGCGCAGGGGAGTGGAAAGGAAAGGGTGCAAGGCGGCGCGACGACATGCAAAACACAAAACACAGAACAATGGACTCAGTATTACTTTGAGTTGTTATTGTTTCGTAGTAGTAACTTGTAGAATGGACTCTCTTCTCGGTGAGAACAAACAGTCGGAGCAGAGCAACGATCTTCGTACCTCCCTCTGCTACTACCTTTCGATTATTCTGGTGCTCGTCGCCTTCATCCTTTCCTGCGTGAGTCTTGGTTTCTGCAGCAGCGTAACGACCGTTTCCGGGTGCTGATGGGTAGTCCACGATCCAGAACAAGATTTACACCTACAATTTCCCCTACATTGACCGCTTCCTCACCATTCCTGCGGGTACTCCCGTGAGCATCGACCGTCACGGCAATGCTTGGCCCGGCGCTGGTACCACCATCTACCGCAACGTGACCAACGAGCAGATCGAATACAAGATGCTGAACGTCAAGGTGCGCGAGCTCGACTTCGCCATGAACCTGCTCGTGTACGACGGCGGTGTGACTGCGCTGAGAGGCACTTGGGAGGGTCCCGAGCTCATCGTCGCCAGAAGAGATCTTCCCGTCACGCTGAAGGGAGAGATGCGTAAGGTGGACGACGTGGTCGCTGTGAGAGCGCGCGGTCGCTTTGTGGTCGTGGGCTCCAAGGAAATCCTGCCTCTTCAGGTGAACGTGGACAGAAGAGAGGATAAGGTGCACGTGGACTTCGTGTTCGGTGAGCCGACGGCTCTTCCCAACGACGACGACCAGTGGCCTCACGTGGACCAGCTGACCAACACCACCTTCGCCGTCATCTACGAGAACAAGGAGGACCTGCTCGTCCGCACGGGTGAGTGGATTGAAGGCTCGAAGCCCTCTTTCAAGCTCGGCGCGGAGAAGCGCGTGTCCGCTCGTTACGACTACCACGGAGTCGCTGGCATGGACGCGAACCACTTCATCATCGGTGTGACGGGTCGTCTGCACGCCGCCAACCACACGATGCCCATCATCGCCACGTGCCTGTGCACGATCGAGAACGGCGAGGTGAAGGTGGGCGAGTGGCAGCACTTGCCCTGGACCGTGTCGCACAACTACTTCGACATGGACAACTTCGGACCCGAGAACGTCATCATGGCCTTCAACGACATCTCCACGAGAGGTATCCGTACGGTGGTGGTGCACTTCGACAGAGCCTCGAACTCCATTTACTACGGTGCGCAGCAGACCATCCAGACCGGTGGCGCCATTCTGAGAGAGAACAGAATCGACCTCCGCATCCTGTCCCCCTCTTCCTTCGCCGTGTTCTACGAGGATAACGCCATCCACGGCCTCGTGCTGGTGCTGTGCGGTCTCACGCCTTCCTTCGACATTGTGAAGATCTCTCCCAACTACGTGGTGAGCCGTGCTCGCGGTCCCGGTCAGGACCACAGCGAGTACTACTACGATCTGTGCGAGAGCGGCTGGGGCGACTTCATGATTGCTGAGTTCAGAAACGGCGACATGAGAGGAAGAGCCATGATCCACAGAGGTGTGGTGCTGCCTCGCATGTTCGGTATTGCTCAGAAGAGCGAGAAGGGAAAGGTGCAGGTCCAGTTCGCCGGCATGTTCAAGGTGAGAGGTTCTCGCAAGCTCCATCCCGGTAACGCTGTGTACACCAACTCCAAGGGAGAGCTGGTGGAGGGAAGACCCTTCGGTTACGTGACTCGCAGCTTCGGCAGCTTCTACGAGGTGTCTCGTGCTGATGGCAGCATTCTCAGCCAGTCCAACGTGGTCGGTATTGCTGTGACCTCCAAGAAGGTGTACATGAAGTTCCTGTAAAGGGTTTCCACGAGGCGTGTTTGTTGAACAAAGCCGGGAGATGCCCTTCTCCAAGAGACGCTCTTCCTTCGATTTTCTGTTGAGCGCAACTGCCGTGAAGAGGGCGATCAGGAAAACGATGCCGACGGCGCCGTAGATGTAACTAGGATGAACAGACAGAGAGAGGGAAACGAGGCGACGATCGGATTCCAGCTCGTGATCTTCCAAAGCAGCGCGAAGAAGAGCGCGTTTGCAGCGTAGAAGAGGATCATGAGAAGGAGGATCAGAACTAGAAGGTAAAAGATATCGTAAGCCATCACAAAAGTCTTGCGCGCTCTGTCCCAGGCAAAGGACGCGGTAGTTGGGGAGCTTCGCGATCCACCCTATGCGTCGTTCCTCAAACGGATGCAGCTCCTTTCGTTTTCTAGCGTCTCTCATCCAATTTTCATATCGATTCTCCTGGGATCCCTCCTGGTTATCAAAAGCGGCAACATCCCCACAGCCATTCCCGAATCCCCTCCTTCCATTGTTCTCATTTCGACCGATTTCGCACTAGCAGTCATGTGTGAACCCTGTAACTGTGATCGTTCCCAAAGGACCCAATTCTTCTTCTGTTTCGCATGATCCCGTCCCAATTCAATTCCGCCCGTTTTCCCATCGCAGCCAAACGATAACGTCGATAATCCATGCAAAAGAATGAGGTGGGGAGGAGAGAGCGAGGATGACGCGCAGAGTAACAGTGATGTGTATCTCACACACTTTACTCTGAAAGATCTCGAGAATGTGGCAACCTGCATAAACATCGCATACTCGGAAACAATGGCCGTATTCAAGAGTGGGGATGGAGAGGCGCGTTCATCGTAGACGTGCATATTCGGAGGACGTCAAGGGAGCAGCTCGACGCCATTGTACGCAACGAAAAGGCGGAAATCTGGGGATACCAGACGAAGCTGGGTCGGTCCATCGCTGTCCACTTACGCGTAGGAGAGGTGATTGCGGTGGTGATTATCCGAGATACGGACTCAACGAGCGGGACCATCGAGATGTTGAGTATTCTCCCGGAGTACATGGGGCTGGGTCTGTCCAGCGCCCTTCTGAACCACAGCGAGTACATTCTCCACAAGGCGCACAAGACCCTGGTGAAGATGAAGGTGTTCATTCCCAGAACGACGAATTTGAGCAGCTATGAACGGCTAGGATACGTGATTCTGAGCAGAGAGCCGTGGGAGGAGATGAAGGATGTGCTCAAGCCAGCGGCCTACGAAACGTGGGAAATGCTGACCATCGGGAAATGCATTTAGTGTATCATGACGTGTTTGTTGGCAGATACGCATTGGTGGAACACCGAAGCGAGTGTCATTCTCTCCCATGGACGTAGAAGGACAGAGCAATCCGAGCGAGGACGTGAAAAAGGAAACAGAAGCGCCAAAAGAGGAGGACAGTACGCGGAAGCGGTGTTTGCTTATTGCATAGACCCAAAGGAAAAGAGAGCAGGAAAGGAGCAGGAAAGGAGCACTGTGGCGTAAACGAGCGTGCGGCTGCGTTATCTTTAGGAAGGAACCGGCTCGTGGCTGTACGCTGGTGGTTCAGAAGTTGACGGGGTAGGATGAAGGCGGAAGGAGTCATGGTTCCAGGAATACAAACGAGTCTCACCTGAGAGAGATTTTTGGAAACTACGGAATTGTAAAGAGGGTGAGGATCAATCGGAGAGATCCTGTTGCCATTCTGCAGGGAATTGGGTACATCGAAATGAGCACAAAGGAAGAAGCGCAAACGGCGACGGACTATCTGGACGGTTCCCAGATCGACGGTATATGTGAATGGAGTGCCTGATCATAAGGCGTCGTCGTCCGTGTGAGCACCGTATACGAGTCCCCGTTTGAAGGGGGCACGAGGAGACACGAGCGCTCGTCCTCGTCACATCGAGAGTCGCATCGAGAGTCGCATCGAGAGTCGCATCGAGAGTCGCATCGAGATAGACACCACCGTCACCGGTCCCGCTCCTCTTCGCGCTCCCGGTCCCACTCGAGAAGAGACCGATCAAGACGATACCACCATCATTCCCATCATCGAAGTCATTCATAGCGTTGATTATTGTTTGGTTTGTGCAGAGTCGATTCCACATGTCTCTGCTTGGTGCAGAACAGAATAGCAGGCTGTGTTCTTTCTCCACGGAAAATAGCCTCGATTTTTGGCAAAGTGACCCCTCAGCCCTGTCCAATTGCCATTGTTATGCACACAAATGGACGAAAATGAGACAAAGGGGTTGTACGGGTTGTACTCAATCCATCACCGTGTAGACAGCGCGATAATAGCCTCCATCGTTGTTTGTCCTTCTTCTTCAGTGTTATGGACGAAAACAAGGAGAGAGACGTAATGCACGACTATGTACGTGACGGAACAGATCCCTCAGCTGATCGACCGATTCCACGGGAATCAGGAAGCGATCGTGTCGTTCCTAAAGGACACGTTTGGTGTATTGTTATCTCTTCATCTAGTTATGGTTCTTCACTTCCTTGCAAAGACGGAGAGTGTCCTTCTACCGATAGTTGTCGTTCCACGAGTTCTAGAGACGATGTAGCGTCATGGTTGCAACGTGAATGAGTAGAAACCTCGCCATTCTGAATCCGAACATAGCAGCGAAACAGAAGAATCCGTGCGTCCGCACAGCTTCCTTCACGTGTAGAAGCAGGATCAAACACAACAAGAGACGGAAAGGACTCAACCGGATGCGTTGAGCTCCTCTCTCCACGGGATGTCCGTGCATCCCCTTCATCACAATGGATTTGTGAGTCTCAGTAGCGCTCGCTCTCTTGTTGTGACCCCTCCTCTGCATCATTCCTAGAATGCCAGCAGCATGCCGCACTCAACCGTGCTGGACGACGAAGAGTGTCTCAGTCTCTTCCTGTACATGCGCGTAAGGAATGGGCAGCGACGTTACCGCTAGCCTCATGACCACCGCTCCTTATCCGGTGGCAGAAGCGGGATTCATAACGGAATTGCTCCAAAGGAAGAGATGAAACCCGCTCTCGAAACGGAGTGGAAGGCAAGCGCGCTGCTGGACGACGCGGAGAAGGAGACGCTCGAGATCCCTGGCTTCTCGCTGAGCTCCTTCTTCCAGAACACAGTGAACGCGCTCTGCACGTAGACCTTCGCGGCGCTGGTGATGGCTAGGAACTCCTTCTTGATCGACCCCGATGAGCGTGAGGGCGAGCGGAGAGGGTGAGGTGTAGACGCCGAAGAGCAGGTGCGCATGCGGGCGAAGTCGCTAACTATTGTGTTCTTAACGCGCGTGGTCCAACTCCTTCAGGAGGGAAAGGAAGCGCACGAGTGGATGGAGGACGCGCAGTCGTCTTCGTGTGTACTGTGCAGGAAACCGTTCACCGTGCTTCGGAGAAGACAGTAGGGGAAAGAGGAGGGATCAACCCTAGCCATTGTCGTCTTTGCGGACGACTGTTCTGTGACAGGTGTTCGAGCAGGCAAATGAACGATCTTAGTGGGAAAACACTAGCCGTTGCATTCTCTAGATCTGCCTCACGCGTAGAGAGTCTGTGACATATGTTTCGTGATGTACTCTCGCATGAGGAGTATTCTAACCAGTGAAAAGACCGTAATGTAAGGTATACCTCACTATCTTTACGGGTACTGTTCTTTCCTCGATGATCCTGTTTCTTGTCAAATCCTCGTGTCAAACTGGAGCGAGCCAGATTCTATTCGCATCCCTTCCTATTGCTATGCTATCCATTCTTCTTTGTTTCTATCTACTGCATATCGCGTCCTCGCTCGTCATTCTCAATCCCGCAACGGAAACAATCGCCCACACCGCCGCTGCCTTCGGGTGGTATTACGGAAACGCGACAATCATGGGAAGAGTTGAAGAGAGTGAACCCTTTGATGCCTGCTCGCAGCTAGTGAGGAATATGGAAAACAAGATTGTGCTAGCAACACGCGGAGGGTCTACTGCATGTTCGTTTGAGGAGAAAGTGAAGAACGTAGTGCCCCCTCGAGGAGGATCATTTCTAGATTGAAGCCTCCGGGGCCCTTGCCGCCATCATCATGAACTCCAAGCGAATCGTGTTTGACAAAGACGAGCTGATCCAAATGGCGTCACGGCATCGTCAGGTGGAGGTACGGCTGCACTATTGGCATCTCAAATAGCCCTCCATCGCCAGCATTTTCATCACCAGCGAATCAGGCAACCACCTGCTGCAGCAGATGAGGACAAACCCTGATCTCTTTGTTGCCGTGAATGCCACAGGCGAAGTGACGCTATTCACCCCCTCCTTCTGGGACATGTGCGTCTCCTTCCTCCAACTGACCGTTATCATATGGATGTCGCTGCTGGTGCTGTACGGAGGCTCTCATATTGTCGCCTTCTGGCATCGCTGTCAACGGAGAATGGCGATGAGGAGCATCAAAACCACCTCCTATCACCAGCAGTACGCGTGTGTGTTCCATTTGAGACGTAGAGGCCAAAGTGAAGAGTGCTCCATCTGTCTGGAGAGCTTCAAGGAGGGCGATGCCGTGAAAACACTCCCATGCCATCACGTGTTTCACACAAACTGTGTGAAGGAGTGGATCGTGGACATCCGAGGTGTGTGTCCGTTGTGTCGCCAGGGCATCTACCCCGTGGACAGTAAGGTATTCGTTGCGACACACTCCTAACATCGCAGAACGTTGTGGAAGAGGGAGTCAACCAGGAGCTCAACATGGTCGTTAACGAGGAGGTCCGCCGTTTGCACACGAAGGCCCTGATTTCCTTCTTCCTGGTGATCATGTTCCTGTTCCTCCTGTCGGTGTTTCTGTTCTCGTGTCGTGTTTGTGCCATTATCCCATTTCCCTACCGCGAATAGTCGTCTGTTCATGAGCGACAATGATTCCTCTATGATTCAAGCCAGCGAAGAACGCCAGACTGTTGCGTGTTCTTCTAAACGGTTAACAAGAGACGAGGCGCTTTCGAACGTCGAATTTGTGTTTAATCTCTTCGGAGATTGTGATACGGATGCAGTAGGATGGCTGGAGTGGGTGATGACGCGACAGGCAGATCGTCTCGTTGCTGCTTCCGATTTAACTACAGGTAACCTTGTCGCTGCATTGCGCGAACGGTTGCTTGTCGTTTGCTGGCCTTATGCCTAGGTTTGCTCTCTCTTCTCTCTCTGAGTTGGACAAGACCAGTCCCAACCCTGATGCTGAATCGGGACTAAATATTAGTCGCGATACAGAACCAAGCATTGTTGTTGACGAGCAGGAAGCCAAGATCGTGTCAGACGCGTACTCTGTGCGTGTTGTGTCGCTATTTGACAGATAGGACGTTAAGGATAATGGCGTCGTCAAACTTCATAAGTACATCGACTCCTTGATCGCCAAGGACAATAACTCCCGTGAAAACATCAACGATGTCGATGAAAGCATCGACCAACCTGAGGTAGAATCCCCCCATGACCATCCCTCTCTTGTCGATTATGTCGAGGTGCTGCCGCCGCGTCATCCCTAGGATACTATATCTGGAAACGCGTTCAACACGGAACGCATCCTCAAGCATTTTCTATCTATCGTGGTACATCATCGTCGCCTTTCTCACCCCTAGCCAAAGGATCACTACGAATCGTCCACCGTGCGAAGTGCCCCCACGCCCTCTGCCTCACTCGTAGCCAACGACCTGCAGAACTCGCTTCGCTGTGTGTCGAATGACATGGACGTAGTCTCTGCCGACTCGATTAACCGTAGTGCGTGGAGACGTACGGGTACTCGCTGTGCGCGTACATCGAGAACGTGATCAACGTCCTCATGACGAACTCCTTCTTGATCGATCCGTCCCAGCCTCGTAGCTTCGCGTGTGCGTCGTGACGCGTAGTGCTGTCGGAGGAGAGTCGCGTGGAGGTGAAGGGGATGATCATCGACACGCTGGTGTTCATCCGCCACATCCTCGCCTACGGCTTCACGCGCAACGAGCCGATTCCGGACGACTCGTTTGATCACTGTATGTCTTGTAAGGCGCCGTTCACGCTGTGGAACAGAAGGCAGTGGGGGTTGAGAGCGGCGGTGAGGCGTAGTCATTGTCGCCATTGTGGTCGTTTACTCTGCGGGGTATGCTGTAATCGGAGATTTGCGAAAGCGCTCGGCTATAAGGGAGTGGGAGAGGAACGAGGGTCTGACGCGTAGAAGCTTTGCAACTCGTGCCATACTTACCTAACTCATATGCCTTCACTTGCAAGGGATAGAAAAGTGTATACCTCCTTATACGCCTGTTTGGAACAAACACACCACTCCCTAAAGTGATATATCTTCGTCATGTACTCTCTGAAACTCATGTCGTCCGTCCGCATGAACTTGCCGTAGTGCTTCTTCAGCAGAGGCGGAGGCAGCGTCTCCAACACGGGCAGCGTCTTCATGGACGCCTCGACGGGGTCCTTGTGCGACGGAATCAGATTGCACAGCACATAGCGACTATTCGACGAGCCCTCCTTCACAACGCGAATGATCGAAGGCGGGTTGCGCTCCTGCGTGAGCGACAGCGCCAGCGCGATGCACGCATCATACACGGGGTCCTCCTGCAACAACAACCGCTCGTACCCGATCCACACGAAGATCTCCCGCTCGGCGTCCAGCACCACGATCGAGTCACTCAGCAGCGCCAGCGTCTCCGGCGGCAGAATCGAGAACACGGGCATCTCCTGCGGCGGCGACCCCGTGAACTTCTTCTGAAGATAGTACGCGGTCCGCTCGCCTCCGCCCTCCGGGACAAACTCGATGTACTCGTTGTCGTCAGGCTTCGGCGCCGGCTTCTCGAACACCACCTCCGAGTTCATGTCCTCCATCAGCGAGCTGCTCGAGCCCCCGGGCAGCAGAGGCATCGACTGGACGTTCGGGAGGCCCAGCGAGCCGCTCCCGACGGCGCGCCGATGCCCCTTCTTGGGCGGAAGCGACGCGCGTGTTTGGATGGGCGTTAGCGGCGGCGGCGACGCGATGGGTCCCGAGTAGATGCGTCGCAGCGGCGCGGCGTGACGAAGGTCGTCGCGAGCGAGGAGGAGGCGTGGGAGGAGGAGACGGAGCGAGTCTTGAAGCGAGGAGGCGGTGAAGTGAAGACGGTTGATCTGGAGGAGATCTGGGTTGTGGAAACAGTCGCCGAAGAGGCAGCCGCGGCGCAGCGCGAAGAGATAGAGAGGGACGTGTTGGAGAGAAGGAGGGAGAGACGACGTCTTCGGCGCGGGAGTCAGAGGCGTGGCGGAGGAAGGAGCGAAGAAGCGACCCAGCCAGCCCCAGCGTGACGGGGACGGTTCTGCGGCCTCGAGGAGGTCGGACTGCGCTGCGGCGACGTAGAAGCGCGAGGTGGCGGGGACGGAGTCGAAGGGGTCGATGATGGTGGTGATGTCTCCTTGCGAGAAGGTGCGTGTGTAGGAGTAGAAGGAGGAGTAGGAGGACGAGGAGGGGAGAGAAGGCGGGGGTGATGTTGTTGTTGAAGGCGAAGTAATGGGTGGAGGTGGAGGAGATGGGATTGGAGGCGGTGGAGAAGGAATAGGAGGCGGAGAAGGAATTGGAGGCGGTGGAGGTGGAGGAGGCGACGTGATCGAAGACGGCGGCGGAGAAGGGAATGACGGCGAAGCAACGGAAGGAAGAGGCGACGACGAAGGCACCCCACCGCCCTCTTCGGAACGGTACGTGCGCTTGTAGTACTGGATGATCTGACTGAGCAGCACGTCCACGCCGCGCTTCACGCTCCGCGACACCTCGGGCGACGTGCCCAGCTACGTCTCACCCACCCCACGCTCTCTCACGTTGCTGCACACGTCCTTCGCGATCATCACACTCGTCACGATTCCGCTGATCGACGCCAGGAACGCCGCGAGGTCCGTCGTGGTCGCCTTCTCCACCGTCTGCACCCTGGTCACGTACGCGCCCGTGTCGGGACGCTTGAACGAACACTCCACTTGGACCTAGCGGTGAGTGCGTGTGCTGGAGCCTACAGGCAGCGTGGAGGAGACAGCGGAGGGATGGAAGAGGACGGTGAAGGAGGGGTTGAACGACCGACCCAATTCGACGGTGATTGTGGAATACCCGTTTTTGTCTAGATTTCAGGAAGCGATGGGAGTTTCACTCGTGGTGGAGGAGGAGAAGAAAAGACCAAGAATTCTGTCAACCGTCACGCCTCGTCCCACGCGAATGACGAGCGAGGAGGAGAGCGAGGAGGGGTAGAAGGAGCGGTAGAGACAGTTCACGAAATCGGTCTGGAAAGAGTCGGCGAGAAGGAGGATCGAACCGCCGACGGGCGTGATGAGCTTCTACGCGTGAGCACTCCCGCGGGAAACGACCTTAAGCGTGGTGATGGAGTTGTACATGTGCCCGGAGATGTAGAGGTCCTGCACGAGCTGGTTGTGGTAGCAGAACTGGGAGCATTGCTGAATCTCCTGCATCATCCATTCCTCCTACGCATCACGAGCACAGAGAGCAAACACCGTGTAGCGACCGGTCATGCAGGGATCCGTCGCAGAATCGTAGAAGAAGCACTGAGAGCAAATCACCACCTGCCCGGAGGAAAACGACCCCGTGCTAAACAGAATGTGGCTGTACTTCACCGCGGACAGGAACGACAGGAGAGAAGATGGGTAGATTCTGTGCGTGAGACGGAACAATCATCACACACTTGTCGTCCTTTACAGTAAACGTTGACAGGATCTTCAGCACGTACGACTGCTGCATGTCCAAGGGGGAGAGATAGCTCACGTACGACGCGTCATCGTCAACATGGCGATTGCAGCCCTCTCTCTCGTGGTTCCGGATGTACTGCTCGTCCTACGATCAACGCGCGCCACAACACGTACCATTTGCGACGGCATCCGATTCCCGGGGAAGACGTCCGCTTCGCCGACCGTTCCGCCCAGCTCGTAGATTTCGATGATGTCGCTGTACACGATCAGTCCGACGTAGTAGTGCGACAGACTGGGGTTGCCCAGAACGACGGACAGCGATTCCTGAATGTGCTTGAACTGGGCCGTCGTCAGGGACTTGTCGATGATAAATATCAGCGCCTTCGTATCTGCTGCCGGGGAGTAGAGGACGTTGGCGTCAGTCGTGCCACCGCAGTACTCTCTCGTCTCCCCTTCTCTCAGCAGCTCAGGATGCGCACTCAGAACTTCGTTCTTCTTACCGGCGACCGCTTCCCCGCTGCCGTAAGAGAACGAGCTCATCGTTTCACAAAACGCGCATTTCCAATACCCGTCATCTCCGACTTCACTTGCAGACGACACGATCGCGCCGCAGTGGTTGCAACGAATAGGCTCCGTGTCAACTTGGCAGATGCGGCTCGAATCCATGGAAAAGGGTTGCACCATGACGCCCAGTGGCAGCGGAAAGTCGTTGAATATGCTCGAATCCGAATACAGCACATCGAAAGATGAGATCACCATGTTGGCTTCTTCCCTTTCCAGCTCGGACTGCTCGTCGTCCAAAGAGGATATCGCGTTGATCGCGCGATCCATGTTGTAGGCGGCCTGTTGCGTCGCCCTAAAAGCAGACTGATTCGGGTCACTCTGCATGGCGATAACCGGAACTGCCGACTCTCCGTGCAATCGAGTTTGAATAGCTGGAGATGCGCGTGGACTCCGTCCCAAATCGGAGCGCTCTGGGGTCCATATATATTCGGGACTGGACGTGGAAGCAAATGGTGCTTCTGTGTTTCTTCACTCTTTGTTACCCCCTATTCGCTATGCTCCTCACTTTCCAGGCTGTGTTCCCTACCGTCGATGACGAGGATAAGGTTATGGACGTTTCCGTTCCGGACAACAGAACCGTGGATGATGTATATCTTCGTGGCCTGAGTTCACTGCCTAGCTCTTCAAGGTCGTTGCATCCGAAACGGGAGTCGCATCCACCTCTCCTATGGAGTTGGTCGTGAATGGACAGAAGTTCTACCGTAACGACACCAGAACCCTCACGGAAGCGGGTCCTCTGTTGGTTAGCGGGGTTAGGGATAGGTATCGCCGAGTACGACATGGTTGAAGTGAAGATCCTGAAGAACGGCGGTCCGTGCACTCCGGAGGGTAGGCTCTATCCTGTCTGTTGCTCACGTGTAGCCACGCAGCAGGACGCCGAATCGGTCGAGGCTGGAGCCAAGAAGGCGAAGGTGGAGGCTGACATCACCGCTCCCGTGGACTCCACGGGAATGGACGCTGCTTCGGTGAGCATTCTTCCTCCTGCGACGGGTGCTGCCGCCACCATGAGCGTTGCTTCCCAGTTTCATTAAAGACTATGAATACCGAGTATTCACTCTAGTTCCATATGTTCCTTTGTTTGTTGGACGGAACGATGCTGAGTGCTTATATGGACGCAGTGGTGGTCGTCTCTCTCGTCTGCAAGGCGGCAAAGGGGACGCTGACGGCGGTACGTTCATCTCCCTCCGAATGACGGGCAGCTATCGCGGAATCGCAACCATCAGTACGTCTATTCCACGACCATGACTTCGCTGGCGGTGGACGTAATCTGTGGTGTCGGGGTGGAATGACGCGTAGTGCATCGAGATTGTGTACTCCTTTGCCCGCCTGAAATGGAAGGAGCGAAAAGAACCCCGCATTCGGAAGGCGTTCTCACTCCGGGAGATTCTCCTCATGGCCATTCCCTCCTATCTCAGCATTCTCTCTGGCTCCTTTTACTACGTCTTGCAGCGTCTTTTAGAGGATGAACTCGTCATTCATGTGGTCGAGCGAGCTTGCTCTCACTCGTAGTCATTTGCGTCCTTTAAGGTTGCGATCACGGGATTCCTCTCCATGATCGTCATTCACCGACAGTACTTGTTCTTCCTGCCTCTGAACGTAGACTGACACCCACGCACTGGGCCGCAATCGGGATTCTGTGCACTTCCGTTTGCATAATCGAAACAAGGGGTTCGTTCTTCGACTTCCCGTTCTACGCAACCTTCCTGGCCTTCGTTTCCATGCTCTTCGATAGTTTGTCGAGCATCATCACCGAATTGTTGCTGAAGCAGCACAAGGACATGGACATCGCGCAGCAGAACATCTGGTTGTACTTGTAGGTGAAGCGGGAGCGTATTTCTCTTGTAGCTGGTCTGGCATCGGTCATTGCATCTTCTTGCTTTTGAAGGAGGGAAGGAACTTCGTGCAGAAGATCACGTTCCGCGATTTCAACTCCTACGCCTATCTCCTTATTCTAACGTACTTCTCTGAATGCAGTGTGAGGGCTAGGGAGTCGCTCCGAGGGCTGACGACATCCAAGATCCAAAAGGAATTGGATTCTGTCGTCGAGTCCTTCATTTCCAGCATGTCGTTGATTGTTGCTGCCTTCTTTGTATCCTTTCTCCTGCAAGCTCCCATTCCATATCCTTATTCTCCATACACTCCCTTCCTTCACCGAAGGATTCTCTTCTTTCTGGCAGCGGGAAACATCACGATCGCTGGCTATCTCTATCACAGTGTTCCCCGACCCGTGGCGAAGATCGACTCGGCACTCAAGGAAGAGAAGACTCTGGTGGCTGATGCGATCGAGGTGGAGGATGATTCCCTTTAGCGTGGCGTTATGAGCAACTGTACTATAGCAATTCCCGTGTTTGTTCTGAGCTGCGAATCTCTCCTTTGGGAAAGGCGGTAGATTTGCCGCCAAAACTGTATTCTCCATTTCTTTCTTTGGGTTCGTCTCAGCAGTTCGCCTCGATAGAAATGAACGGAGCAGGTGGCTCTTACGGATGAATTCGTGATGGATTGTAGGTGGTTACGGATATAATGGCGGCGACGCCTCTTATGGAATGGACGGTGGTTACATGTACGGCGGCACCGGAGAATACCCACCGCGCAACGACGCGGCTCCGAGCGCGACCTACGGCGGAACAAGTGGTTCTGGCACTCCTATGAAGGTGAGCACCGGGAATGATGTTGACATCTAGCCCTCTCCCGTGCGGTCTATCATGCCTATCGCTATCTCTATGGCAAGCCGCTTATCGACCGGGGAGGAAGGGAGCTTCAAACTGTTTGACTTCCCCGTATCTACGGTTGCTGTGGATGGGATTGGTGATGGATAGGTGTGCATTTGCGGAATCATCTCGAGTCATCGCAGCGGGAACTCGGGCAGTCAGGAGTACGTCATCCACGACTGCACTGGAACCATAAGCGGGAGATACTACTCGACGCACGGTTCTTCGGGAGAGCTGTAGGGGTTTGGTGTGGAGTTCATTGTAGAAACGACGGATACGTGAAGGTCGTTGGCCAGCTGCGCCTCTTCAACGGAAAGGTGTCCATGAGCATTCATCACATTCAACCGATATACAGTTTTAACGAGATCACGGACCACTTTTTGAGCTGCATCAGTTGCTATCTTTACTACAAGAAGAAGTACTCTGTAGTGGCTTTGGAACTGGGTGATCAACAGGGATCGACGGCTGTCGGCAGTACGAGCACGATGCCCGCCGAAGCGCCTATGGGCATGATGGGCGGAGAACTGTCAGAAACGGAGACGAAGGTGTGTGCGAGGGCGCGATGTGATGGCTAGATCTTCAACCTGCTCCAGAGCAACAAGCAGCAGGGCGGCGAGGGCGTGCAGCTGATGGACATTGTGAAGACGCTTCAACTCCAGGGCTTGAGCGAAGATGAAGTGAAGTGGGGTTTCGGAAGAGGACTTATGCGTAGATTCACTATCGAGCAAATGGTGTCGAACATGACGATCTACGAAGCGAATCCGGAAGTGTATACTGTGCAATGGACTGTTTATCGGAAACACGAAAGGTGCAACGCTTACATGCCGGGCAGAGGGAAAAAACGGGAAGCGGGAGGGTTTTCTTCCTTCTTCACACTTAACGGCGAATTGGTAGCAATGAGGCGTGTGGAGCAGAGAGAAGGGTTGTGGTGGACCGGAGAGGGCTTGCTCTCCGGGTACGAATAGGGAACAGAGTTGAAACCCGAATACACGGGAATGGCTTGATGAACGACAGTGGCTCGAACACAGGAATCACATTGATTCGGGGGAGGAATCGGAAGTGCGGAGGGCGCGCCACTGCCGCTGAACGACATTTCCTCCGCAGCCGTGTCTTCACTCTCCTTTGAAACGGTCGGAAACGCCGTGTCCACACTGAGACCCACATCCTCCGATGTCCGCTCGCACGTTGAGTAATTGTACTGCATGCGCTGTGACTCGATTCTATTGAATTCACTACTTGCCACTCGAAGCAGTGTTTCAAACGAGTAGTGCTTCTACGCTTCAGCCACGGGGATTATGCATACACTAGAACCCAACAAATGATTCAGACCGCAATCAGCAGAACTGCTCCTACGAGAGGAACTGCTCCCTGACCTCCTTCGGATGGAAAAGAGCCGCTCCTTCGAAACGGATCTATTCCTAAAGGACGGACATAGGGGGCACCTTGATACAGTTTTCTTTGAAGTGTCTTCCTTCAGTTTGTTCTTTTCACATGGATTGCAGACCAGTCGTCTTTTGTATCTAGCGTTGACGGTTCACACAAGAAACCCACCTTTGCCGGACACATGGCTCTCCTGGGTTGTGATCGCACTTCGGGTATCCCGGACACTGGCAATGGGAGCAGTGCTCTTCGTTGCACCAAATGCACCTGTTCGGTCTAGGACCCGGCTTCTTTTGTTTTGAAGAAGAATTGCGTAAAGAAGAAATGGACGATAGCGTCGTTAGTGAATAACTCTAGCAAACATCGTTAGAAGAATTCGCGGAAAGCGGAAAGCCGCAATGCCATTCGCACTCGTATCATCACAGCACCTACAGGATCGCTCATCGCCAGCGAGGAGTGCTTATTCTGCGATTAACAGAAACACAATAATGCCAAAAATGGAGGGTATTTTGGTCTTCTTCTGTGTTCTTGTTCGCGTGGTTGTTTCGTGGCCGTTCCAAGTGGGAGTTAGGCAAAGGAAGTGAAGGGAGCGAGATCGGAGTCGATGATCCCTCGAATGGAAACCAATTGCATCAAGGAAGAGCTGGTAGCGAACAAAAACGGAGACAAAAGTGAAAACGAGTAGATTACACGCTCCTCTTGAATTGGAGCAGAAGGGGCTTTCCTCTGAAAACAAAGCCATGCAGCGCTTCAATTGCCCTTGTGGCAGCAGCGACTGACGCTACGAATCAATCCTCCTTCAAGTGGCTCACAATACTCGACAAACGCCTGTCCCTTCATTCTTCCGGTCAGCAGTGTGTAGACAACAGCCTGCGAGTGTGATATGCCCTCCGCGAAGCGATCAAAGAGATCGACCATCTCCGCCTGCGTGACGTCCTTCGGTAGATTCCGCACAAAGACTACGGTGTTTTCTACGCCTCTCTGGTACTAGGATGAATACAGCTCCTCTCAACCCACATTGCGCATTTGGGGAAGCGAACTCAGCTCCTCTTCGCTCATCCGTCCCCTCTCGATCTCCGAGTCCGTTATGTGAACAGCCTCATCCTTCTTCTCTTCCTTCACCTCATCTTGGAGGGGCGCGTTCACATTCAGGAAGGATGAGGGATCGATTCGCAGCTTTGGCTTCTTTCTGTTCTCAGAGGGTTGTGTGGCGTTTGAGGAGTCCTGATGATGCGTATTCAGAGGGGTGTCACAGCGCTTCGCATTTGTGTTATCACCGTTCTTTGTATTCGAGCCATCGCAACTCTTCACACTCGAGTCATCGCAACTCTTCACACTCGAGTCATCGCAACTCTTCACACTCGAGCCATCGCAACTCTTCACACTCGAGTCATCGCAACTCTTCACACTCGGAGAGACGTCACCTCCACTCTCAACATCCACTCCCACCCTCTCTCTCTTCCTATTCTCCTTCGCAACGCGTTCCCGCTCTTCCTCCAACACACCCTTCATTCCCGGGTGCTGCTTCACATACTCCCTGTCCACCTCCTTCAGCATCGCTGTCATGTCCACCGCTGGAAGGTGCAACTCCACAACACCCTCCTGCGCCTGGCGCAGAGCGGGGTTAGACAGCCCGTACACGAAGTTGTTCTTCATTCGCTGTCTACGTATCATCCACTTACGGCAACATCACAGAGTGATGAAGTCATCAGCACCGCGATTCACCAGGTCGCTCAGTGGAGTTCTGCCTACATATCACATTGAACAACTGCAATCACTGTCACGCAGAGCATCCTCCTGCTGCCTCTCCACTTCTATACGACCCAACTCGATCTTTGCGTAGATGGAGGTGAGACGATCCGGGATACTCTTGTTCGAAGACGTCTCCTTTTCAAACCGAACCACCTCTTCGATTTCGTCCTACATGTGATTCACAACAATGAACTCCACTTTGCTCAAATGATACCTGGACAGCTCCGCACGCCGTTTCTCTTCCCACATCAACGAAACGTACTCCTCGTGCGTTTTCAGTCCCGCGAAACGAGAGGCGGACCGCTGAATCGTTTCACCCTCAATGAATTGCAGTTTCTTATCCTTTGCAAAGGGAAACTCGCGCTCTCTCCTCGCCATTTCCGAAATGTCCCTTTCAAACTGCGTTTGATGCCTCCTTCCTGGCTCGCCGGGAGTCAGTGTCGCGTCGATCTCAACCCGCTCGTGCCCCATGCGAATCACATCTCGACTGTAGTATCGTCTCGAATCGCCCGTATCCACGCCCGTTGTGTACACATTCACGCGCGGAACAAAGGGATTGAAACCAAAGTTGGGCATAAGAAAGAAGTGCTCACTCTTTTCCTTTCTGCTGCTTCTGTCCATGAGTATCGGATTGTCCCAAGAAGACATAGACGCTGTTCGCGCGTATGTGACCGCAAAGGACGGACACGAGTATGACTACATGGATGAAGGAATCGTCTGCTTCGACATCACTCACAACTACCTCAAAGTGCGCATGCACGATATCCGGTTGCCTCTCAAGTCGACTGTCGTCTTCATTCCTCTTCTTCACATATAGGTGGCAGACCTGAAGAAGAGGATTACTCTCCACACGGGGACTCCCGCAAACTATCAAGTGCTCGCGTTGCAGTCTTCTTCGGGGCAGAAGGTCAAGCTGCTTCCTCTCTTTCATCATTCAGATCAGAGACCTGAATAACGATTCGGAGACTCTCGAGTCCTGTGGTTTCAAGAACGGAATGGTTGTGCATTGCACGGACACCGTAGTCTCTTTGCAATTCTATCCCCTGTAGGATCCCAACTCGCTGGCCAAGGACGGAGGTCTTGACGATGAGACAAAAGTAAAGAAATACGTCATGAGCGACGAGGACTACAACAAGCGAAAGAACACGTATCGCGCTTTCAAGCTGCAGACGGAGCAACAGCACATCGATGAATTCCACAACGCAGAAACGGAGTATCCGGCTTCGAGCGTGGATGGGATTCGTGTGGGAGATCGATGTGAAGTGTCTCCTGGAGGGAGAAGGGGCACTGTCAAGTGGACGGGAGTGCTGGAAATGAATAGCGCTGCAAAGGGAGGATACTGGGTCGGGATTGCTCTTGATGAGCCAACGGGGCGCAACAACGGTAGTCATGGTGTGCATGGATAACGGAAAGGGTACTACAAAGAGAAGAAGCTATTTGACTGCGCTCCGAACTACGGTATCTTTGTGAGGGGTCCGAACGTGAAGGGTGAGCGTTGCGGAGAAGTCTTTAGCATAGTTGGAGACTATCCTGAAGAGGACATCGATCTCGACGAAGAGTTTTAGTGCAATGGTTGGTTTGTTCACATACTCCATCACGCTTGAGAAACAAATGGATCTTCTCGAGGCCTATAGTACAGCGCTATCCGTGTTGTGTATGAATTCGTAATGAGTGGGTAGACACATCCAATTCTCACCAAGTGTATCACCTCCGTAATCCTGAATAGCATCAGTGACATTCTGTCGCAAATCATCACGAAAAGTGAAAGTGCTCATGCTCTTTGAAGAATAGACAAGAGAGAGCGATTGCGAAGGAACGTGCGCTTTATGGTGTGGGGCTGCTTGTTCGCCGTTGTAGCGCATTACTACTTGCTGCTACTCAGTTCTCTTATCCCCGGAACGTCGTTGCTGTGTATCGGGATCAAGCTGGCGATTGATCAGGCCTTCTCTCTATCTCTGTGTGATGTGTAGCTCATCTGGACCCCGTTCGCAAACACACTCTTCTACGTGTCCATCTCCTACATGGAGGCGAGTCCCAAACACCTTATATAATCGCTAGAGCACCCACAACCAGCCACACGACGCGATGGAGAGTGTGAGAAAGAACCTCTGGAAGACCCAGAAGTACAACATGATGCTGTGGATTCCCGTCCAGTTCATCAATTTCATGTTCATCCCCACGAATGTGGTGACTTCCTCTATCGCATGATCCCTAGTACCAACTGCTAGTCATCAATGTGACGAATCTCTTCTGGACGTGCTATCTCAACATTACCGCATCTTCTTCTGTGTCCTATCAGCAGCTGGATAAGACGGATTTGACGGTGTAAGCGCAACTATTGCATCAAGGCAGAAATCTGCCTGTTTTTGTGCACATCTTTGTTTGACCATTATTCGTTGACGAATGGAGATACAACGGGCGTTTATCATTCTCTGCTTTGTGCTATCTGTTGTCCTGTTCTTGGGGGTGACGAAGGCTGTATCTTCGAACTTGGTGGCGAATGCTGATTCGTCCGTTGCAAATGGTGGCAGCATCGTGATATCGGATTTGGGCATTATCGAACCGGGGTCAGTACGGGCGGCGGAAACTCACTCTCCGTCAAAACAACAATCCTCCGTTCCTTCTACCCAAACTACATCATCTACAGGATTCGGTCAGATAAGCGAAGCCTATGTACATCCATTTAGGCTCCAACCCCATACCTCTTATGACTATCCCCCTTTTGTCATCCCCTCTCCCTTCCGTACGCCAGCCATGACGTTTCCAACGTTCTCCTCGATATCCTCCTACTATTCCCAGCTGAAGGCGGCTTCCGCGCACTGTTACAGCGCGATCTGTAAGCATCCAGAGAACTATCTGAACCAGTACACGAACTGGCCTTGCAAGGAGCACCCAGAGAGCTGTAGTAAGGATTCTGTCCTGATTATGCAAGAAGAGAAGTATCTGGTGGGTCATCTGGATGTGATCGAGAACGGAATTGCTTTCAGGCAGTACGATTGTGGCTGGCCTGCCGATCACTCCAAGAGTGTCCCAAACGGTGGTCCCGCTGGAGGCCACTTCTCGGGGACGCTTGCCTATCTTCCAGTTCCGCAGTGCATGTCGTTCCAGCACTTCATTGACGGACTGTTACCGAAGCTTGTCCAAATGCGCGACATCATCGCGAATGACAAGTCTGTCTACTACGCTGTCGATACGTCTTTCGATGACAAGCTGCCTCGCATGATTCTCGAGCGATTAGGTATTCCTTCTGATCACATCATCTCCACGTACAGCCTTCCGTGGAAAGACGATAGGCTGCACGCGGACAAACTCATTCTCAGCTGTAAAGTGCCGCCGTTGCACCCTAAGCTGTGGCAAGAGGCGCAGGAGATGCTGAGACTGCCGTGGCTGGATCCTTCGTGGAAGCAGCAACGTCATATCGTGCTGCTCTTTTCGCGAAGCAGGGGAACGCGCAACTCTGGAAGACTGATTGTGAACGAGAGGGAGATCATCGACGCCATTACCCCAGTTCTCAGCGCCAAGGGATACGAACTCGTCGTGTTCAATCCGTCTGAGTATCCGGACTTGGACAGCCTATTCGATTTCCTGGCAAATGTGGACATGGTGATTGGTCCTCACGGCGGCGCATTCTACAACATCCTGTTCATGCGTCGCGGTGTCACAGTGGTCGAATGCATGCCGAATGACCGGTACTTCTTGTCGACGAACAAGGCGGTGCATCTCATCATTTATCTCCAATCTATGCTGTTGGGCGATCACTACTTCAACGTGTTGGGAGCGAGTCAGGGAAACGATAACATGATCATTGACCCGTCGGTCGTTCTTAGTATTATAAACGAAAAGCTGTAGTATGAGGTGGTTTGTTGCACACTTCCGGTCTGTGGCGCGTAAAGAAATGGGGCGAGAAACGCATGTGCGGATTTGAGGCACGGCCAAATACCGAAATGCCCCAACAACGCCGTGCCTCAAATCCGCTAGTACGTTGGATAGCGCGAATCGGATTCTCACATTTCTTTTTAATCCCACACCCTTCCCAATTGTGAATATGGCCGACTGCTCGGAAGTTGCGAAATCGCCGGAGTACAAGAAGATCCTCGATGATAAGGATCTCACTAGCTGGTAGGATATCCTGCGTTTGCCGTGATCCAACAGGATTGTGTGCGACATTGAGGGCTTTGGAAAGCTCGTTGTGGACTCCGCCGGTGAGGGTGGCTACGACGAGTGCATTAAGCATCTTGATCCCAAGAAGGTGGTGCGCTGCGACGTGGAGTGAAGCGTAGTGTCAGTTTGCGCTGATTGAAGTGATTGGCGTGGAGAACAAGTCTGCCGTAACAAGCAGACGTGCCAAGTTCGTGTTCATCTCGTGGATCGGCTCCGAGACGCCCATCATCGAGCGCGCCAAGGTGAGCACCATCTCCGCCATGGTGCGTGAGTTCTTTGCCGTAGTCTGTCGAGCTGCGCGATGACGAGTAGAGAGCCCACATCGGTCTGCAGGTGAACAGCCTCGAGGAGATGACGAAGGAGATCATCATCAAGGAGCTGGATCGCGCGTCGGGCAGCCACGCGTGCGACGAGTACATTTTCGACATCACCGCGGAGGACATTGACTTCGCGGGCCACGAGGAGGAGGTGAAGCAGAGCGCGGAGACGTTCGACGACCTGTGGGAGGAGTTCAAGAAGCAGGACTCGACGGTGAACTGGATCCTGTGCCAGCTGGCGAAGGACGAGTCGCTGTCGGTGTTCGGGTACGGCAGCAACGGTTTCCAGGAGATGGTGGAGAAGCTGGACGAGAACGAGGTGCTGTACGGCATCTTCAAGGTGATCGCGTACAACAAGGCGGGCACGTGCACCTCCATTCGCGAGCGCTTCGTGTTCCTCACCTGGGTGCCCGACAATGCTCCCGTGTTCGCGAGAGCGCGCGTGGCGACGCACAAGCAGGTGCTGCTGAACAAGCTGCAGACGTACCACGCGGACATCCGCGCGGAGACGAAGGAGGACGTGACGCGCGAGGACATCGTCAGCATCCTGGACCGCTCGTGCGGATCTCATAAGCCCCAGAAGTACATCTTCGGACCCGGTGACGAGGTGGTGTGTCAGGAGGAGTGAACCGTGTGATAGTGTGAATTGCCTGTTCCATATAGTGTTCTGTTTGTGCCACACTCTCGTTGCTCCGCCTGGAATGGGAAAGAACATTCGAGTTCTCGTCGTCGGGGACCGTAGCTCCCTCCTTCCCGCGTGATGTGTAGCTCGCGTCGGAAAAACCTCCATCATATCCACCTTCATCTCGGACACCTTTCCCCAGAACGTGGACCCCGTCTTGTGCGAAGTGATCGTGCCCACGGAGATCACGACGAACTACACGTCGCTCGTCATCGTCGACTCCTCTTGTGGATGTTTCGTCGTTCCGGTAACCGTCTAGCCCTGGAGTCCGACCACATGGTGACCTGTGAGCAGATCCGTCTCGTTCCTCTTTCCACGTCATGTCATCCGTAGGCGGATGTCGTTATGATCGTCTACTCGCTCGACATCCCTCAGTCGTGGGAGAGTGTGAAAACGAAGTGGATTCCTCTGGTGATCGAGGAGGGAGGAGACGCGGTTTCTTCTGTTTCGCTCGCGTTGAGGAATAGAAGCCCATCGTGATTGTGGGGAACAAGCTGGATCTCCAGAAGAACCCGGTGACGATCAACCGCAGCACCCATTTGCTGGACCGTGCCTCGCCTCTCCTCCAGGACTACCCCGTTCTCTCCCGCCTTTCCATTCACGTTTAGAACGTGGACTGCGTGATGGAGTGCAGTGCGGCAACTCGCCAAAACATCCGCGACGTCTTCTACAACACGCAGCGCATCATCGCCTTCCCCGTGGCGCCTCTGTTCAACCGATCCACGCAAACCCTCACCGATCCCTTCTACCGCATTCTGTGTCGCGTCTTCTGCTTCTTCGACCGCGATCAGGACGGCGTGTGGTCTCTTGCCGAGCTGAACCGCTTCGAGGTAGTCCACGTCCGCTCGGTTCATCCTAGAAGCACTGCTTCTCCACCACGCTCTCCGTCGAGGAGGTGCGCGCTCTCCACGAGTACCTCCAGCACGCGGACCCTGGCTGTCTCCGCTCGCTGTCTCAGCAGGAGCAGGGCATCACGCGACGCGGCTTTCTGGAGCTGATGAAGCTGTTCCTCAAGAAGGACCGCTGCGAGACGTGCTGGGTGATGCTGCGCGCGCTGGGGTGACTGTGTCGTCGCGCGCTGACGCGTAGCTACAACGACGAGCTGCAGTGGAAGATCCAGCCGCACCACGTGGCGTTCGCCGCGCGCCACCAGCACGCCGAGTGGAGTTCGGAGGGACTGGACTTTTTGTACCGCGTACGCGTGAGTGGCTGTGTGTGACCGTAGCTGGCGTGTCTGCACGACCAGGACCACGACGGCGTGCTCTCGCCCGACGACCTGAAGTCGCTCTTCGCGCCGCTGCCCGACGCCTCGCCCGTGTGGGAGTCCTGCGCGTCGCTCTTGTAGTCCTGGCGAGAGGCGGTGAGTCGTAGTGTGTCCCCGCCCTACCCGGAGAACGTCGGTCTCACCAAGAACGGGGGACTCCCCATCGACGTGTTCCTCGGTCTGTGGTTCTTGGTGCTGCGCTTCGAGTGCGTGCGCACCGTGTACTCGGTGCTGCAGCTGGGGTACTGGAAGGACTACACGTCGCTGGTGCGATGGGTGAGGTACCGAAATACGGGGGGTGTGAGGGGTAGCGACGAGAAGGACCGTCAGGTGGTGCACTGCTGTTTCGTGGGGAAGGATCGCACTGGGAAGGTGAGGGTTGTTGGGCGCGGTGGAGTGTAGTCGGCCCTCCTTCATCGGATGAAGTCCGCGCTGTCCGGACTGGGCGAGGGCGTGGACTCGCCGATCGAGACGACGCTGTGTGTGCTGCCCCACGACGCGCGTTGCGCTCCCACGGATTTGAAGTTCCTGCTGGTAGGGGAGAGGGAGTGGAGCGAGGCGTAGTGCACGGAGGTGGGCGAGTCGAACAGCGACGGGTTGTGGCAGTGCATCGAGGTGTGCGACCTGTGCGGTGGAGGGAGGTGTGGCGAGTGAGGCGTAGTGCTTCTCTTCGACGTGGCGAGTGCGAGCTCGTTCGAGTACTGCTGCAACGTGCAGGTGCGAGGAGGCGTGGCGAGTGAGGCGTAGTCCCAGCTGCAAGAGAAGGGCGTGTTCTTCATCGGCGTGAAGCGGGAGGCGGAGGACGCGGAGCTGGCGACGCAGGTGGCGAAGCACTGCAGACAGTTCTCGCTGCGCGCTCCGGAGGTCGTGGAGGTGAGAGAGACGGTGTCGCAGGAGCAGGTGGACAACTTGGAGCGAGCGCTGTTCCAGATGGGCGTGAATCCGTGGGGGCTGTGCGGGACAGTGATGGGTAGAGAGCTGTGCGTGCCCGTTTCGGAGGAGGAGAGGAGGCGGAAGAAGCAGCGAGTCGCAATTGTGACGGCTGGCGTGTCCGTTGCTGTTGGGCGTAGTGCGTGTGCGAGGAGAGTGAGGTGTAGTTGCCGTGAACCTTCTGCTGAGATACCATAGAAGTGGATAGTTGATCATTTGTTTGTTGCCCAGACCATGCATCTCTACAAGAGGGAATTCTGCCAGCGGATTCTCGATCGGTTTATCCAGTCCACTCGGAAGGACGGCGGTTACTGTGGTAAGAAATGGGCGACGGGATTCATCCAATCTAGAGAAGTGCCATGATCCAGGGCGTGCAGTGTACACTTCAGAGAACTGTCCGCACCGTATCTGCTTCCAGTGTATAGAGCAAGCGGTTTTGTGCTGTTGGGTTGCGATCATGCATGTAGCAGATGAGGTGTCCAATATGCAATAAGGAGTGCGTGAATTTGATCAGTGATGAAGTCGTTTCGTCGTGCAACGCTTATTCGTAGAACATGAAGATCATTTTGAGCAATCTCATCATCATGTCGCCGAATGTGAGTAGTTTATGGAACGGGGTGAAGTGTAGGACACAATCCGTAGCAAGAGACTGTACTGCTTTCTCACGGATGTCCCTGTTCGATGCTCTCCTTATGCGTAGGAAATGCGCAAGTTCATCCTCCTCATGAATGTGATCAACCGCTTTTCCATAAAGGACTGCCTGGCGTTGTTCTACATCCTCGACATTACGGACATGGAAGTGGTGTTGCGTCTTTGCAGTGATTCGTGTAGTCCTTCAAGTACTGCCTTGACCTCATTTCCGATGAAACCTTCTTGGGCAGACCTCAGTTTCTGAGCATCATCGAGCAACTCCGCTCCATCATCATGACGCTCTGCTGCACATCCCAGATTCTCTTGGCTCCTGCGATAGACGCTCTCACTTCCCAGAGCGGCGACCTGCTTATCAAGGAATCGGACGACGAAATTCCGGACATTCCGGGCGAATCGTGTGATGAGGCGTCCATCCTCAGCAACGAAGAGACGTCGCTCACAAAAGTGGAGGAGGACAAATACTCGTCCCCGTGCTCCTCCTACTCCTCCTGCTCCGACTCCATGCGGTCCTGCGTGGAGCTGAACGAGAAGCTGGATACCCCCGACGACCTGACCGACGGCCCTGAGGCGTCGGAAGACCTCCTCGATGCGCTGGATGGGGAGAGAGGGAGCGAGGACCTGTCGAGCATCGTGCCCGCCTTCTCCCTCCAGCGCATCCCTCCCTGCGACCGCACGCACGGCGACTACATCGTGTACACGCAGAAGGTGGAAACCATTCACGGCAAGTCGGTGGTGCTGTACTTCGCCGTGGTGTGCGACGAGCGATACACCTACCTGGGCTGGTTCTACTCGCTGACGTCGCTGTCGGGGTACGGGTACTCCTTCAACAGCGACGGCTCGTACTACAAGGGCTCCTTCGTGAACGGCAAGAAGAACTTCTACGGGGAGTTTCACTACGACAACGGCTCGCACTACGAGGGCTACTGGCTGGACAACCTGAAGAACGGGAAGGGGCAGTTCTTCTTCAACTCCAACCTGTACTACAGCGGGCTGTGGAAGGAGAACAGGATGATTTCGTGCGAGCTGCAGTATGCGGACCGCCTGCGGAACGACATCCAGCACGTGTACAGCTTCATCACCAGTCATAACGACTACATCTTCTTCAAGCAAGCGCAGATCAGTTGGGGGTGGTGTTGTGTGTGAGGGGTAGACGTGTCGGACATTAATCCGGTATTGCTGTCGAGTATCATAAACTCGTCGAGCGGGTCGTTTTTCTTCAACAAGGACTACAATCTCATCGAGGAGCTGAATATCAACTCGTTAGCGGAGAATGAGAGCGACGGGGGCGATTCGCTCACCAAGTTCTTCAGTCTGATGCCGTCGTTCCCAAATCTCCGTTACGTGTCAATATCGAGTTCACTGTCTCGGTTCCGTCTCACATGCAGATTTGTCGATTGAGGTGCTGACCATCGCCGACCACTACCTCAACAACATTCTCATTCTCTACGTGATCGGTAGCGTTGTTTTCGCAGGTCCATCGTAGATTGTCCCAAACTGAAGAAGATCGAGATTGGCAAGGAGTGTCTGAAGAGTCTCGACACATTCCGCATTTCTGAGTTGCCCGCGCTGACGACGCTCTTTATCGGCGACGATTCCTTCGATGATGAGGCATCGAGAGCGCGTGTTGGTAATTGTCATTTGTGTCCTTCACGCGCAGTGAGTAGCAAGGAGGAAGCGCTCACGAGCAAGCTGGACTGCAAGTACAAGAACAAGTCGCTCGTGCTGTACTGTACGAGTGTGATCGGGTTTTCACGTAGCTCTCCCTTCCCTGTTTTCGATCCATTTTGGCCGCTACTCGTGCACCTCCATCTACTCGTTCCGTCTTTCGAGTCGTTCTTGCGCTGGCGTTTCACGTAGATCTGCCATCGCTGTCCGTCGTGTTCTTCGGCAGTCACGCGTTCAACAGCTCGAAGTTCCTCACGCTGGACGCTCTCCCCTCTCTCGTTATGATCGAGACGGAGAACGCCTGCTTCGAGAATGGCGATCTTCACATTTCGAGTTGGCATTCGATGTGCAAATGATTACACAGATTTGCCCAAACTCAACACCTTGCGAGTCGGAGAGTACTCCTTCCAAAAGACGAATCGACTGAATCTCAGCAGTACTGTGTGCTTTCTTTCTGTTCATTCAGATCTGCCCTCCCTCGTTGAGTTCACCTGCGACTCCTACGCCTTCTTCCACACAGACCTCGCCTCTGTTTCAGGTAGTGTGGATGCGGGCGTTTCATTCAAGGGTTAACAAAAGTGGAGACGATTCGGTTCGGGAGTACGTCATTTCTCCGGAGCTCCACGCTCCTCTTCTCGAACCTCCCGAAGCTGACGTCAGTTACGTTTGGACCGCAGTCGTTCTTCAACGTGCTGACGGCTCACTTCATCGGTGACGCATCTCGATCCTGTTGACTGTAGATTTGCCCGCACTGAAGACGATTGTTCTCCAGGCAACGAGCTTGTGCTGCATGAAAACCCTGATCTTGACCTGTTTGCGTTTGCAGTGATGTTGATGCCTAGCTCTGCAGTCGCTCCAGAGCATATCTATGTGTACTTTGGACAAGAAGACGAAGCCATTCAAGGGTCTGAGGAACATCATCTATTCGGGTTGCGTTGGAAGAGAGCAATCACCTGTAGACGTGGATGGCGCCTGTCTCGAGGAAATCAGCAGCTACTGTTACAATACGTACATGGTCCCGTGAGAAGATGTGTTTGTTTCACTATTGATTTGAAATGGCGAGGATTCTTCGTCTGGCTGACATCAAGCGTCTGGGTGATCGATACGTGCATCCCTATCTGCGATATGTCAACTTCTATCTCCTAGTCGTCGCAAACGCGCTCGTTCTGTACGATTCCCTGTTTCTTTTCACTGTAGTCGCTATTTCGGTTTGAACAGTTGGATTCTGTCCTTCTTCTTTTCGTACTGCACGCTGAAGTACATTTTCACCTTTGTTCGGAATGTGGACAAGCATTTCCACACGAACTTCACAGATATGATCGAGGATAACACAATGTTCTACGAGGGCTCCTTCATTGCAGATCTTCAAAAGCAGGTCATGTCTTGTGAACTTGAATTGTAGTGCGGTTAACATTACGGCCACGCTGCTGCTCCCCCATTTCCAGAGCATAATGAATCTGTCCTTCTCCGAGCTGATAAGTGGGGTGATGGAGGCTATCCGCAGACAAGTGAGTAGTGGTTTGTGCGATTCACGGGGTAGAAACCCATTGACTACCACGGTACGCTCATCAGCCTCAGTGACCCGATCGTGAAGGAGATTAAGCACTACAGCAAGATGATCGTCGGCGCCTACGGAAAGCGCATCAACATGAAGGAGTCGACGGAGAAGGGCGACTCTGATGTGCTGAGTGTGATGAACACGAACGACATTTCGTCCATGTTTGAGATCCAGCTGGGGGACGAGGCCTATATCGAGTTCCTCTTGGAGCATTCCGCGCTGAGCATTGATGATCTCCTCTACTGCTGCTTCGAAGGCGACACGCTCACGACGGAGAGCGGCGTCGAGTTCCACAGTCCTCCCGTCTTCATTCTCCGCGACATCTACAGCAAGAGCATCGTGGTGCTGGTTCGCGGCACGCAGAACCTGAACGACGTGGTGGTGGACATTTACGGCAACAGCATGCGGTGGGAGGAGGGCACCGTGCACGAGGGCATGGGCGTCATCGCGAAGTGGCTGGCGACGGACAACCTGATTCGCACGACGATCGAGGAGGCGTTGAACTCGAACGCGGAGTACACGCTGAAGGTGGTGGGGCACTCGCTCGGCGCGGGGATCGCGGCGCTGACGGCGATTTACTGGAAGAACCACAGGACGTTCAGGAAGTTCGCGGACAAGCGTGGAGGCGACGCGTTCTTGCGATGCTTCGCATTCGCACCTCCTCCTATGTTATCCAAGGAGATTAAGGAGAAGGGCGTGGGCTATGTGTATACGGTCGTGAATGAGGACGATATCGTGCCGCGATTGAATGTGAATTGCATCTACGGCGCGCTGCGCGATGTAAGCCTTTTTGGCTGTGGACTGTAACGGGTAGATTGAGGAGTGTGTCGAAATCAACAAAAAGGAAGAGGGAAAGGACAATGCCAAGGACGCGATGGATGCCTTCCAAAAGCAGCACTTCAGACAGTCTCTGCATTCCATTATGCACAGGGGAAACAGCAGTCGAGCGGACGAGGAGAGCTGCGAGATGCACGTGCGCATGAAGTCCAAGTTCGGAGACGGCTTCCAGACGCTGTTGACGAACGTGAAGAACATGAATTCGTGGCTGAAGAAGGAGAAGAAGGAAGAGTCCCCCATTTTCGGCGACTTCGTTCTCCCCGGCAGCATTTACTTGTTCCACCCGTACATCGGGAACGGAGACGTGTACATGCGCTACGAGCAGATGAAGAGCACAATGACGACGGTGGGTGTGGTGCGTGAGAGTGATGAGTAGTCGTGGAAGGCAGCGATCCTGTTTATGAAGTCCAACCGGTTTACAAAGGCGCCCGGAGTAATGTACTTCCCGAACGAGTCGTCGTTCCCCCAGATCATGCGGTTGTCTCCCTTTTTGACGATGCACCACAACTACAAGGTATACGAGGACAGCATCTCGAGTATCACGTCAGGCGTAAAAGAGTGAACTGTTTGTTGGAAACGTGTCTATGAATCGTACACTATCATTTGGAAGCAAGTGGTGAAAAACGTGGAACACTTTAGCCACGAGGGAAAAGTGGAAGTCATTCTTTTTCTACCATTATTCCATGGCGATGACAGCATCGTTGCGCATCATCTCTGTCATCACAATCTACTGGATCGTATCGTGGGAAGCGATATTCCTGAACAAGTGCGATGAAGTGCGAGTGGGAGAGTAATGCTGTAGATACATATACAGTCACATGAACAGTGAGTTTTCTGCGCCGTACTTCACGACTTTGATGCAATTCGTGTCGCCAATCATTGTTCTCCAACTCTTGTCGCTACTGAATGCCTGCATTTTCAAGACGTCGTGGCTTCCGAGATTGGGGTGGGCGCTGCCTCCGACGCTCATTCGTAGTTTTTCTATTCACACGGCAGTGAAGCTGCTTCCCATTTCATTTCTGTTTTGCGCTACAGTGACACTGAGCAATCTGTGTCTGAAATACGTAGAAGTGTCATTCTACCAGATCTCGCGGTCTTTGGGTATTCCAATAATCCCGTTTATTAAGTAACGCGCGTGCGGTCGCTGTCACGCGTAGCTATTTCTTCTTTGGAGAGCGTTCTTCCTACCAGACTGTCCTCTCTTGTTTAGTCATCGTTATTGGGTACATCGAAGGGATCGAGGGAGAGCTGCATTTTTCGCTCGTTGGCACGTTGTATGGCTTTGCGGCCAGTATTGCGGGTTCCTTCTACACCGTTCTTGTTCAGCGCTATTTGAGGAATTCTTTGAATAGTCACTGGGAGCTTTGCTATTATAACAACCTGAATAGTTGCTTGATCATTCCCATTGTTGGCCTTTTCAATGGCGAGCTGTCCATAATTATGCGAAACAGCCATGAGATTACTGTTTCCTACTTCTTTTGGAGTTCGTTGGGTACTTTTGCCTTGGTGTGGTAATCCTTAGCGGGACTCGTGGGTCTGATAGTCGGTTTGGCAACCCAGTATCAGATTAAGTACACGAGCAGTTTATCGCACAACATTTCCGGCGTTGTGAAGAATTCCCTTCAGTCCTTCATGGGAGCCGCCATCTACCACACCCCAATGACTGCGCGCGGGGTGTGCGGAATCCTGTTGATTGTTGGCGGCTCCGTCACCTATGCCATAGAGCGTATCAACGCTCTTGCTAGGGGCGATCACTCTGTCAAGAGTGTGGAGACCCTGTCACGAACTCCACTGGAGAAGGTGTAGTCGCTTGCGCAAAGTGTTTGTTAAGAAACAGAACGGGTTTTCAGAGTAAGAACAGCTTCCAACCGCAGTTGGTACGTTCCAGTCCGCTTAGAAGTACACCTGCTGCACAGGTC
>ERZ1106948.160-NODE-160-length-33410-cov-36.824734_pt1 | contig 33410 bp, 52 predicted proteins | sample MGYA00403673_ERZ1106948 | MGnify/ENA primary metagenome ERZ1106948 (study PRJEB35170, sample SAMEA104062409) | human gut metagenome | biome: human gut; feature: human-associated habitat; material: faeces | place: Denmark | collected 2012-05-07 ...
TCGCCGAGTAGTCGAACTCCACCGCCGGCTGCTTCTCGCCCTTCACGCCGAAGAAGGAGTCCAACAGCAGGCCCACGGACTCCACCCACCCTTCGCGCGAGTCGGGGATCGAGTAACGCGTCGTCCGGGAAGAGGGACCCAGAATGCGAACCGTGTTCTTCCCCTTCGTGTCGAAACCCACGCCCACGCCCAGCATCGACGCGTCCATCAGGAACGTGAAGGGCTTGCGCGGGTGCTCCCTCATGTCCTCCGTCGACACGAATGCACAGTTGTTCAGCGCCGCTGCAAGGTTCTTCTTGTGCACCACGGGAGTGCCCATCACCCACAGGCCGCGACCTATGCGTTAACGCGAGAGCGAACAGCACACCCGGCGGCAGGAACTTCATATTGAAGATCAGGTCGTACATCTCCTTTGCAGACTTTTGCGCCCGTTGCTCGTCCCATCCCAAGTTCCATTTGTCGATGTGCTCCTTCTGCAGCGAGTACGTGCCCTCCACCACGCGCTCCACCGTCTGCCACCAGTCCTCCTTCGTTCCATCGCTCAGCGTGCGCGAATACGTGCGGCGATACACCAACTCGCCGAGCGGAGGGTATCCGAAGGGCGGTTTCTTCCCTTTGTATTTGTCCAGAAAGGACTCGTCCAATGCAAAGGGCAAACCGTACCGACTCGGTGCCCCTGTGGAAAAGAGGGCGGCGATTCGAACTGCGCCTCGTTTCGCGCGGAGAGCAAACGAACAGCACTGTGCAAGTCGAAACATGCTGTTTGGAAACAAGGACAACAGGAATCTGCACTCGACAGTTCTTTCTTCAAGTAGTTCTCTATCCACACTTCCACGTTCGTGTCGATCGCTTCGAGCATGATTTCGGGAATAATGCCGTAGCAGCTCACTCGACTCAGCAGCGCGCCCAATCCCTCCACGCCGTAGTCATACAGGAAGAACCGCCGAAGGGTTCTGCCCGTTTTGTGATCTACGCTTTACAGCGATACTGTGAGCACTCACTATACCGCGTGACCCTCAACCGCATGGCATTGCCACACCGATGCGTGATGACGAAGGAGATGGAGTCCTTGTCCTATTCCTTATCTCTCTGCCGATCGCTCACTTCGTTTGTGTTTGCAGTGTTGGTTGAGATTGATGTGTTCGCAGCTTCGGCTGCGTTGTTCGCATTGTCCGTCTTCTTTGCGTTGTTCGCATTGTCCGTCTTCTTTGCGTTGTTCGCACTCCCCGCCTCACTCGAATTTGACGCCCCACTCGCTCTCGATGAATTGCCCGCCTCGCTCGAACTCGACGCACCCTCCTCCGTGGCGAACATCAGGTTCAGCTTGCAGTACTCCACCTCCTTCGCCTTGCCCAGCGCGTCGAACCGCACCAGCCCGCGCTTCCCGATGCACCACTCCTCCGCCTCGATCTTCTCGTAGGAGAGACTGTTGCGCAGCGAGGACGACGACGACAGGCTGTTGCGCAGCGAGGAGGAGGGCGAGAGGCAGTTCGTCACCACGGATAGGGCGGGCACGTCGCCGCGCGAGCCCCCGTGGTGCGCCTCATCGGGACGCGTTTGCAGCCACTGGAGCTCGTTGAGGAGCGCGCTGCACGTGGGCCGCTTCGCCTCCTCTCCGAGAAGGAGGGAAACGAGATTGTGGTAATAGGGGTCTGTGATTTGGCGAATCATGTCCTGCATCGCTTCCTACACATCACGCGTCCAGTCCACTCTTTACGGGGCTCCGCTTCATCGCCATCATGGCCTGCAGCGTGGGGACGTCGAACGCGAGCTTGCCGGTGAGCATCTCCAGAACGCACACGCCCAGCGAGTACACCTCGCTCGCGTCCGAAATGAACTTGGACTCGACGGCCTCGCACGGCAGATAGCGCACGCAGTCCGGCGACTCGCTCCAGCCCTTGGAGAGGAACAGGGGAAACAGCGCCAATTTGATGTTGTCCACGTTCTCGACGAAGTAGATGTGACTGACCGAGAGCGTGGGGAGGAAGAGTGGCGTCTGGAGCGAATGCATGTAGTCGAGAACGCGCAAGAGGGAAATGATCCACGAGCGAACGAGCAGAAGGTACTCGGGGTGGTTTCGCTGAGGAGAGGAAGCATCGCTCTTCAGCAGGAAGTCCTCCATGCAACCCTTCTTCAGGTATTCCATAATCGTGATCAGAAGGGAGTGCTCGCGGTCAATCCAGTAGGACTGCAGCAGGACAAAGAACTGCGGAATGTCGCGGGAACACTTCACGCAGTAGTCCATGCACTTCGCCACATCCTCGTCAGCAAGGTCCGCAAGCTGGAACTCCGTCCAGACCACGCTCTGTCCCGTTTCTGAATCCGTTGCCAAATAGCTACGCCGTGAATCGCACGCGCCGAGCATACGTAGTAAAGTAGGATTCACTCCGCAACACCGTATTTCCCTACAACGATCACGAAAGAGACAAAGGAGTACGCGGATGAACCGGCGGTCGGGTGCTTGAGAAGGACGTGTCTTCTCCATTCAATCCGGCACGAGAAGGGAATTAGTGTAGTTTTCATGAAGACGCTCTTTTCCCTGCTATCTGTCGGATTTCTCCTGCGCCTGCTGCTCGTGTGGATCGGCGAGGGGTTGGACCGGTGGTGTTGTCATTCGCTGCTGCGCTCACGTTTAGGGAACAGCATCCACTACACGGACATAGACTACAAGGTGTTCACGGACGCAGCGCGACATGTGGTGCGGGGCGAGTCCCCCTTTCAACGAGCGACGTATCGCTATACGCCCCTCCTGTAGGTTATTCTGTGATGGTTTGAGTGTAGCGCTCTGCTGCTGGTTCCGAACTGTGTTCTGTTTCGCGCATTCGGGAAGTGTCTCTTTTCTGTGTTCGACGTGCTGTGCGCGTTGTGCATCTATCGTCTCCTTCAGCGGGACGGATTGAGCAAGGAGGCTTCGCTGCGATTCACCTCTCTCTGGGTTCTGAACCCGCTTGTGATCCACATCTCGACGCGAGGGAGTTGCGACAGCATTGAGTGCTTTCTCGTCTTCCTGACGCTACTCTGTCTCCGAGAGCAGTCCTACGTGCGAGCAGCTGTCGTGTACGGCGTCGCCGTCCACTTCCGCATCTACCCCATCATCTACGCGCTGGCGCTTGTCCTGTATTGCTACCGGTCGAGCGGTTCCATGCGCGTCTGTGTTCGTTTCGCAGTCGTGAGTGCTTGCGCGTTTTCTCTTCTCTTTGTCGTGTTTTACGCGCTGTACGGCTCCGAGTTCGTGGAGTGCTGCTATCTTCACCACCTGCGCCGCATCGACGTGAAGCACAACTATTCGGTGTTCTACTACCCGTTCTATCTCCAGTATTCCTTCCACTCCTTGGAGTGGTTGCCTCATCTGCTTCTCTTTCCCGTCATTTCCGTTCGCTATTGTGGCGATCTCCCGTTCTGTCTCTTCCTCCTCACGTTTCTCTTCGTCGCGTTCAACAAGGTGATCACCGCGCAGTACTTCATGTGGTGGTTGTCGCTGCTCGTGCTGGTCCTTCCCTTCACGTCCTTGTCGGCGGCTCAGTGGGTGTGCTTGTTTCTGGTGTTCCTGGGAGCGATGAATGTGTGGAACGCGTATGCGTACCGGCTGGAGTTCAACGGGGAGGGAGTGTTTGTGGATGTGTGGCTGTCGTGCCTTCTCTTCTTCGTGGTGGAGGTGATGATGGTTGCCGTGATTGTGCGTGGTTATCGTGTGAAGTGTTGTGTTTGTTTGTTTGATGAAGAGTTGTTGTGATGTGGAGAGTGGAGTGTGATGCAAAGAGGAGTGAGTTGTGATGTGAAGAGAAGTGTGATGCGATGTAAATAGTGAGTAGCGATGTCAAGAGAATTGAACAACTCAACTCAGATAAACACCTCACCAATATCCCATCCCCCACCCCTCACAAATACCTTATGGCGGGTTTCTTCTCCTCTCCCTCACTCCATAGGTGAAGAAACGAAGCAAAACCATCCCCTTCTCCTCCTCGCTCATTCACATCCCCTACGAAACCGCGCAGAGAACACCCCTTCCCTTCTCTCTCCCCACCTTCTCCTTCCGCCGCTCGCTTCGCTACCAACAACGGGAGTTCATTCGCGAATGCGCGGACGGGATGGCCTCCTCCACTCTCGAAGTAGGCATGCGCATCTCCTCACACTCTAGCTCGAAACCGTGATGTATCCTCCCTCTTTCCAGTATCCCTTTCCTTCGTTTCGCACCTAGTTGCACCCACTACCTTCTCCTGGACGGTCAATTTGAAGACCTGACGTCGAGACAGTCCGTTCCTTCCTTTCCGTATCGCATCCACATCGACAATGCCCTCCGTCAACCCAAAGTCGCGGTAACACTGCGTCCTCTCGCTAAACATAGCACTGCCAAATCGGATCCGTCCACTTCTTCAACTTTCCTTCTGGGAATGAAGACTTGCTCTCTCGCTCCTTTCCCTCCGAAATGTCCGCCGAATTGAAGTCCTTCATTCAGTCCACGCTGGTTAACCAGTTTCACTTGCATTCCGTTGTTTGTGAAAGAAGGGGCACGGGACTGGACTTCGCGTTTTGAATTCATTCTCTCTCGCAAACACGTCTCCCGTCCCTCAGAAGTCTTCATTGACCACTGTACTCTCCCTTCTTCCCTATCAAGCATCACTGCACACAATCAATTCACTCCATTTTTCACTCCATCCTCACTCTTTCGTGCATCCGTCACTATGGTACAGCACGCTATCCATTTCTCACGCCACTAGGTTGTTCTGTTAGCCGCAGTTCTGACAAAGCCGGGAAAGGGTGCCGCTTTCTCTCCATTCCATCACCGTCGTAGTGCTCATCTCCAGACAGTACGTGAACATGAACCGCATGCGTGTGGAGGTACTCCCGTCTTCTTCTCACTGACGCGCAGGGCATTCTGGCCGTGTTCCCCAAACTCATCGGTGAGACAAATATGCAGCACACCTTCGTGGAAGCGAACAACATGCGGTATCTCGCTTCGCCTCGCTGTGACGCACTAGCTATGTGTACCAGCCCATCGAGAATCTGGTGGTGCTCGTCGTGACCACAAAGAACAGCAACATCATCGAGGACCTGGAGACTTTACACACGCTTGCGAAATGTGGCCGTGTCTTTCCGCAGTGACGTCTAGTGGTGCCGGAGTATGCGGGATCGGTGAAGGAAGAGGCGGTGGTGGACCACGCGTTTGACATCATCTTTGCGCTGGACGAGTTGATCACGTACGGCGGAATGAACGAGACGATTCCGCTGCAGCAGGTGCGCGTGAACCTCGTAAGCCTCGCCTGGATTTGCTGATTCGCAGGCGATGGAGAGCCACGAGGAGAAGCTCCTCGCCATGGTGCAGGAGAGCAAGATGAACCAGGCGCGCGAGATCATGAAGCAGAAGGAGAAGGAGCTCAAGGCGCAGCAGCCCGCGTCCTCCGGCTTCGGCTTCCTCTCCTCGCTGTTCTCCTCCGCCGTGTCCACTGTGGCTCACACTGTGCGCACCGTGGACGCGGCTGCCGACCGCGCGCCGATGGCGACGCCTGCGCCGATGGCGTCGGTGCCGAAGAGGTGAGCGAGAGGGAGTGGAGTGACGCGCAGAGAGGAGACGGTGGCGAGCTCGCTGGGCCGCGGCATGCAGCTGTCGGGCTCGAAGAAGGAGTCGCTGTCGGTGGGTGCTGGGCGTGTGCGTGAGGCGTAGAACCTGATGAGCGAGGACCACCTGGTGATGCCCGCCAAGAAGACGGTGGCTGCGGCGGCGGCGCCCGTGGCGCTGCAGGACGTGGACGTGAAGATCGAGGAGGAGCTGACGGTGAAGATGTCGCGCGACGGGCTGATCGAGACGGCGGACGTGAAGGGCACGCTCGCCGTGCGCGTGAACTCCGCGGACGCGTCGCACGTGCTGATCAAGCTGAACGACTTCGCCGCCGATGGCTTCCAGCTGCAGATGCACCCGACGATCGCGCGCTCCTTCCTGAGCGACCACGTGATCATGCTGAAGCAGGCGGACCGCGGCTTCCCCGTGGACTCCTCGGTGTCGGTGCTGCGCTGGCGCCAGCCGTCGGGCGGCGACGCGTTGGTGCCGCTGACGGTGACGTGCTGGCCCGAGGCGCTGGAGGACGGGTGCAACGTGAACGTGGAGTACACGCTGAACCCGAGCGTGCTGCCGGCGCTGTCGAACGTGCGCATCTGCATCCCGCTGCCGAGCGGCGCGTCGCCCGAGATCGCGTCGATCGACGGCAGCTACCACTTCGTGGGGGTGAGGCGAGGGCGTGACGCGTAGTACCCGAAGGAGAGCTTCATCGAGTGGGAGGTCAACGATATAAGCGAGGCGAACGCGAACGGCGTGCTGGAGTTCCGCGTGAAGACGGGCAGCGAGGACGACTTCTTCCCGACCTCGGTGGAGTTCGACTCACCGCGCACCTTCCTGGATGCGTCTGTGGGCTGTGGTTGCGTTGGGTGAGATGTAGGTCGTGGAGGTGCAGCAGGTGGCGGACAACGCGGCGGTGCCGTTCTCTCAGAGCAAGTCGATGAGAGTGTCCACGTATACTATAGCTTGAGTGGGGTGTTTGTTGTGGATGGGATGTGCGTTTGGTGTGGATGGGATGTGCGTTTGGTGTGGAGGGGGTGTGATGGTCATGAGAAGTGAATGTACGTTATTCAGTTTGTGTGGAGGGAGTGTAAGTGATAACAACAACAAGAAACGATCACAAGTCTCACATAGCAGCTTTTCCAATTCCACCCCACCACCCACTTTGGCAACCCTTATCTCCCATATTGTTGAGTGATATCATTCCATTTTGCCAACAACGGTACGTGCACGATGTGATTGAGGGAAAGAGCCATTCAGGGCGAGGGAAATGGAGTGATTGTGTGTTCTCGCAGACGCTAACCCCGTTTAGATGGTCGCTGATTCCAGAGTTACCTACCGCAGAAGACACTCCTACAACACCGCTTCCAACTCCGTCTCCGTTGTGAAGACCCCCGGTTGGGTTTGGGCTGCGTAACGCTGATGGTTAGGTGCTCGTCTGACTGTGCACTACAACAAGAAGACCGTGAGCGCTGTGAAGTGCGGCTGCTGCAAGAAGGCTCTTGCTGGTGTAGGAATCACTCTTTTCACGACTAACGGGTAGATTCCCCGTGCTCGCATCAGCGCTCTGCACAAGCTGTCTCACTGCCAGCGCACTGTGACGCGTGCCTACGGTGGCAACCTCTGCCACAAGTGCCTGCACGATCGGTAGTCGTTCCTTCTACTCTTTTACGCATAGCATTCTCCGTGCGTTCCTGATCGAGGAGCAGAAGATTGTGAAGAAGGTCGCTCAGCAGAAGGCTCAGCAGAAGAAGGAGGAGAAGTCGACTAAGAAGGCTTCGAAGAAGAGCGCGAAGAAGACCGGAAAGAAGTAAGGAGGTTGTATGGCGACTATCACTCACGTTGTCTGGTGTTTGCTCAACAAACAAGCGGCGAAAACTAGATGCTCGTATCTTCAAATAGCGATTTGAGTACATATCTACGGGTGAACCGCGCGGATCACGGCTACGCTTGCGACAGCAGCTCCTCCACCTCTCTGTCCGACCAGTTCTGCGTCGGCGGGTTCTGCAGGTAGAGCAGCATGGACTGGAAGTCCTTCTCGATCAGGTCGTCGTGGGACATCTTTATGAACACAGCGCAGACGTACACGTGGAACACGTCGAACCCGTTCGTTTCGCTCAGGTACGTGTCCCAGAGGCGAATGATCGTGTGCATGCTGAACTCTCGAATCAGCAGACAATTCATGTAGCGGAAGGCAAACTGCAGGAACATGAGTCCCTCGTTCTGGATGTGGTTGTACAGGTCCACGTCGATGCGGCGCACCAAGTCCTCCAGCTTCTTCACCATCCGCTGAATGCCGGGCTGATCGGTGGTGTAGTGGTCCTACGATGAAACGGGAGCGCCGAGCTCACCTGGATACCGTCCAGCAGGCGCGATATGCAGTAGTACGTGTCCGCCTCCACCTCGTCCAGCACCGACTTCTCGATCGCGTCCCAGTCCAGCTCGCCCACCTTGTCTACAATGAAGCCACACCGACGCATCAACCTGGGAAGTGGTCGTTGAGGAAGGTCACGAGGAAGGGGATGCAGAGATCGTTGATGCCCTGCACATAGCCGCACGCGGGATGACGATTCGCCCAGATGTAGAGAAGACGCTTCAGACGCTACGCGTCACACCGACGCACAACACAAAACCAATTGAATATCCGCGTTCTTCAGCACGATCGACGAACAGGAGGTACGGGGCACATCGACGGAGATCTACCCTCAATGCATCCCGCGAACCCGACTTGGTGCAGCGTGGCGAGCTCCTCCTCCGTTCTCTCGGAATCGTCCACATCGAACAAACGAGGAATATAGTCCATGTACTCCCTCCTCTTTCGCTGGATGATCGCCTGCTGGCGGCTGCGGATCGAGGGGAGATAGCCCTATCCGTGACGCCCAATTCGAAAGCGCACCAGGAGCAGCTTCCAGGTGACCGCTCTGTATTGAGAGGGAATGCCCTTCCACGCCAGCGCGCGGAGCGACTTCATATCGATTCGGTCGCTCTCCAAGAGACGCTTGTATTTTGCAATGTCTTTGTCGCCGTCACTGGTGGTGAACACCATGATGCTCGTTTCCTTCGGGGACTCTACGGGGGAAAAGGCGCACGCAGCCACGCACTCGACACGTTTCCCTGATCCGAGTCGCTATCTTCGTCAGAATCCGAGATGGAAGTCTTGCGCATGCCGACGGGGACATTGAAACGGTATTCATCCGCATCAACCATCTTGGACTACGTGATGAATCGATCCATCGCTGCGGAGCCTACCTTGATGCGTCCAGGATGCGATTTCGTTTTCATCTTCTCCCACAGACTCATTTTCAAGGAATAATGAGGCGAATGGAGAATGGCAGGAATCGGCCCGGCTTTCGCGCCGATTGGAGGGGAAAATCGTGCGCCGTTTTGCCATCGCTGGTTTTGAAACTAGAATCTTCCTTCCCATGAGTGACGAGTTCCTGACGGTGACGCGAGTCGATCAGTTCATCGACGTTGCGACTGGAGTTGGTAAGTGAGTCGTAGGTGCTGGAAAGAGCTCTCCACAAGATCGGAAAGAACGTGTCATCGGAGGTGATCTCGAAGGCGTATTCGGGAATCGATAGCGATGATCGGATGTTCCTGGAGCTTGCCGCAAACAGACTCGTCGAATCGTACGAGAGCGAAGCAAAGGTATGCGACGTGCGTGACAGTGATCCAAAGCAGTGCATTCTGTCCCAGTGCGAGCAGGACGGCGTATTTGAATATCTGAAGAGATTGGACGCGGAAGACGTGGAATTGGAGGAGCGGAAAGAGTTGCGCGAGAAGTAGTAATGGCTTGGAGGACTACGTGAAACGTAGCTGTGGATCGGTAATAGACGTGAATAACCTGCTTTCGGAACAGCGAATGCGGTTGAAGAAGCGCATCGTTCTCGAACTGGAAAAGCAGATCGTGCAGGTGCGATTTGGGATCGGCATTCAGAAGTAGATGGACGAGGAACTGCGAGCAATGTACAATAAGAACAAGGAGGCGATGAAGCAGATTGAGAAGGGAATCCAGTTCCTGAAGAGTGTACCAACGTCCCGTGTTTGTCCAACAAGCAGTGCACACACTATAACGCAATATACGGCTTTACCGATTCCAGCACGCGCTTCGTCGCGTGACTGAGCTTCTCGCTTCCAATCAACCCTCTGTACATCGTTGCCAGCTTCTCGTTTGAAACGACCGCGTCGTTGCACATCGACACGCGAACGAGACTCTGCAGCAGCAGCGCCTTCGCATTGTTCTTCTCCTTCGCGCTCAAGTCGCCCTCCTCGACGCCCTTCTCGCACTCGCCCACGATCGTCTTCGCCTTCTCCTCGTCGTGCAGGAGTCCCTATCGCTCACACACTCCCCCATCGCCTCACGCTCGACGTATTCAAGGCGTACATCATCGCGCACTGGCACAGCAGCGCGTTGCGCAGCGACAGGTTCGACTCCTTCTTGTCGCTCTCCACCACGCGCTCCGCGTACGACGACACCACCTCCTTCGGCAGCGACACGCGCAGCAGCGCACGCAGCACCGCCGTGTGACACTTCTCCTTTTCTCTCTCCACCGTCTCCACCGTCTGGATCGCCTCCTCCATCCACGCCTGCGCCTTCTCCGCCAGTCCCTGCTGGCCGGCGAACAGCGCGACGTTCAGCGTGGCGATCACGCCCTGGCAGGGCTGGATGGTGCGGATCGACGCGACGATCGCCGTCAGCGTCGTGTGGAGCGCCTCCTTGTCCTCGATCGCCTCGTAGTGCTTCATCAGCAGCGTGAGCATCGTCAGCAGCGGCATGCAGCGCAGCGCCGCCGAGGACTCCTGGCTGATGGTGCTGGCGAGCTTTGTGAAGCACTAAGGATGACGCGCGGAGGAAGAAACGACTTCGAGGAGCGCGGCGCTGTCGAGCTGGATCGTGTGGAGACAGCGCGCGAACAGGTGCTGCTGCTGGCGGTCGTTGTGCACGTAGAGGACCTGGAGGAAGCCCAGCAGAGTTTCCGCCTCCGCAGGCGTGGCGCACGAAGAGGTGGACTTGGCGCACAGCTCACCCATGCGCTCCGCGACGGGCGTGGTGTCCTCGGCAGGCAGGAGGTGGAAGAGCTAGGCGTCAGACGGCGCAGCGACGGCAAACGGCGAGGTAGTGCTCGGCCTGCAGCACGCGCAGCTCGAAGGCGTTCAGCGGCTGGAGGAGCAGCTGGGCGAAGAGCGACGCGCAGCTAGCGTTGAAGGGAGCGAACGTCACCCACCTGGCAGAGTCCACGACCACGCCATCCATGTGCGTCCGGGTCGCCTCGCACAGCGCGTCCATCTGCTCGAAGCGGTGGTCGTTCTCGGGACGGAGCACGTACTTCATGAAGGCGTTCTCGATGGAGAGAAGCGACTCCGGCGGGAGGTTGGTGTCCTTCTACAGAGTGACGACGCTGATGAATCCACACCTCGTGCAGCTCCTTCACGAAGGTCAGGAAGGTCTGAACGAGCTGCTCGTTCTGCGCCTCCGTCAGCGCCTCGCCGCCCATCACACGCTCCATCATCTCGTCCATCAGCGCCTCTGCTCCTCACGCCCACAGCACGCCCCTACCCGTGTTCACCGCGCTGTCCAGATGCGCCAGACACTCGAGGAAGTGAGCGAAGCCGGCAACGTGGAAGTCGTAGGGGAACACTTGGATCACGGACTCCACCAGGTACTCCTGCGCGATGGGGTCGTTGCAGCTGATGATCTCGTTCACCACTGCGGGGAGGATTCGCTAGCACTCACACAGCACTCGCGTTGTTACGGTGTTGTAGTAGTCCGCGTCGATGCCGTCCAGCTGCGAGAGGCACCCGAGATTGGCGCCGACCAGCACCTTCAGCTCCTTGCGCTCCAGCTCGCGCTTCTCCTTGTCGCGCGCCTTGCCGCTCTGCATGCGGATCCAGAGGCGGTTCATCTCGATGAAGTTGCGGATGATGCAGTCCACGCTGTCGTTCACGTCGCCGCCGTCTTCACTACCCTTCAGCGAGATGGCAGGACCTACGTCTCGTAACGGCAGCCGGGGTACGGGAATTTGTCCTTCATTTCGCGGATGAAAAAGTTACGCAGGAATAATCCGCGCATGGGGTGCTGGATGCCCTTGCACATCTCGAGCGTGTCGTAGATGATCTTCTTCGCGGGAATGAGCTTCATGCGGATGCAGCACGCGCCGACCAGGATCATAAGGTAGAGACGCGGGATGAATGCGGGAGTGTACTGCACCTCCTCGTACAGCTCTTCTCCGTCGATGCCGCTCGCGAGGATCTGGCAGAAGTAGATCTCCACGTCCACGAGCTGCTCGCAAACGGCGGTCCGTGCCTGTTAAGGACGCTACGCATCGGCAAAGCACCCAGGAGGGAAAGGATATAGACTTCGAAATAATCCTTCGGACTGAGCGCTCCGTTCCTCAATTCGGTCAGCAATTGAACCGTGGTCGCGATAACGTCCTGATAGTTGTCTTCATCCTACGGGTCACACGGAGAGAGAGCGTTCCAACAAGATGCTTCCTCAAGATAAGGCTCGATTGCTTGATAACAGCTAGAGAATCCACCTGACGCCTTACACGGCTACGCAAAAGGATACTAGATTTTCTGTCGATGAGTCCATGGATTTGGTGAACAAATGGCTTCAGAATGGAAGAAAGAGAAGGGAGCTGAAATCGCCCCGTTTTTGGTTGTGTTCAAACGCGGAAATCGAGCCGCATTGAGGAATTCCCCTCTTGCCTTCTCTCCCTTTCCCGACAGACTACGAGGAATCATTCGAAATGGAGAGCGTGCGTGGGATTCTTTCAGCGTTCGAGAATCTGAGAGTGAACAATACCGTGGTGGAGAAGCAGGCTGAGAATGATATCATGGAGTACATGCGCCACCCCGAATCGATTCTCTCCTTCATGTGTATTATCACAAACTGCGATGTTCCCGTTGTAAGTCCTCGCCATTCTCAAATCACGCGTGTAGTATCGCCAAATGGCGGCTCTCTTTTTGAGAAAGATCATCACCGTGTATTGGAATATGATCAGTGAACAGGATCAACAAAATGGTTTCTCGCTTTCGTTTTCCGTTCACAGCTAGTCAAGAGCCAACTTCTGAGTGCCATGGAGAAGGAGTCGTACGAGTTAGCCAGACGCGCTATCTGCGGCGCCGTTTCCATCTTGGCTGCTTCCGAATTGAAAGAGCGGCGCTGGCAAGAGGTGCTGCAACGCATGAATACGGTAGTCTCTGTCAAGTTGCGTTAGATGTAGTTGCTGTATAGCGCATCTCCGGCAGAGCGTGAAGTGGGAATGCTCCTCCTCTACTCCCTCCACGAGGTCATTTGCGACTACGTCTCCATCGACAACATCATCGAGGTGCTGCGCAGCGGCATCACCGACAGCGACGGCGCCGTGCGCTCGATGGCGGTCAAGGCAGCCTGCGACGTGATCACGTCGTTCATCGAGGAGGACGAGATCACCAAGTTCTCGTGCCTGATCCCGCTCCTCCTGCAGTCGCTCCAGCAGTGCATGCAGCAGTACGACGTGGAGCTGATGCTTCGCATTTTCGGGCTGTTCGAGGACGCGGCGATGGACAGCAGCCGGTTCCTCGGCCCGCACGCCATGGACATCGTGGTGCTCTGCTGCAACGCGCTGGGCGACGACAAGCTGATGTACAACATCCGCGTGTGCGCCGGCGCGTGTCTGATGGAGCTCATGTGCTACTGCTACGTGATGAAGGAGATCCAGGTGCCTGCGGCGCAGTGGAGTGATGACTAGACGGCGCTCCCGTCCATCATGCAGGCGGTGCTGGGCAACATCAGCGAGGGCGCGAGCGATGTTTAGGTGGTGTGATGCTGTGACGCGTAGACGGGCGAGGACGAGTCGGGCACGCCGGCGAAAGTGTGCGAGCAGGTGCTGGACACGATCTCCTCTCACTTCAACGCCAAGTCGCTGCACGTCGCTTCACTCACGCCTAGAGAAGTCACCTCGCTCGTCACCGCCTTCTCGCTCCCGCGCCTGACCTCCGCCTCGTGGCTGGAGCGTCGCTCGGGCGCCGTCGCGCTCTTCATCATCGTGGAGTCCTGCCACAACGTGCTTCTTACCAACCTTGCCGACCTGACCGCCCAGCTCCACCCGCTCCTTCGCGACCCCTGTCCTGCCGTGAGCCAGAAGGCTACCTACTTCTTCACGGAGTGCTTCGACTACATCCCCGGCGCGCTGATGGAGGCCTCGCCGTGGCTGGTGAGCGAGGTGAGCGAGGTGCGCGTTGTCACTCCCAGTGAGCGTTAGATGATCAACACCAACGACATGGCGATGGTCAACAACGGGCTGCTTATCCTCGAGAGTCTGAGTCTGGAGCTCCCGCCGAAGGAGCGCGACTCGCTCCTGACCGTCGTCGTTGGCTCCACAGACATGTTATTACTCTTAGCCGCTGTTGCTGAACCACGTGGAGAACCAGAGCCTCTCGATGTCCGTGCGCACGCTGGCGATGAGCTGTCTGACGTGCGTGCTCATGGAGACCAACGCCAAGTTCGTGCCCTTCCTCGTCGCTCTCGCCTCTCTCTCTCACGCGCGTAGGACAAGACGATCCCCATCGCGCTGAGCATCCTGCAGACGCGGGACGAGGAGGGCCTGCTGATCCGCCGTCGCGCGCTGGAGTTCCTCAACAAGGTGATTCGCCACTGCGACTACAAGTACGTGGCTCCCTACATGGATTACATTTCCTCGCAAATCGCCGCGCTGCTGGGCGACGGCGACACCTCCTTCTCCGAAACCGCCTTCATCTTCTTCAAAGCGTTGTCGAGTGTGGTGGATGTGAGTGATCCCGCGTACACCGCCGCGCTACGCATGCTGTCCGCTTATCTTCCCTTCATGATCGAGCTGGTGCGCAGCGATAACGGTACGTACTCTCTTGCTGCTGTGAGGTAGATCTTCACGTGAAGCATCGACAGAAGGCGAACGACGAGTTCGGGCATCTCGGGGGCCAGTTCGACTCCTTGCTGTCCGCCGACAACGACAACAACGCGCTCGTGTCCGCCGGCGGCTCCGAGGCGAAGCGCAAGGCGGCAGCCATCGAAGCGATCGTGGCGATATGCGAGGTGGAGGTGTGTGTGATGGCTCACGGCTAGAACATCCAGCCGCTGCTCGATGCGTATTACGAGGACGTGGTGAACTGTCTGCTGGAGGCGACGGCGCACCTGCACGAGGCGGTTCGCGAGAAGGCGGTAGCGTGAGTGATCGCGCGTGACGATGTAGTACGAGGGACTCGAGGAGATGGTGGAGCTGGTGTACGACAACGAGGAGGAGGTGGAGTGGGAGAACGGCAACTACGATTACGTACGCCATGCGAGGACAGCGTGAGGTGTAGTACTACTCCGAAACCACCACCTCGCTCATCAGTAACTACATGAACGTGATCTTCGGCTCGATCGACGAGGAGCCGGAGGCGGACGTGGAGCTGGCGATCATCTCGCTGTTCAAGGTGGCGGCGGAGGCGAGGGGTGAGGACTAGACCATGGTCGAGACGCTCGGACCGGCGTTCGTCATTCCGCAAATCGACATGATTTTCGCCCACATCACGACACTCCTTCAGGAGAAAACCGTGTCCCAGCGCACCTACCTGGAGCAGAACGCGATCATCGTGGGCGTGGAGGAGGCCAACTCCCACCCGATCGCCACAGCGACGATGGACATGTTGGGTTCGCTCCTCACGGCGCTGGGCGCGAACGCCTCCTTCCTCGCCTTCTACCAGCAGTCCTGGCGCTCCGCGGCGTCCTTCTTCACGGTGTGGAACAGCGCGGACGACATCGTGAGTTGCTACGCGCTCGCCACCTCGCTGCTGGAGGTGTACGGCGAGGACGCGGTGTTCGTGGTGGACGACCTTCTGAAGATGATTCCCACCACCGTCACCAACCCGAAGGAGTTCTGCCGCGCGAACAGCTATTACGCGCTGAACCTGATCATGAAGTTCTTCCCCGGCTCCTTCGCGTCCTTCGTCGAGAACGCGGCGTCGATTCTGGAGGCGGGTCTGCAGGGCTTCCCTGGAGATGTGAGTGCGTGTGGGTGGTGTGACGGACAGACCGGTCGTGCTGCGGACAACGCGGTGTACGCGCTGGTGCAGATGGACAAGTCGTACCCGGGGCGGTTCACGGAGACGATCTTCTCGCTGATCCTGCCCCACCTCCCTCTGTGCATGGATCACTACGAGGAGGAGAGTGTTGTGAGTTACGTGATGAACGTGTATGAGACCAACCCCGCGCTCTTCTCGAAGTATGCCGTGCAGGCGCTGACCGTGTATGGGAAGTATCTGGCGCCTGACATGGAGGAGGAGACGGAGGCGTATCGAGTGAGCGATGATGCGATGGGTGATGGGTAGTCGATTATGATAGCGCAGTTGCGGGACATGGAGGACAAGGACACGGAGTTCTATGACAAGGTGCTGGAGTCGCTGCCCGTGTATGAGAGTGATTGTATTATCAATGCTGTGGAGTTTGAGAATTCTCTTTAGTTTTGGGTGGGTGTTTGTTGTAGAGAGTAGTAATTGTGGAGAGAGGACAAAAGCAAGTACGAACAAGTGTGTGTACAGTGATTATTGATTCGGAACACGTGATTATCAAGTTATCGCATAGGTAAAGGAGGTGGATTGACAGTATTTCCTTTCAGATTGTTCTTATTATGAAACTGCTATCCCTTCTGTGTATGTGGGCGGTGTCCCTTGCGCTGCCTGGTGTCAATGGAGAGTGGTTCAACGGGACGGAGCCATTATTGGAGAGCAAGTACTTGAGAGGAGTGACTCTGCATCGTGTTGCTCCCAGTGTGTTTTGAAAAGAGGGATCACAACTAGAGTGTGGAACCTATGAGAGTGATTGCCTATACTCATCTGGACAATGTGTATACTGATGTGAAGCATTCAGATGTAGACGTGCAATTCAACATTGAAGTATCGGGGGCAAAGGGAGAAGACCCAGACAAGTTCACAGTTACGTCCTACACGTCCTTTTCGTCTTGTTACGGAACTGCTATCAAGATAGCAAGCTACTATGATGTCAACAAGCAGTACCCTGGTTCCCATTTTCTGAAACTGACTTCTGTTATTGTTACTGTGCCGGGAACGCTTTATACGGCACTCAACTGCAAGGGAATGGGTCGGAATTACCCGGTTTCCGTGTCAGCAATCACTTGCTACATCAATGGCCAAGATATCTTCAGCTATTATAAGAAGGCTGTTGGCTCAACCTCAGTAGTGGATTATTCATTCTCCGATTCGACGATGAAGTATGACGGTGTTTCATTCAGCCGCACGGGATCTGCTCCATGCACGACGAGCTTGACAACATCTGAAACGATTCTTTTAGTAGTGGGTGTGGTCATCGTTTTCGTAATCGTGGTGGTTATCTTGGTAAAGACCTGCAACAACACCAAGACACTGCCCAAGAAGTGTGATTCTTTGTTGGATACTCGTAAAGCGAATGAATCGACTCAGTGAGTCATTCTCCTTCCTCAGCAACCGTTCACTCCTCTCTGCAGTTGTAACTACCCAAGTCACACTTTATTCCCGTCAATCAATCATTCCCACCCAACATAGAATCCCTTCCTCTCCATGAGTTACAGCATCCTCTTCTTCATCCTGATGGTGGGATGCTGCTCGCAGTCCGTTTTTGAAGGAATCAACTATACCTCTCCCCTTTCACTACTGCGTAATAATTCGATTGCACTGTTTGAATCTACACAGTACTCGCCTTGTAAGAATGCAGTGTTGAGGTAATGGATAGTCTGCGGCCATTATGCCTGCTATTGCAAGCCCAGGAGCGTCGGGTGTATGTGATGATCGTTTGCATCACGAATAGTCAGCGACGAATTCCTCGATGTGATCGGTGTGAAGGAAATGGAGCCGGAACAATTCATCTTTACTGCCTATTTTTACGAGAGTTTGTGTACCAACGAGCCTGTCAAGATGGTCTACTACAATGACGTGGTAAGCAGATATGGTTGTGATTACACCCTTAACGTTACGAAGATCACGATCGCGATTCCGCCCATATACTATTCTTTCTTCAACTGCACCGATGGTCCCTGGAACAGGCCTACTCCCCTCCAATCTATTCCGTGCTTCAGAGATGGAATCAATACGTTTCAGGGCGACATCAATATGATCGGAAAGCCCGGATTAGTCACGATCAGTTTCGCGTACTCCTCAGTGAGGTTCGGAGCGTATTCGTTGATTCGCATAAACTCTGAGGGATGCATTCAGGAAACCAATCCTGTCACCATCATTGTGCTTGTCTGTATTGTCATCGTACTCGTTGTAGTTGTCATCAGCGTGATCGCCGTCTGTTGCTATAAGAAAAGGAAGACGCTTCCGAAGAAATAGTCCTTGTTTGTTGACCCCATCCAAAACGGCGAAGTGGCTCCAAGTTGGAAGAGCCCAAAGAACCCCACTCATGAGCGAGAGTGCTTCTTCGATTGCGATCGACGGGGAAGCGGCAACGAAGGCCTTGGAATCGCTGCGTAAGTTCGCCGAGGCGCCGCGAAAAGGGAAAACGGCGGCGGAGAAGGCGTCCGGCGACGCCATTCGTTTGGTCTTCGGACTGAAAGACAAAGAGGAGTACAAGAGCGGAGAAAAGGTGATGATCAACCTGAAGTACGCGCTGGAGAGCGCAGACGACGAGTATGAGATCGTGTTCATCACAAAAGGCGATGCATCCAAGCTGCGAAATCAACTCGACAAGGTTCGCCACTTAACAACAGTATCGCTTCTCCTTTCGTGTCATGCGTAGTATATGTCCTTCGAAAGCATGAAGAAGCTAGTGAACACAAAAGAGGGAAAGGCCGAGTTCCTTCACCACTATCGGTACATTCTGTGCGACGCACGAATCAAGAGAAACGTCTCCTTCACCTTTGGAGAAGCCTATTTGAACAAGGGCCATGTGATTCCCGTGATGATCAACGAAGTACCCATTGAGACTGTTGTGCGGAATATCCGTCTGCTGCTGAGGTCATACACGATTCGCATTAGCGGCTGTTCCCTGTAGGTGAGCTGGGTCGTCTTCATCAATAGGGAGTGCCGTATTGGCAGAACGAGGATGACCAATGAGAAGATCATTGCGAACTATAACACAGTATTGTTCGAAGAGAGGAACTGATGTGCAGGTGATGGCGCAAGTTCTCGATCACATCAACACGGAGGACATCGTCTCTCTTTCGTTGAAGGTTTCAAATAATGGAATAATTGAACTTGTAGACCGACTACAGTGTCAGCTTCCCCATTTACGAGGTGAATACGCTTGCCACAAAGGAGTACGTGAAGGAACTGACTCCGCAGGAGAAGAAGCAGCAGAAGTTCAGAGAGAAGCGACTGAAGGAGTGGAACCGGAACAGAGTGAAGAGAGAGGTTGTCCCCAAGATCCGTCCTCACAAGCCATTATGCGCGTGTTTGTTGCAGTATTCGTGTTGTCATCATTCCCTCTTACTCCGAGCGATTTCGTAGCGTTGATCAAAGGAACAACTCTCATTTCGCCCCATTCATCTTTCGGTCCTCCCCATCTGTTTTACTGCGACGAATGAACTAGAGTCATGCACTCGCTCTACAGACACATGCGACTACTCACCTCCACTCTCACCCCGCCACGAAGCCATTTCCATACTCTTTTTCGCGGATTATCTACTACCATGGAGTCAACTCCCAGAGAGTGTGAGTTGTACACGGTAGGCCCTTTCCTTTCAAATCACGCTGTAGAAGTCGGAAGAGGATCCGATGACGGTCCAGTGCTCGTGCTGCAACAAGCGTTGCGTCATTGAAAACAACAATGTCGGTAGCTGCGGCGTTCGCTACAACAAGGACGGCAAGCTCTATCTTTCCCTCTACGGCTACCCCTGCGCTGTCCACATCGATCCCGTTGAAAAGAAGCCGCTGTACCACTTTTTGCCGAACACGACCATTCTTTCGATTGGAACGATCGGGTGCAACTTCAAGTGCCAGTTCTGTCAGAACTGGGACATCTCCCAGGCCGTGAAGCCGTACAAGGAGGCGTTCAGAGAGCAATCGAAGCTGGGCAACTGCGACATCGAAGATCTCTCTTGTCAGATTCAGCAGATGGGGAAGTACTACTCTCCAGAGACGCTAGTGAACATGGCCGTGCGCAAGGGATGCAAGAGTGTCGCCTTCACGTACAACGAGCCGACGATCTGGGGCGAGTACGCTCACGACATTGCAAAGCTGGCGCATGAGAAGGGATTGAAGTGCGTGTACGTGACGAATGGATACATGACGGAGGAGCACTTGCAGTATATCAAGCCGTACGTGGACGCTCTGAACATCGATCTCAAGGCGTGGAACAACAAGTTCTATCGACAGATCTGCGGAGGCAATGTGGACTGCGTGAAGCACAGCATCGAGTCTGCCGTGAAGATGGGCTTCTGGGTGGAGGTGACGACGCTGATTATTCCCGACGAGAACGACTCCGATCAAGAGTTGACCGAAATCGCTCAGTTTTTGTATGATCTGCAGCCCACGCTGCCGTGGCACATCTCTGCGTTCCACCCGGACTACGAAATGACAGACAAGGGTCGCACGCCGGAATCGACACTGAAGCGAGCGTATGCGATCGGCAAGAAGGTCGGCTTGAAGAACATTTACGTGGGCAACGTGCACTCGAATGGAGACGAGGATACGTACTGCTGCGAGTGCGGCGAGAAGCTGATTCGAAGAGACTGGTACGATGTGCATGTGATCAACAAGCCGGTGTTTGACGGAGTGTGTTTCAAGTGTGGCGCGAAGCAGGACGGAGTTTGGGAGAAGCAGTGTTGCATTGTTTGTTTGGGTCTAACGAGACGCGTGTAATCGCTACAAACAAAACTAGAATACAGGGTGAGTAGGAATCTCGATGAGTCTTCCCGACGTGGCTCTGACAATGCGATCCATCACGGAAGGAGCGAACTCGTTGTCCACGCCAGTCAGGTCAGGCAAAATGATCAGCTTCGCCTCCGGAATCCGCTCGGCTTTTCGCAACACAGCGTAGATGCATCGCATCGCTTCCTGCACATCTCCCGATTGCGACAACTCGATGCACTGCAGACAGTACGGCTTGTACGCGTCAAGCAGGTGATTGAAATCGATGAGCACCGTGTGCTTCATGCGTCCTTGAAGAATCGGAGGAATCGGGACGTTCTCCTTCAAATGGACCTAATCTCATGAGAATCAGGGACAACTCATACCAAGTACGTGTCGCAATAGGGCGCATAGTGGGTGATGAGCTGTCCAGGAGCCACCTGCGCCTCCTTCATCGCCATCGGCACGTGCTTCACCGGCTCGTTCACCGTCAGGTCGAAACCCCCCTTGCGAAGACAGTCGAACAGAGCGCCCTCGGTGATTCCACCGCGACGGAAGAGGATGATTTGCTTCTTCTCGCAGTCAATGCCGATGACCGTGCTCTCGATGCCGACATTGCACACACTACGCGTAATGACGATGACCAGTACCGACACTTCGCCTCCGTCGAGAATCTGAACGGGCCAATCATGCAAATCGCTGTAAACATGCTCGGCTCGCGTAGGAGAGATATGTCCAAACTTGTTGGCCGACGGAGCCGCAATCGGAAGAGCAGACTAGGGCTTACCGTTTGATGACAACGAATACGACGCGCAGCAACTCACGAATGATTTCGTGCTTCGGGCATCGAAAGCCAACCTTTCCAGTGCCTGCGGACACTACAGTGTATGGTAAATAGAGTCAAATACACTCCTTGGGCAAAATGTCGCGAGCCTTCATCACAATAGTCAAAGGACCAGGCCAGAAGGTATCCGCCAAGTGAGAGAATATACGGTGTTCCTAGGAATGATGGAGACGGGGAATGAACACTTCTTCGCACACATCTATGTATTTCTCCGTTTCCTGCTTTGATAGGACATGGACGATGACAGGATCTAGTAATAACCAATTACCTAAACCGTGGTACCATTAAAGGGACGATTCTTCGCTTTGAAAATGTCGCAAACAGCATCACGGTTCAAAGCGTTCGCTCCAAGGCCGTACACCGTTTCTAGTTGTGAAACGAATGCAATGGCAATGTACCCGTAGGGAAAGCAACAAGGCCTCCCTCATGAAGTACCTTCGAACAGAACAGAAAGTTCTCTGCTGTTGGCTTGAGTATTTGTGCTTTCATGGAATGAATGACTCGTGAAAACATCCATCTATGACAGAGGGAAGGGGCTTTCGCAATTCCACATTTCCAGCCAAATGGAGTGCAACAAATCGGTCCAAAATGCGGAATTCCAACAAACACACAAATCCCAAAACAACGCATCTGCCGTCTTGTTTTTGCTCCACTCCAATGGCGGAACTCGATATGGAAACACGAGTGACCTTAACTCTTCCCTTGAGAATACAGCTAGAGGACCGGATTTAGTCAAACTGCAGTCTTGTCGCCAGTAGTAGCACCGTTTCTTGTACGCGTAGCTGTTTTTCGGGCCATTCATCAAGTCACACTGCGATGGCGGTCCATGAATCCACTTAATCGGTCCTGTTGCTACGACGGAACTGCGGTAGCACGTTGCGCTCCCAATGAACTCTCCCCTTTCGGTAATCCCGTGGCTCGCCCAAAACCAGTTACTGCTCAGCCACCGAAGCTTCCATGGGTAATTCCTAGAACTCAAATAAACCCGCAGCATGGCTGATTGGTCTTCGTGCGACCTCCTCCGCATCATAGCACGGTACACTTCCATCCAATAGGCGTGACTCTTATGGCCCCACTTTGACAGCACTCCACCGCCACTCATGGCCAATCTTCCAGCAACACGATTTGAAACAGCGATATCTGCATCGGACTGCGAGAAGAGAGAGAATATCCGCGAATAGGAATCCTTGTAGCAAGGGAACACGTGACTGTCCAGAATGAAGCTGTAGTTGAAGGGAAGATAGCCATTGTAGAGCATACGGGTGTTCCATTGCTTCGCGGTTGTGTTCGCAAGATCATTCTTGTGGACTGGGATGATGACGGACAATCCTCGCGCCACACTCAATGGAACGTTACAGTTCGTTACAAGCGCAATGTTGGCCTACACATTCACCCCATGGCGATTTCCCCACATTGGGATCCTTGTCATGAATGGAGTCGATGTTGAGCTTCAGTTGTTCCATGTACCGATTCTTGCTCTCACAAAAGTCCCAACTGTACACGTAAAACACGACTCCATCCCTCTTCACGGGAGGAAGCAGTTCCGCACTCATACTGGATAATTCGCGCAAAGGCCAAACGATTCTAGGCGTGATTGTGAATTGTGCATCCAAACGCCCTATTCGGAAGACAAAAGCGGCTGACATTGAACTCCGGGTATTGGAGATACGAAGGACATTCTCGCAACTGTGGTATTGTCCTCTTTACATCGATGGAAGAAAAACAAGGAACAGAAGCTGTTCTGATTCTCAAACGACTTAGGGAAAACTACCTTTGAAAACCGGCTGGTCTGAGTTTAGATAGTGAATAGAAGAAGAAGAGAAGGACGGAGAACAGAATCATTGACCATCACAGAATCCTTCATCCGTTCTAGTATCATTGAATTGGAATGTCTCCATACTCACCATGACTGTAAAATGAGCAAACGGAGTTCATTTGAGATGCACCCAACATGACTTCGGGTCTGTTCCTAGTCATTCCCTCAGCTCCGTAAAACCATTCCCACAACGACAGATCCATCCTTGATGAATGGCCGAAATCAGCTCTGTATAAGGAATTCCATGATTCCGAAAACGCTGTGAATTCGCTTCAAAAGCCTATCAACAGAGAGAAGGGTATTTGTGAAGAGAGTGACTTGACGCGTAGAATGGCACGAAGGAGTAGAAGCGAAGAATACAGCGACTATTCGGGAAGTTACTCTGACTACTCTTATAGTGATAGCTATTATTCGGATTAGTATGTACACGGTGCGTTGTGATAAAGGGTAGTTCCTATTCCTATTCCGATTCCGATACGGATGATAAGAAAAGGGAACCTTCAAAATCGTATCGCGTTGCATTCAGTCACGCTGATGAGTAGGAATTCAAAGATAAATGAAAAGCGCGACTCGCATTCAAAACCAGAACAAAAGTGAAGCGTTTCCTTTGGCACACTGATCGTCTAGAGAGAGAAAGGAAGAGGAGCAGAGAAAGCGGTCTCATTCGCGTTCTCCTTCTCACCATGACAAGAAGGCAAAGGAAGAGCCCAAGGAGCCGGAGGCGCCCGTGCTCATGACTCCGGAGGTGATCAACAGTCGTGCTGGAGGCGTGTACATTCCTCCCTTCAAATTGGCTCGTATGCAGCGCAACGTGGAGGACAAGAGTTCTCCCGAGTATCAGCGCCAGACCTGGGAGGCGCTCCGCAAATCGCTCAACGGCATCATCAACAAGGTGAACGTCGTGAACATTGGCAACATCATTCCCGAGCTCTTCCAGGAGAACCTCATTCGCGGCCGCGGTCTGTTCTGCCGTGCCCTGATGAAGGCGCAGCTGACCTCTCCCGGCTTCACGCACGTCTACGCCGCACTCGTCGCCATCGTGAACACGAAGCTCCCCGAAGTGGGCGAGCTGCTGCTGAAGCGTGTGGTGTTCCAGTTCCGACGCGCGTTCAAGCGCAACGACAAGCTGGTCGCCGTGTCGCTGGCTCGCTTCATCGCCCACCTGGTGAACCAGCAGGTGGCCTCGGAGCTCCTGGTGCTGCAGCTAATCTTTCTGCTGCTGGAGCACCCGACGAACGACTCGGTGGAGATCGCGGTGAACGTGACGAAGGAGTGCGGGCAGTACCTGAGCGAGGAGTGCAGCGAGGGTCTGAACCGTGAGGGCGCGTGGTGCTGGTGAGGCGTAGAAGTGTTCGACTCCTTCAGACACATCCTCCACGAGGGCGAGATCGAGAAGCGCACGCAGTACGTCATCGAACAGCTCTTCGCCGTGCGTCGAACCAACTTCGAGGTGTGTGACCTCTGTAACCTCTGAGGCGTAGGAGTACCCGTGCATGGCGCCTGAGCTGGACCTGGTGGAGGACGGCGATCAGATCACCCACCGCGTGGGCCTGGACGATGTGATCGACAAGCAGGAGCATCTGGACGTGTTCCACGTGGACGAGAACTTCGTGGAGAACGAGGAGACGTGGAACAAGATCAAGATGGCGATTCTGGGCGAGGACAGCGAGAGCGAGAGCGAGAGTGAAAGCGGCAGTGAGGAGGAGGAGGAGAGCGAGGAGAGCGACGAGGAGGAGGACGAAGAGAAGAAGAAGGAGAGAGGTGAGAGTGGTCTGGTGGGATGAGAAGCAGAAGTGTTGATCGAGGACCAGACAGGGCAGGACACGGCGAACCTGCGACGCACTGTCATGGTTGTTGGATGTGATGATGGGTAGATTTATCTGGTGATCACCTCTTCGCTGGGCTTCGAGGAGTGCACGCACAAACTCCTGAAACTGAATCTGCGTGAGGGTCAAGAAGTTGGGGTGGTTGGGGTGACTCACTGCTAGACCGAAGTGTGCAACATGATCATCGAGACGTGCAACCACGACACCTGGATGAACCAGTTCTACCCCAACGTGGCGCAGCGTCTGTGCATGCTGGACAAGAAGTGGCAGGACGCCTTCTGCAAGTGCTTCGTGGACCAGTACGAACGCATCCACCAGCTGGCGACACCGCGAATCAAGATCAACGCCATGTTCTTCGGATACCTGCTGAGCGTGGAGTGCCTGCCGTGGGACCTGCTGAGCATCATTCACCTGACGGAGAACGACACCACCTCCTCGTCGCGTATCTTCATTAAGGAACTGTAACGGAGCGGCTGGACTGTTATCTGTAGGCTGCTGAAGCTGTCGAACCTGCTGGGGCTGAAGGAGCTGAACAGTCGCTTCCAGTCGCCGGAACTGCGCAACGAGCTGGTGGGGATGTTCCCGCGCGACAACAGCAACGACGTGCGTTTTGCGATCAATTTCTACACGTCGATCGGTTTGGGCGGTCTGACGTGAGTGCTGGTGGGTGTGGTGACGTGTAGAGCGGAACTGAGAGATACGCTGGCGGAGCTGAGAGCGAAGAGGGCGAAGTGAGATATGGTGGTGTTTGTTGGAGACTTCTGTCAAAGACTTGGGAATCATTGGCTGCAACTCGAAGACTTGGGTATCATTGGATGAAAGAAACAGGCAAAACAGACTACTTTAACACACTCAGATCAATGTAAGAGTACTGCAACCGATCTCGCAGCTCGTTGATGTCGTCCACTATCCGATCGAAGTCGTTCTCGCCCTTCACGCCCACGGTGGCGGCGGCATAGCACAAATCCAGGTAGCAGCGCGCGGGCGAGAACTCCCTCTTCACCACTCCCTGACACGTCACATTCCCGCAGTGGTCGTCGTTCAGTCTCTATTCATCACACTGTCAGATCACCACTCACCACACGCGTCGTGCGATACCCGCACATCGAGTCGTTGCACACGAACTCGCTCTCCATCACGCGCGCGATCATCTTGTGGCAATACAGCAACAGCACGTTATGAATCAGCTCCAGCGAAAACGGTGCGCCGCACTAGTTCATCATTTCCCTCTCTCTCACTCACCGCACAACTCATCCCCACGCTCCCCTCGCGCTTCATCGGCAGCACGCCAACGAACGAAAACTCCTTCCCGCAGGCGCCACAGCGAATCGGAATCGGGTCCGCCTGCGCGTACAGCACCTCGTAGTCCGTTCGCTTCACGCGTGGCACGAACTGACAGGCGAAGTCCACGTCCTCCATCGTGTACTCCTCCGCCGTCGTGGCCTGGTACTCCAAGCCCAGACAGCTGCACAGGTACGAGCGCGGCACGTCCTCCAGCGGCTCCACCAGACGCGACAGCGTGGGCAGCAGCTGGTTGCGCAGGTACCAGTCGAGGTCGGGCTACAGTCACACGCACCACCACCATGCTACCTTGAGCGCGCCCTGGGAGGAGCGGATCTCGGGGATGCTGAAGGCGCGGTCGCCCAGCATCTTGGAGGGAAGCGGGTGGTTGGGGTCGGTGGAGACGCAGATCACGTAGCGAATGAAGTCGCCGGCGTGGGGGTGAAGGAGGAGCACAATTGGGACAATAGGATATGTTCATGATCTGACCCGATTTCTGCATGCGGAGCGCGACGACCACGTGCGGGTTGTTGCTGTTGTTCTTGCTGTCGTACTCGCGCAGCGCGTGCGTGAGCGATTTGGTGATCACGAACTGCTCCAGCGGGATCTTTCCCTCCTTCATGTTCTCCGCCAGCTGCGTCAAGTACTCGCCGATCTTGATACGGAAGTCGTCACGCGAAATGTCGCTGAACAGCAGGTTCAGCAGCTGGTTTCCCGCGGTTTTGGTGATCACCGACCAGTCGCGACGCACCAGGTCGATGCCCTTCACCTCGCGCTGCGCGTTCACCGCTCCGTTAACCACCGACACGACCTTCAGCGCGGCGTACTTCTTCTTCTTCAGCAGCAGCATGCGCTTGAACACGTAGTCCACGTCGATCTGCAGGTAGGTGTACCGTTTGTTGATCTCCTTCTTGAGCCCCTCGCCGATGCGAATGCACTCGCCGTAGTCCTTCACGCCTGTGTTGATCATGATGGAGTCCGTGTCGCCGTACACCACCGTGTATCCCGCCTTCTCCGCCAGCTGCAGCGTGCTGTGCAGGATGAACCGACCCTACACCTCACGCCCGTTTGCTTCGCCTACGGTCTGCGTGACGGTGGAGGCGATCTTCGTGGCGCAGAAGCGGCTGTTGGTGAAGCCGAGACAGCCGTACATGGAGTTGGCGAGGATCTTCAGAGCGAGCTGCTTGATGTCCAGCTGCTTCTTCTTCAGCTTGTCCTTCTCGCCCTTGATCAGCGCCTTGATCTCGCGACGCTTCTGCACCAAGTAACGGATCATCTTCGGCAGCGGCGCCAGGTGAGCCTCGTCCACCGTGTCCGGAAGCGAGGGCACTATTGCGTCACACACCCACACAACTCGTACGCGTGATCTCCGCCTCCTCCTTCACCACCACGTCGCCGTCCTCGTCCTCGCACGGCGCCTCCGCCTCCTCCTTCTCGCGCCGCACCGTCGTGTAGCACAGGTTGTACTCCTGGATGATCGACGGGTACAGCGAGTTGAAGTCCAGCACCACGATGTAGTCATCGTACAGCCCCGCCTTGGGCTCCAGCACCAGACCGCCCTCGTACTTCGACTGGCGCTTCCCGCGCTTCTCCTTCGGCTGCTTGTCCGGCACGATGAACCCGAGTTGGTGGAAGCCGTGGAGGAGGTAGTATTCAACGCGTTCGCTGCGGTTGGAGCGCAGGCAGTGACTCCACCACAGTCCCGAAATCGTGGAGATTTGGTGCGTCAGCGGGACGATCTGCAAGCCGAACATGAGCTGCGTCACCGCGTTGACGTTCACGAGCAGCGAGCGAACCAGGAGACAGAGCCGGTCCGCCTGGGAGTACAGCATCACCAGCTGGGCGTTCTCGAACTCGGTCACCTTGATGGACGTGTACTTCTGACACAGATACGACAAGGAGTAGTCGTCCTCCTTCGTCAGCTCCTTTGCCGACATGTACGTGTCCACCACCAGGCGCCCGCACATCAGCACGGAGGGCAGGTCGTTCACCAGCAGGTGCGGGAGCGGCCCCGAGCGGCGCAGACGACCCAGACGACACCAGTTGAGCTTCAGGCGGATGATGCGTGACTGCAGGATCGGCAGGTCGTTGCCCACGATGTTGTGACCCACGACGATGTCCGGATCTGTCGACGCGACGAACTCGAACAGCGCGCGAAGCAGCTCTGCCTCCGACGGCATCAGAAGGGGACGCAGTCGCTGGCGCTGGAGCTCCTGCTTGAACTGGAGCGGGTACGACGTCAGCGGACACACCCACTAGGAATGAGAGGCTCCCGAGAGTCCGTACGCAACAGCCCTGCACCGGATTCTGGTGCGTGCGGTCCGTGTCGCGCACACAGTCGATTCCGTCGTACACCGCGGCAGAGGCGGCGCACACCTGCGTCTGGTTGCTGTCCGAGCGAGTCAGCGCGGCGATCTGAAGCGACACTACGCGCAGCGTGGGAGGAGGGAGGTCCGCCAGCACACGAAGATTCCCGCGGATATCGCTCACCGTGAACTCGTGCTGGCAGAAGGACTTCTTGCTGGAGTTGACGGAAACACCGCTGATTTCGAGCCACTGCGGTCCCTTCACGCCGAACTCCAGCGCGAACGTCTCCGCCGCCCTACGATGAAGAGGAGACAAGAGGCGTACGAGGTGGTTCTCCCGAACACGTGCTGGAACGTGCTACCCGATTCTTTGGGGAAGGTGGGGTAACGACCCGGGTACACCATATGGACGTATTCTGTCTAGACATGACCCGATTGGCGCAGGAGCACTTCTTCGGTGGGAATTCCCTCCACTTCAAAGGCGTACTTCTTGCGGTCGACGCGGAAGCCGATCTCTTGCGTGGAGCGGACGATTCCCGCCATTCCCGCCATGATCTCCTGCTTCACCTCCGCCACCGAGAATCTCCCGCCATCTTCGCGCTTGGCGGGAAGGAAGAAGAGGTGGTGGGGAATGTTGCTGACCACCACACACACGCTCTCCGTGCGAGCGCCCACCGCCACGCGCCCGAACAGGAACAGTTGCCCCGGCGCGATCGTCGCGTCCTCGAACACCTCCGTCATGAAGAACCGCAGCCACTGCCCCTGCTCGTCCGACGTGAGCAGCGAGGCGGACGCAGTGTTGCTCTGCGACGGCTTGACCTCAGCGCCCTGCGTCAGCGTCTCGTTCACTTCTTCTATTGCTTAGTCAGCGTCGTTGGGGTCACCCTCCTTCACCGCGTTGAGGATCTTCACCAGATTCTCCTCGTTTTCTGTCGTGTCGGTACGGAAGGCGGGCGGCGTGGGCTTCACGTCCTCCTTCAGCAGCGCCTCCAGCTCCGCCTCGTCAATGTCGTCCACACTCACGCCCTCCGTTTTGACGTTTACACCCTCCGTTTTGACGTTTACACCCTCCGTTTTGACGTTCACACCCTCCTTCTTCACGTTCACACTCTTCCCATCGATGCCCTCCAGAATGCGCATCGCCTCCTCATCATCGAGAGATACCTCGCGCGGAGCGACCGTGGGTGCTGCGGCCTCGTACTCGTTCATCAGATTCCTCTTCGACGTCTCCAGCATGCTGTCCTCGCTGAGCGTGGAATGCTGCTGCGCCTCCGACCAGTCGACGCTGCTATTCACCTTGGGTCGAACCGATGAAGAAGGCTCGATGTCCATGTCGGGAAGGTCGTAATCGTCAGAGGCGGGATGCGCCGGTTGTCGTTGTGTGTAGGCCGGGCGCTTCTGCGAGACCTTTGTGTGTGAAATATCATCTTCGTCGTCGAAGTTGAGGAAATCCTCCATGGCTTCTACACGTCACACGACGAACTGGAGAACACGTTCATCCATCACGGTAGCCTTCTTTGCAGCGCCTCCATCTTCCGAAAGCTTCTGGGAGTGCTTCTTTCCCTTTCCAAAGAAGGACTTGTCGATTCTCCCCATCGTCGAGTTCTTGCTTTCATTCAGCTCCCTCTCTCCCCGCTTCAACAGTTTTCTGCTCAGCGCGCCATTCCGATAGAAGGCATCTATCCATCACACAGCATGCGTCAATTTCCACCCATCTCATCTTCCTGCACCTCGCCGAAGTCGTCTTCTCCGTTATCAAAGTAGTCATTGTCCGCCCCCGTGTTGGCTACGGAATGAATATCACCGATGGATACACTTACAGTCGTTCACCACGAATTGACCCTGTTCAAGACGCTCTCTTCGAATGCGTTCATACTCCTCATCCGACACAACGCTGTAGACGTCTCCTATCTAGAGCGATAACCCACCAATAGTGGAACCAACTTCGTGCAGTTGCTGCTTCCTATCCTCTTCCAGCTACAATGTCACACCCTGCATCGAAAATCGCCCTACATCTCTCCGAGCCTTTGCAGCACGGTCTGCATTGCGTCTCGATCTTCTCCTTCCGTCCATTGACTAGATGGTAGTTTGAATAATGCCGTTTCTATGGATTTGGCGGGTTTGGGTGGCAACGCGTGAAGGCTTGAAATCGCGGCTCTTGATTCACTGCAATGCGTGAAGAAAGAATGGAGGGTAGATTTGAGGCGGAGAGCTGAAGAGAGGGATGATGAGAAGAAATGGTTCCAATTCATCCAACAAACATAACAATATATGGTCATTCCAATTTCACGCCACTTTGAGTAAACCCACTTCCATGGACCCACTCCCCAGCACACACTCTCGATTATTCATCCTATGGCATGTTCATTCGACTGAATTGGAGAATACCATTCTTCTTTTCAGCCATGGATGACTACGACCCAATGGAGGCCTTCATGGCGCTAAACGAGCGTCAGAAAGCTGCAGATGACGAGAAGTGGAGCTTGGATACAGGAGGGGGTCGATTGAGTCGGAAGCGAGGAAACGAGGAATTCCAGCTGGCGAGCGCGAGCAACCCAAGGGAGCAACTTCTCAGGGGACTCCAACGACCCATGGAGCAAGAGTCGTTTGGCATGCGAATGCTGGAAAAGATGGGCTACAAACGCGGCGAAGGACTGGGGAAGGACGGAAACGGGATCAAAGAGCCCGTCCAGGTCAAACTCAAGTACGACAAGCTGGGCATAGGAACGGTTGAGGCGGACAAGAAGTACAGGGAAGAAACCGAGTACGAGAGGAGTATCAAGGCGCTTCGACAGGAATTGTACCATAACATGAAGGAGCAGGTCTACAAACAGAACATGAAGGAGCGCGCGAACAGACGAAACGTTGTGAAGGATTTGCGGCAGGCGCAACAAGCCATCGAGATGATGGACGAAGAGAACGGGAGACCGCGGAATAAGCTGCTGCTGGGAGACGAAGATGACTGCGATATAGACATCCTGACAAGTCACCTGGGCCGCATGATCGAGTACCTGCGGACGACGTACCACTACTGCATCTACTGCGGCTGCGCCTACAACGACGACGAGGACATGAACGCGAACTGCCCGGGCTGGGGAAGAGATGACCACTCGTCTGTTTTCAACCAAACACAACCCTCAACAATCAGTAACGCTTCGAACTATTGCTTCTAAGCAGCTGGCGAATCGAGCGCATGCGGAACACGCTGAAGCCCGAGTGATCAGAATCGCCGGAGTCCTGCACCTCCTCCATCCGGTAATTGCTGTTGCTCTCGATTTCGATGGTCTCCATGCCCATCTCGTCCACCTCATCCACCGAGGAGTCGCACTCCACATCGCCCTCCACCGAGGAGTCGCAGCTCCACTCGCTCTGCGTATCCGACTCTCCGTAGCCCTCGCACAGCGCGTCCACTTCCGGCGAGTGCCGAATGATGCCCAGCGGCTGGCCCATCTTCACCTTCTCGCCCGGCTTCACCAGCCACGTGAACGCGTCGGACTCGAACGCGAGGACGACCGTGGAGCCCAACTACACAATCATCCCCACACAGTATCGCCACGTGAAAAGTGCCCACGGGGTCGCCAGGCATCACCTCTTCGGGCGTGGCGTACTCCTTGCGATAGCAGTAGTTCTTGCCCACCCCCTTGTAGGGGCGGTGGCGACGGTTCGTGCGAAGGTCCTGGTCCTGCGGGTTGGCGAGGCTGATCGACCCGACGTTGTACGCGCCGACCATTCCGAGGGAGAAGAACCCGTGCGCCCAGGAGCCGTTGAGGATGACGCGTTCGTTGATGGTGAAGAGCCCCTTGACGTTCTGCGCGAAGTACCCCTTCACGGGGAGGAGCTTTCCGGGAAAATGAATGCGGTGATTGATCGAGAAGAAGGCGGGCGCGTGCACGCGGTGGTAGTCGGAGGGCGAGAGATACAATGTTACTGTATAAACGTTGTGCGTCGGATCTAGAGATGACGGGAATGCACATGCCGTACGATCTTGGGGGAGAAGGCATCCCAAGAACTCGGAGAGAAGGTAACGGACACCCTTGACTTGATGCGCTTGGAGGTTGGGTGTCGTGATAGGATTCTAGCGATTACTGGCGAGATGATCCTCTACACAATCCATGTATGAAACGGTACAATCACAGGGGGAAACGAGAATGTCCTCGTGGCGAATCACCTTGCGTGCCTACTTGTGACGAAATGACGCGACAGCCACGTTTGCCTTTAGGGTTCTTGTGAAAAAGGAATTAGGACTCGGGTAATCCTCGAATCGCCCTCTATTCGGTAACGGAAACACGAAGCCACGACTCCATCTCCTTGTCGTTAATGCTGTAGAGGAAGCACGCGAAGGAATACAGAGGCTTCCGGAATACGCGCGGACTACGCATCACATGACACGAACATGACGACATCCTCTGCTTCATGAAGAAGCCCAAAACACGACTTCCCGTACGATTCATGAGGAGCGAATACATTGCGAGCTACGAGTAAGCGCATCCCTGCGAGCGAACCTGAGTGCGCGACATCTTCTCTAGCTCAAACTGTGCTGCAGCTGGCTGGTTTCTCCTCCGAATGTCCACCTTCTTCCGAATGAGGATGAAGAGGAGGAGCAGGAGGAAGAAGGTGGACAACCCTACTTCGTGAGAAGGACCGCGGAGGAATACCAATTCCGCCTACGACGACCGTGGGGCTCAGGACGCCCATGTTCGCTACGAGTAAAGATGGATCCGGAGACAAACCAGCAGCTAGCGCCAGTTTTGAAAGCGCAAGAGGAGAGGAGAGCTCCTCCACTAGTCCCGCAATCGGAAGTGCACACATTGCAAGTGAATAAGAAACCGTCATCATGGGCGTTTCATCGAATTAGTAAACGCTGATTGCGCTTTGGAAGAATGGAACATGCGACGATCGAAACAAACAGAAAGCAAAAATACGTTGCGTCAGAACATAAATGGAATAGTTTAGTGACCACCAGAAGAAGGGAAACCGCAGAAGGTCTTCCAGGTATCGTAGA
>ERZ1106948.161-NODE-161-length-33382-cov-35.810094_pt1 | contig 33382 bp, 49 predicted proteins | sample MGYA00403673_ERZ1106948 | MGnify/ENA primary metagenome ERZ1106948 (study PRJEB35170, sample SAMEA104062409) | human gut metagenome | biome: human gut; feature: human-associated habitat; material: faeces | place: Denmark | collected 2012-05-07 ...
GAAGAAGTCCAGAAGGAAGCTGCTTCAGGAACACAACACGCTTACCGGCAAAGCGGCCAGCAAGAATGATGAGCACAGTTCCGGGGGTAATGGTAGCACGAAGCTTGGCAGGATTGACCTTAGCGGGAGCAGGAGCTTCAATGGGGAAGAACTTAGCAACAGCCTTAGACATTATATACCTCTACAAGGAATTAGACACAACGCCCCTTTGTTTTGCTCCAGCGTTCTCCCCGGAGCACGAGCACAATTGTACGACAAAAGGAAACACCTTCTTACTTCTGTGGAGATAATACAATGATTTCTGACTCGTCCAGAAGATGGAGAGAAAAGTACCCCCACCGCATAACGCGGACGCAAGCGACCCTCCCTTCAATTCCCGACCCAGGGGGTATTCTCTCTCCATTCTCTCACAATTCCAACTCGATTCAAACAAACACCGCACGAGTATTTTGTCAGTATGTTATAACGCGATTTGCACCCGTCGGCCGTCCGACCCGGCAGATGCTTGCAGACTTCCTTCCAGACGATCGGAGAGGACTGGGCGCACAGCTTCAGCAGCAGGTGGTCCTCCTTCCACGACCAGGGAGCCCTCCGATTGGTCGGGTAGAGCACGTTCACCCAGCGGTCGCGACACTGCGACGCGTTCCGAGAAACCATTTGCCTCGACACACCAATCCAGTTTTCCATCCCAAAGAACAGGAGAATCAACAGGAGGCGACAGTTCTCGTAGTCGCTCCAACGCCCCTTCTTCCCCTCTTGCAGGAGAGACTGGTAGTAGCGCGACCTGCACTGGATCCACGTCCGTCGCGGAATCAGCAGCGCCACCTTCTTCCAGCACTTCGTCCCGTACCGACTCACGCCCTCCAGCACCCGCTTGTCCTCCTCCTCCGTCCACTTCCGGTTGTAGTCCTTCATCTCGATCACGCGCACGAAGCGCTCGAAGCACTGGAAGGGCGTTCGGCCGTTGCCCAGCTGGAGCGCGACCTGCACCCAGTTCCTTCCGTGGGTCTTCTCCACGATGCGCTGAAGACTGGCGTCTTCGTCGAGCGTCCACTCGGAGGTGCGGATCGACGGGTCGCAGCAGTTCAGCCAGTGGATGAAGCAGTCCGTTGTAGTGTGATCCACCTCGTGCGCGATCTGCTCCCAGGAGAACTGAGGAAGCAGCGACGGGAGCAGGCGCAGCAGGGCGTGCTGCTTCTCCTCCTCCGTCTTTGCAGAGCGGTACGCCAGGAGGTCGTCGGTAGCGCTGGAAGAGGACGGTTGAACATGAAGAACCAGACTGCACTGGTTCAGGACCAGCTCGCTCAGCTTCCTGTCCTGCGCCGCTGACCAGCGCTGCGAGTAGATAACGCTCGTCTTCGCCGAATGGCTGAGGGGCTTTCCGTCAGGAGTCACAAACCGGGGGTAGTTGCGTCGCTTTCGCGTGAAGTAGAGCGCAGAGCCAGCAGGAGGAAACGAAAGGAGCAACTGTCTTGTACTGTTCTTCTGCTCCCTCAAATCGTCCTCAGGATTCTCCTGCAACGGTGGCTCTGCATCCGGAGCAGGAAAGGATGCATCTCCCTTCTTTTGAACTTCATTACGCGCCAAGAGCATATCGATCATGCGGAGACGCTCGCTCAGTTGAAACTGAAGCGTGCGGTTCAACTCCAGCTTCCTCTGCTGCCTCAACAGGGATTCCGTCAGCGCCTGCCGTTTCACCATCGTTTCCGTCGCGTCTGTCTCCAGTCTGCCCAGCAGACTGCTCTGCGGCTGTTGATAGTCGAATGGCAGAGCATCGGTCTGGAGCGATTCTGCGTGCACCCTGTCGATCCCGTCGCTCGCTAGTCTGAAATCCGGTAACGAGGCGTCAAAGTCCATGGACAATCCGATCCTTGTCGCAACGAACTACAGATGATTCCGCCCGCTCCCGGAGACAACCCTTTCAGAAGTGCGTATCGAAGAATGGGAAGGATGATGAGGGAAGGATGGGATCGGGTTTTTGAGTTCCTCTTCACCAGCGGAATAGCGGATTCAAAGGAAAACTTGGCTCATCAATGAAGCTTCAATTAACCAAAAACTTTCTCAACCAGAATACTCTGCTTGCCTGCTTGGCGTGCGCCGCCGTGTCATCTACCCCCATCGAGACCGAATTCGTCGAGGAAGGTATGTGCTTTGTGCGCCCATCGTAAGACGTGTAGAGTGCCTCGTTCTGTTCACTCCCGAGGGAGAATTGAAAGACCTGGTCGCCATTTGCCAGTATCTTGTGAAGGGAACGGCCCTCGCCGAGAACTGCACCTATTTGGAGAAGAGCAAGGTTCGCCATGGGCGCTCCATTCTCATGTCCTAGGAGTTCGCGGCTGCCTGCAGAGAGCTCTTCAAGCTGTCCGCCGGAGGTCTCAAGGACATTTCCGATTCGTGCACTGACGAAGAAAAGGCTGTCTACGCCAACATTCACAAGTGTATGGAGTCGATGGGGCTGCGTGACGCGTAGACCTGGACGAGATCTCGGCTGCGATCACGGCGTCGGGCGAGTACTTCCATGGTTTCATGTCCCCATTCCGTCTCAGTGGTAGGCGACAAGCTGTCTCTCGATGACATTCTCATCGTTTGCGCCATCTACCCCGCCATCGCGAAGAAGAGCGCCTATCCCTACCCCGCATCGCTCAGCAAGAACTACCTCACCTTCATGAAGTACGTGAAGAAGGTGTACGTTCCATTCATCCCCTCGTGACGCCATAGTGCTGCCATTGCCGTGCTGGAGGGCGAGGCGCCCAAGAACGCTCCCACGTTCATCGGCACGAACATCCTCGTCGCGCAGAAGGCGCTGCCCAAGGTGGTCGCCAAGACCGAGAAGAAGGCCGTCAAGTCCGAGAAGAAGGCCGCCGCCGCCGCCGCTGCTGCCACCTCCGCCGCCACGGTGGCCACGGAGAAGCGCAGCCGCGTGTACGAGAAGAAGGAGGTCCTGCCGATCCCCGGTCAGGAGAACATCCTCATCACCTCGGCACTGCCCTACGTGAACAACGTGCCGCACCTGGGCAACCTCATCGGCTGCGTGCTCAGCGCCGATGTGTACGCGCGCTACTGCCGCCAGCGCGGCATCAACACGCTCTTCGTGTGCGGCACCGACGAGTACGGTACGGCGACGGAGACGCGCGCGCAGGCGGACCACATGACGCCGCGCGAGATCTGCAACAAGTTCCACGCCATCCACCGCCAGGTGTACGACTGGTTCGACGTGCACTTCGACTACTTCGGCCGCACCTCCACCAACGACCCGCACAAGGACGCCGACTGGCCTCAGGTGCGCGTGCGCTGCAGGCGTGACCCGTAGACCCAGATCGCGCAGGGCATCTTCAAGCGCCTGCTGGAGGAGAACCAGCTGGTGGAGCAGGAGATGGAGCAGGTGTACTGCAACGACTGCCACCGCTTCCTCGCCGACCGCTTCATCGAGGGCACCTGCCCGCTCTGCGGCTACGAGAAGGCTGGCGGCGACCAGTGCGACAAGTGCGGCAACCTGCTCAACGCCACCGAGCTGAAGAACCCCGTGTGCAAGGCGGGCGGTCCCTCGCACCGCGTGGAGAACCGCATGACGAAGCACCTCTTCCTGAACCTGCCCATCCTCGAGCAGCGGCTGCGCGACTGGGTGAACGACGTGTCGGTGAAGTACGACTGGTCCTCCAACGCCATCAACATCACCAACGCCTGGATCGACCAGGGCCTGAAGCCGCGCTGCATCACGCGCGACCTGAAGTGGGGCACGCCGGTGCCGCTGGAGGGCTACGAGGACAAGGTGTTCTACGTGTGGTTCGACGCGCCGATCGGTTACATCTCGATCACCGCGAACTACACGAAGGAGTGGAGACAGTGGTGGAACCACCCCGAGAACGTGAAGCTGGTGCAGTTCATGGGCAAGGACAACATCCCCTTCCACACCGTCATCTTCCCCTGCACGCTGATGGGCACCCACGACCCCTGGACGATGATGAGTCAGGTGTCCTGCACGGAGTACCTCAACTACGAGGACGGCAAGTTCAGCAAGAGCAAGAACACCGGCGTGTTCGGCGACCAGGCGAAGGACACGGGCATTCCCAGCGAGGTGTGGCGTTTCTACCTGCTGTCGAACCGTCCCGAGCAGAGCGACTCGTCCTTCTACTGGGACGACCTCGCGGACAAGAACAACAACGAGCTGCTGAAGAACCTGGGCAACTTCGTGAACCGCTGCCTCGCCTTCGTGTACAACCGCATGGACGCGACGGTGCCCGCGTGCGGCGAGAAGACGGAGCGCGAGGTGAAGCTCATCGAGGAGGTGAACGCCGTGCTGAAGAAGTAGGAGTGTGTGGCTCCAGTGACGGCGTAGGTACAACGAGGCGATGTACGGCACGCATCTGAAGGCGGGTCTGAAGTACGCGATGGAGATCTCGCACCTGGGCAACCAGTACCTGCAAGACGCCGAGCCGTGGACGGTGCTGAAGACGAACCCCGCGCTCTGCGGCACCATCTGCTACGTGGCGGTCAACCTCGTGTATCTGATCAGCAACATCTTCGAGCCCTTCATGCCCGGCTTCTCTGACAAGGTCTGCTACCAGCTGAACATGGATCACGGAATGATCCCGACCGCCTTCGAGGAGCTGGTCCCCGCTGGTCACAAGATCAACCAGATTCTCCCTATTTTCAAGAAGATCGAGCCTGAGCAGGTGAAGGAGTTCCGCGAGAAGTTCAGTGGCCACAACTAAGGAACGCGTCCGCCAGGAGTGCTGAGTGTATTGGGGTGTTTGCTCTGTTTGTTTGGACATGCCTGATCGGATGTGAGCGCGAACGTCTCCAGTCGTGGAAAACAAATGTAGCAACGCGCAACCACAATTTGCTGGGTCTTGGATCGTCGGAATGGGCAATTCAAACAAGTCAGAGACAGAATCTTCCCTCCCGTTCTGATTGGACGACCGCGTGCGCACCGGTTTTCAAGAATCTCCTCCAGAATCTTCTCCCTGTCCACGATGTTTTGCTCATTATTTCATATTTCTTACTAAAAAGGAATGCTTACTTACACTTGGATCCCCTACTTCACTGGAGTTGTCGCCTTCATCATGGCCTACGGTATCGGTGCTAACGATGTCGCCAATGCGTTCGCTACCTCGGTGGGCGCGAAGGCTATCACGCTCCCGACCGCTCTTGGAATTGCCTCGGTGATGGAGTTCTCAGGAGCCTTCCTGATGGGATCCCACGTTACCCAGACTGTCGCGAAGGGCATTATTTCCTCCGCTCTGTTCGCCGACGATCCTGAAGATCTGATGGTCGCTGAGATGTGTGCTCTGATGGCTGCCGCTGTCTGGCTTATTGTCGCCACCATGATGGGAATGCCCGTGTCGACTACCCATAGTATCATCGGTGCGCTTGTCGGTTGCGGTCTCGTGGCTCGTGGTGCGGGTGCCATCAAGTGGAGCAAGGTGTGGGAAATCGTCATTTCCTGGTTCACGTCGCCCGTCTTCTCCGGTATCATCACCTACATCCTCTTCTGGTGCGTCCGTAAGTTCATTCTTCGTGCTAAGAACTCCTTCGAGCGCGCGCTGTCCTTCTTCCCCATTCTGGTCGCCCTCACCTTCGCCGTGAACATCTTCTTCATCATCTACAAGGGCTCTCCTCAGCTCAAGCTCGACAAGACGCCTCTGTGGTTGGGTGCCACCATCTCCATCATCGCCGGTATCGTGATTGGTGTGATTCTCTCGTACGCCATGGTTCCCTGCCTGCGTAAGCGCTCGCTGAAGATGGAGGCGGAGGAGAAGAAGCCCGAGGCGCCTGCTGATCCCGAAGCGACCCCCAAGACCCCCACTGTTGCCGAGACGGAGGGCGCTGTCAAGGTGGACATCGAGAAGCCGGAGCACAAGAACATTCTGAACAAGGATATCCACGCGGAGCTGAAGGATGAGGAGTCGCAGGTCTACAAGATGCACCAGCACGCCGAGAAGTTCGACCAGCGCACGGAGAACGTGTTCAAGTTCGTGCAGGTCGTCACCGCCACCTTCGATTCCTTCTCGCACGGTGCCAACGATGTCGCCAACTCGATTGGTCCCTTCGCCGGTGTGATCGCCATTTACCTGAACAAGAGTATTCCCGAGAAGTCGGACGTGCCCATGTGGATTCTGGCTCTCGGTGGTGCTGGTATCGTCGTCGGTTTAGCTACTATGGGTTACAAGATCATGGCTTCCATTGGTGTGAACCTCGTCCGTGTGACGCCTTCTCGTGGTTTCACCATTGAAATGGGTGCCGCTATCGTTGTGCTGGTCGGATCTCGTCTGGGCTTGCCGCTGTCTACGACGCACTGCCAGGTCGGTTCCACCGTCGGTGTCGGTCTCCTCGAGGGCAAGGGAGGCATCAACTGGAAGCTGTTCATTGAGGTGTTTGCTGGATGGGTCCTCACCATGGTCGTCGCTGGAGGTCTCGCTGCCGGCATTTTCTTCTTCGCTATGGGAACCCCGACTATGCTCGGTTCCTTCAAGTAAATGTTGATCATTTATTAGTTGGTGTGTGTTTGTTGGATGTGCGTTGTGTTTCTTGTTGTGAGTTGTTTTCAGTTACTGTTGTGAATTGATGCCCTCAAATACTGAGTTCATCGGTCAAAGAGAGACTCCACATCACAAGCATCGCGAAAAGAAACCTTTGGTCCAACACACACAACCATAGTACAATTATACACCATACAGCTTCAGGATGCGGTCACAGATGTCGCGCATCTCCTTATACAACTCCTGATAACTCGGAATGCCCTTGAAGGCGTTCGCAATGCCAATAATGCGCGCCAGTTCTGTGCGCGCCATCTCTCTCGTCACCATACCCACGTTATACTACGCATAACCCATTCAACCCAGCCCCTACCAACGAATTGGACGTAATGTAGAAGGACGCAATCGATGTCACGATGCGGTTTGTCGTCGGGTCGTTCACCGTCTTCATCTTCATCGCCAACACGGCGTTCTTGTACTGAAGCACCAACTGACCATCCGCTTCATTACACACGGAGCGAATCTGATTCAGCGCAACTACCTCTCAGACGCAAACCACGCCTCTTACGAATAAGGTCGTCGTAGATCTTGCTCACAATGTACTCCGATCGACCGCGATCGATGTCGATCAGGTAGCAGGAACCAAATTGCTACACATCAACTCTGTCCAGAACGGGTTACGAGCTCTCTCGCCACGTTAAAGTAACCGGGAATGGACTGAATGTCGCGCGTACGGTTGTCCAGAGAATCGCGAATCGTCTTCAGAGAATAAACGCCAGCGGGATACAGGAGGGCCGGGTTCGCCTTGTAAAACGACGTGCGGTTCAGCTCATTCTCCAACTCCGTCGCCAGAAAGTACGCCGTCAGTCTGTTCTTCGCTTCAGGCGTTATGTGCTGCGAAAACGACTGTCTGAACAGAACGACGCACCTGTCCATGGAGTAGAAGCACGCGTCCGACAACAGCAAGTCGCGGAAGCGGTTGATCATCACGCCCAGGTTGTAGTCGATGCTCGACAGGTGGTCCCAGTACTACAGATTACGTACAACGCAAAGAGCCAACCATCGCAGCACATGTCTGGATGTTGTCCGCGATATCACGCAGCTTATCGCTCTCGACGACGCTCAGAGGCTTCAGCCACGTGTTTGGGCGCGTTCCATTCATAGGTAAATATACCTGAGTTGAATAGCGCTGTGCGACGTCTCTGATACCGTACGCGCCTTGCAAATACTCCTTCTTTCTCTTCTCAAACAACACAGAACCAGCTCCGAGGAACTCTTGGTACACGCAGTTAAAAAAGGACGCGATATCCACGTACATATTCACTGCTCCTCGTTGGGCTTGAGGAAAAACAGAGTTCTGAGGATACGCAAGCGGGGTCATGAAGAATTCAATGAGAAAACACAAAAGGGTCGTTCCCCGCGGAACCTCTGCAAGCGAGTTCCGCTTGATTCCAACAAACATCCAGCCCAAATTAGTCCTCCTCAGCAGCCGCAGGCGCATTGCCGCCCATGTTCCTTCCAGCGCTCATCACCTCGTCCACCAACAGCAGCTGGCTGGCGATTACGGTGCTCAGCTGGATAAACTGTCTCTTCACGCGGTATGTGTCCCAAATGCCTTCGATGGACGGGAGCATCGGCTTGCCGGTCAACACGTCAATGCCCTCCTTCGCTCCCGTGTTCGCGATCTCCTTTTGTACCTCCAGCAGCGTGTCCTACGTGTCACTCGCCAAGTCTTCGCCCACCATCACATCGAATCCGCTGTTCTCCGCCAGCACCTTCGGAATCACCAGCAGCGCCTCCGCAAACGCGCACACGCCCAACTTCGCCTTCCCCTCCACGGACTTCGCGTACTCCAACAGATGCGCATTGCACGCCAGCTCGAACGCGCCCGCTCCCGGCACCAGCTTCCTGTCCTCCAGCGCGTTCTATTCCTCACACCCACTCCCCGTCACCACCTTCACCGCACGCAGTCCGTCGCGCGCCGCGTCCTTCAGCTGACTCACCACCTGCTGGTTCGGTCCCTTCAGCAGCAGCGTGCACGAGAACGGGTTGTTCACGTCCTCCACGAAGCAGTACTTGTCCTCGCCCAGCGTCTGCTCGTACACGGAGCCCGCGAAGCCCAGCACCTTCTCCGACAGATCATCCACCGAGTTCACGGGAATGCCGCCGCACGCCAGCGACAGACGCTCCATGTTGCGACGCTTCGCGCGACGCAGCGCCATGATGTCTACGGGTCAGGGACAGTGACGATGCACACTCGCTTTGGCCAGCATGTCCAGCGAGAGAGGGTCGATGCCCTTCTCGTTGATCACCACGAAATTCTTGCCGTTTTCGGGAGTGCACATGTAGTTCTTGAAGTCGATGATCTTCCGCACCTTGTCGTCCGTGAACTTGCGCTCCGCCGCCACCAGCCGGTCGCGCTCCTCCGCCGTCGAGTACACGAAGGTGGAGTTGGCCTCGCTATGCGTCACTCACAGTGCTCGTCGCCACCTCTTCTCGTACTCCAGCGACACGTTCAGAATCAGAATGTATGCGTTCTTCACGCTCTTCGGCATGTCCGGGTGGCGCGTGCCGTGGTCCATCACCAGACCGCGCACCAGGCGGCTGTCCATCGCGTCCTTTGTGATCATCTCCATCTGCTCCACCATCAGCAAATCTAACGGCTTCCCGGGACGCTTCACCGTCAGCACCGCGTCCGTCACCATGTCCGTCAGGTGGTCGGCCAACTACGTGTGAGCGGGAGAGGCGAGCATCACGTCTTCGGGGAGCTTTGTGCGCAGGGAGGTGCGGGCGACGTTGTACAGCGTCTCACGATCGTTCTCGATATCGTCCTGGGGCTCCTACGCGTCAGGACACTTCCATTCGCCGACAGCAAACTCGTCGAGGAATTTCAGCGTCTCGTTCTTTGCGAGCTCGAAGCCGTCCGTCAGCAGTCTCGGATGCACTCCCTACGCATGAGAATTGCGCACAGCAGACAACTTCGTTCACATAGCGAGCTGCCATCTTCATCAGCTCTCCGATGAACAGCACCGTCGACGTGGTTCCGTCTCCCTACACGCGTAACTCCATCCTGTCCACGCACTCACAGTAATGTCGTCTTGCGCCGTCGCCGTCCTAGCGATAAGGGAGGCGGTGGGGTGTTGAATTTGCATCTCGTGAAGCAGTACATTTCCGTCCTTTGTGAGTTTTATCTGTCCAGAACTGTTCACAAGCATCTTCAGTGTTCCTTTTGGTCCTACATCGTTAGCACTATTCACCCCGACTGCGTACCAAGATTCGTTTTCAGCACTTCCTGCATTCCGGTAGCGGCAGTGATTTGTACAGCCATGGCCTGCTGCTTCTTCATGTATTCTGCTTTTGGGTTCAACAGATTCACACTGGACATCTCTCCTTTGGTTCTTGTCGCCTTTTGAACAGTCCAGTGGATGGGAGTTTCATTCCATCGTTCTCCTTCCCACTGCGCCTCTTCCCGGCATCTGTGTCTCTTTCGATGTGACCCGTTACATTCGTTTCGTTCAAACCAAACACGCTATGCTTGCTTTTCCTTCGTTTCTTGCGAGAATGACGGCTGAAGGGGAATCGGAATGAACAACCTCTAGGCGTTATCGGATGACAACGGACGCTACAATGCCGGTACTCTTTTCCAGATAGTAGAGAACGAAGAACAGGGCGAAAGCGAGCGCCTTGGCCTCCAACTACTCTTCAGGAAGTAGCACGTCCGCTACGCGATCGAGGGGAACAATAAAGGAGAGGGGAATGAAACCGATCGCCACTTGGTAGAACAGGGACAGCGTCATGAGGTGCTCGATCTCACTACTCTAGTACGCAGGCCAGATTCGTTACCGCTTCTTGGAGACGAACACGCGGGTTATCTTGTCCATCAGCGAACTGCTTGACGCGTCCAGCAGAATGGCGGCGATGAAACCTCCACCACAACCTATCCATGAGGGACTCTGGAAAGCCAAACCAGTGGCTATGGAAGCGAAGGTGGCAGACACGACACTTCCATTCGCACGGATAGCAGTGTCCACTCCCCAAGACGTCACGCAATGGACTCGAAGCAGGCAGTCCACGATGAACAGGAAGAACTAGGATAGCACTCAATCAGTGTTTGGACATTGAACATGGAGGAGGTGTAGGCCCTGTCGATGAACTGCTGAGGGAGCATGCACACGGTGAGTCTAAGCGTGATGAATCCACTCCATTCCAACAGTCCTGCCAAGTAGGATACTACGCCAGTCGATCTTCGCAGGTATCCCATCATCAATCCGTGAGCGATATTGGTCAGCGTTGAACCCCCTACACGTCATCCCTCACCATCGCAGAAACCGAATGACATCAGAAAGGACGCCAGGACGAGAGGGAACCCTCGCATGGTCGACTTGTAGGTGTGACGCAAGTGCAGCACTGCGGTCAGGGCGCAGAGATAGTCTGCAACGTTCAAGAAGTAGTGCGGCTCCGCCAACTGGAAGTACTCAACCTACGAATTGGAGTCTCTCACGGTGCATACAGCATCCACAGAGTGCTTTATCAGGGTAGTCGTGTTCATAGATAGCGATTAGTGGCAACAAACATCCCACAACACATGATACACTACTCTTCCACTGCCCACTTGTTCTCCTCGCGGATCTACGAATCACCCAGCTTCGCTCCCACCACCTTGGCTTCCTCCTCCGGAGTGAAGTCCGATTCGATGTTAAACGCAGAGCGGATCTCCTCGGGCGTTCTTCCCTTTATCATACTCGCCACCTTCGCGCAGCTACGACTCACTCCCGCCCACAACGCCAAACGCCACGTCCAGAAGGGGCTGGATGAGGAGGAAGTTCGCGGCGACGATCAGGTCCATGAGCTCCTCCGTCGGAATCGCGATGAAGTTCGCATCCCACTCGGACACGATGTCCCGCATGTTGCTGCTCTTCAGAGGCCTCTCGATCTCCGCCAACGGCTTATCCAGGTGGTACGTGCCTTCACAGTCACACTCCTCCTTCTTCCCTACAGAACTCGATGATCCGGTCGAGGCAGGAGCCCTTAATGTTCTCCAGCGTCACGGTGTCGTTCTGAATGCTCCCGTTGTCTCTCATTCCCTTCAGATACTCAGACATGCCCACGATCCGCTTGTCCGCAGCATGCTTGTTTCCCTCCATGTCCAAAAGCACCAATTTGTCTCCGGCTTCCATCGCTGTCGTTCGTTTTGGAAATGGAAAACAGCGCGTCCTCGAATCGGGGGGATCCCTCGTCTCCGCAACAAACAGGGAAGAGTACAAAAGAAGCTATGAATCGCATAATGTTACAGTAATGTCGTCCATCGGCTGCAGCTGACGCACCTCCACCTCATGCTTGCTGGCGGCAATCAGCAGGTGGAAGAAGTTCTTCGCCGCCACGCGTCTCCCGTTGCCCTTCGTGTAGTCGGCCCACTTCGTTTCCCTCCTCCCCTCCTGGATGATCTCCTCCCGAATGGACTCCTTCAAGTGCGTTATGAACGAGGTGTAGTCTTCCTTTGAGAGTTGCTCTTCCTTAGATGGAGAGAGTGGCGCTTGCGAGGAAGGAGCGGGTTGCTCTTCCGTGAAAAGAGAGGGTTGTTCATTCGAGGAAGGAAAGGGCGCCGCTTCCTCCGCAGGCTCTGGAGGCGCTTCCACGGTCGACTCCTCCAGATGGGTCAAGGTCACGTCGGGCTCACCTCCCGACAGAGGCTCAAAGTCCATGTCGGGCAAGTCGTTGAACTCTTCCTGACGTTCCTGTGCCCTCTCCTTCTCTCTTCTCGCGCCCAAGTGGGAAGCAATCAACTGCTCCAGCTCCGACGAATAGCCCGACACGGAGTCCAGCTCCTCGTGAATCAGAAGGATCTTGCTCGCGTTCAGACGATGGCGCTTCCCACGCGCACGCTCCAAGTACTCACGCAGCTGCGCTCGCGTTGCGATCAGTCCCGACATGGGCAGCTCCAGCGCTACACCTCACGCACTCACTCCACTCGTACACTTATCCAACGGAATCGGGCGTCGTTTGCGCGAGCGAGGACGCGTCACCTTCTCCACAGGCTTCAACAGCAACTGTCCACCCACAGGTTCATCCAGTCGCGTGTCTCCTCCCGAAATGGGATCCAGGTCAAAGTCCATGGCTCCGTCCCACGTGTCCTCTGGCTGCACCATAGGTTGTACCATAGGTTGCGTCATGGACTGGGTGACAGACTGGAGGGCGGGAACACCGATTGTCGTCGCGTCTAGTCGTGAGACTCCCCGCAAGCCGATACCATTTCGCGCCTGCTCCACCTCCATTTCCTGAGACAGCAGGGACTGCTGCGTGTTGGCAGGAAGCAGATCGTCCAAGATGCTCGCCTGTGTGTACTGCTGGAGCATGTCCGTGGCGTTGTCCATTCTGGAAGTGCCCCTGTTGACGGACAGGCTCAGACTGCCACTCATCGAGTCGCTGCGAAGCTGATCCTCCTCGAAGTTCTATTCATGAAAGCTTCTACCGAAAACGCACCGCCTCGATCCACTTGTCCACCACATCACCCTGGTCCATCGAAATGTCCACGTCCAACAGACTGTGGGTGCCCGGCGCGCTCGAAAGCGTGATCTGCTGGTCGTTGGCGATCATCACGTCCTTCGGTAGGTCGTTCGTCGTGATAGACATCACATCGCCGATGGCGCTTTGAATGCGAAGACAGTCCGCCACCAACAGCTGCGCCTTCTTTTGGAGAATGCGCGAAAGACCGAGGAGGAGAAGAGCCCGCATACGAAGCGGCAAAGTGGACTCGGAGGAGGCAATACTCTCTGAGCAGTTCTACGCATGACCCATCGAGGAAAGGAGGAAACGGTGATAGAGAGATCGAGAATCACGCGCTTTGACACCTTGTTCGGAGACTGGGCCGCTATCCACACCTGACTCAGCTCACCACTCTTGTCCTGCAAAAACCTGTAAAACAGCATGTGTATCGAATGCAGCACAAGGAATCCTGTCGATTCCCACTTCAAAACGAGGACGACACCCGTTTCGCGCCAAATTCTTGTCCGATGCCATTTCAATAGGGCTCGTCGGGGCGTCGACATTCTCTGTCCTTCATTTGGAACCCAAAACGCAGGAATCAACTCCCGATTTGCACGACCAGCCCGTCTGTCCGCAGCCGTAAGTAGTGGTGGAGTCATTTTGACTGTGTTGGATGGTGTGTCGTTTGAACTGCTCCGTGTGTGTTTCGTCTCTCCGAATGCTTGGCACTCCATTTCCGTGACTAACCGATGCGTAGCGAAGCAGCGACGAATGGCGAGCCCGAAACGACAAAAGAAAAAGCAAAAGGTGTGCATCATTGTTTCTCTAGCACAACTAGATGAAAACGTTGAAGAAGCAGACAAGCTGTCCGTCTACAGTGATGACTCGTTTCAAGAAGAGGAAGAACCAGTTCCGCTCCCCAAGGTGATCCGACCTATTGAACCAAATCGTAGTTGTATGCCTTCCCTCTCATAGTAGAGCCGAAGGTGCCAATTTTGAAGGGTCAGTACGAGAAATCCAATACGGGGTGTGTGTGGATGGGAATCGTTCTCCCTGCTGCTTCGTCTGACTCGTAGTGGGGAATGGGCGTGGACAACACGATCTTGGGTCAAACGAGTGAGTTCAAGTATTCCCTAAAGACGCTGGATCCGGACAATGAGACGTTTCCCGTATCGGGTGTGTATTCGGGATACTTCTTCTACAAAACGAACATTCCCCGCCGCGTCTATGAGCGCGACCTCCTGCTGGACTTCACGCCCTTTGAGCAGCGCTACCAAGTCGTCGGCAAGGGAACCAACGAGTTTGGGGAATTCACAATCATGGGCGTATTCGATCCCGCGACAAAGGACTTGACGTGCATAAAAGAGTGGGTGTATCGCGTGTGAGTGATGATAAGGTACAAACCAAAGCAGCCTGCCAAACGGAGAACGAAGAAGCTGCCGCCAAAACCAAAGGTGAAGAAGGAGGTGCCGCCTCCCGCCATGAAGGCAGAAGCGGACTCCGTGCCGGATGGGAACGAAGAGCTGCAGCCGTGCGCCACCATTCTCCAGAAACTGATGGTACTTCAGGATGGAGGCAATCATGCGTAGAATCACCCCTCCGCCGCTCCGTTCCTTCATCCCGTCGATCCTGTGAAGCTCGGCATCCCGGATTACCTGGAGGTCGTGAAGCGCCCGATGGATTTGGGCACCATTCGGAAGCAGCTGAAATCGGGAGAAATTCGGTCACGGAACGAGTTCGTGGAGCTCGTGCGTCTGGTGTTTTCCAACGCGATTCTCTACAACAAGCCCTACGACGAAGTGTAGCATCGTAACGCTCATCGTCACGCGTAGGTCGATCATGGCGGCCTCGCTGAGCAACTTCTTTGAGCGCGAAATCGCCGGAGCGTACCCGTCCGTTTTCCCCGCTGTTTCTGGAAAGAAGGACAGCGCTCGCTCGCAGGCTTCGGGTTCCGCGACCTCGAAGAGACGCTATGTGAGCATGAACTGTGAGGTGTTCGACGCGATGCAGGACGTGCTCGCGGGAATGCAATCGGCATCTGTGAGCACTTCGCACAAGCGGCGCTATCAGGATATCTGTGCCTTCGAGGAGCAGTGCGGTGTAAAGGAAGAGAGTCTCTCGGAAGAAGAGCTGAATGAGAGGGAGTTCGTCGGACTGAAGGAACAGCTGGTGATGCTGGACAAGACGAAGCTGGTGGCGCTTCTGACGAGCGTTGGCGTTGACAAGAGTCAGCCCTCCGTCGATCTTCGTTCGCTGGAGAAGAAGAAGCTGCGCCGCTTGTTCTATATGCTGCAGAAGGACAGAGAAGCAGCGTTCATCGCCCGTAGAGGTGATCCCGAGGAGTGACGCGTAGATTTGGAAAAGGAGGAGGTGAAGAGGAGGAAGGCCGTCGCGGAAAAGCTGATTCGGCCGGAAAGGACAGTGATTGCGGACTTGCTCACGAACGACAGTGATTAGTATTCTCTGTTTGTTGTACGAAGCGGAGCGTTTGTAGCCTTCTTTCGGTGCTTATGGGTAGCAGCGAGTACATGTCTGATGAGACAGTGGTTGCCTTCTCAAAGGATCAACGACTCCCAAAGGAAGGAGAGCCGGTGTGTGTTGTACGCTCGTCGTTGCGAGTTTCAGAGTAGGTCTGTGGTCGATACGGAGAGTACATCTGTGACGAGACGGATAAGGACGTGTGCAGTTTGGAGTGCAAGAGAATCCATCTGGAGAGAGTGAAGCTACAGCAAAAGATCGAGAATGGAGAAGTGTTGTCCGCTTCCTGCGATGGTTCGTGATTTGGCACTCTGTAATAGGATAGATGCGACTTTCTTGAATTGGAGAATCGCAGCGTATTATCGGTTTGTCACGTGGAGTGGTCTGTACTCGAACACCGACGTAGGTCCCGGTTCGGAGTGATTCCGTAGATTATCGAGATCCGCAGAGGACTGCACATTTCGATTCGAGGGGAGTTCTATCACTCCTGTTTGCCAGGGTTTTCTCTTCAATCGTAGTGATATCCTTTGCGGATGTGTGTATTCCGGATGGCGTTCGCACAAGCATGGAAGCGAGCGGGATCACGTCCCCCACGCCCGTTCAGATGGAATCAGTTATCTCTGTTGTGTCCCATGGAGCGTAGGTTCCGTGCATTCTGAGCAATCGTGACGTAATCCTGCAGAGCAACACGGGAAGCGGGAAGACCTTCGCCTATGTTCTCCCCCTCATCCTGCTTCAACTGGATTACGTCCATTCTCAACTTCATTTCTCACAGCTAGTACAAAACGTATAAGATATTCACCGATTTCGTCGTGCTGGTCCTCGTCCCCAATCGCGAGCTCGCCATGCAAATTGAGTCCTTCGTGAAACGAATTGCTGGTGGAGAGGTGGGAATCCGCACAGCATTGGTGATTGGAGGCGAGAGTCGAGAGCAGCAGATCCACCGCCTCCACTCCAACTGCAACTTCATCATTGCAACACCAGGACGCTTTGCCGACATCTACAACCACGATAAGGAGTGGAGTCGCGCTTCCGAGATGATGCGTGATGGGTAGTGCTATCGCTGATGCACGTTGTTCGAGCGATTGTGTTGGACGAGGCCGATCAGTTGATGAAGTCGGATTTCGAAGACCAGGTTCTCGGCATCATGAACAGCATCACCTCCTCCTGCCTCCAGCGCATCGTCGTCTCCGCCACCGTCACTCACAACCTCCGCTCCTCCATCCTCCCCCACCTCCTGAACCCCATCGAGGTGTGTGTGTCGGACATCGAGCATCTCAACTCGTCTCTGCATTACCACTTCGTGTGGGCGGAAGAGAACCAGAAGAGGAAGAAGCTCCAGTCGCTGCTGAAGAGCGTGGAGAAGGACAACCCCACGGAGCTGCAGCTGCCGCTTGTGGTCACGTGCCAGTCGCGGTGACGGAGGGCATTTCGCTTGATGAATAGACTGGAGGTGGTGGACGCGAAGACGGTTCTGGACGCCTCGACGCTGCGTTACCAGTGTGTGACCGTCGAAACACCGGCGGAGGAGCGAAAAGGGGCGATCGCCAAGCTGAACGACGGCTCGCTGGACGTGCTGGTGGCGACGGCTGGAATCGTGGGGCGTGGAGTGGAGCTGCGTCGGTGTCGGAGCGTAGGGCGAGGTCGCGGTGTGAGAGCGTAGTTGTTGCTGTGGTCGCTGCCGACCTCCGTGGCGGAGCTCATTCACCAGTGCGGGCGGATTGGGAGGGGCGGGGAGCAGGGGGCGGTGGTGTGTTTCTGCAACGCGAAGAACAAGAAGGTGTTCGGCGGGCTGGTGCGACTGTGCGAGGACGCGCACATCAGGCTTCCCAACCGTAGCGATGGGAGGAGGGAGTGACGCGTAGAGATCAAGGAGGAGCTGAAGAACGAGGAGCTGCGGAACCCGCGCCTCACGAAGAGCGATCTGAAGAAGATGGGTCTCTTCTCGGAGGCGTCGGCGAGTCTGTGGAAGCGCTTCAAGCAGTGCGGCGTTTGTTACAAACAGTCGAAAACAATGACGGAAGTCACATTAGTTGTGATAGCTGTCCACAGTGAACAGCAGCTTGCGATCGCCCCAAGTGTTGTCCACCTTACCGCAGGTAGGCCAGTACTTGTTGTCGCGCGCGTCAGGGCAAGGATAGGCGGCGAGCTCTCTCGAGTACTTGTGGTTCCACTTGTCGGACATCACCTCGGCAGCGGTGTGAGGCGCGTTCTTCAGCGGGTTGTCCTCCTTGTCCATCTTGCCGTCAGCAATGTCCTGGATCTCCTTGCGGATGCTGATCAGCGCGTCGCAGAAGCGGTCGAGCATCTGCTTGTCCTCAGACTCCGTGGGCTCGATCATCAGCGAGCCGTGCACGGGGAAGGACATCGTGGGCGCGTGGAAGCCGTAGTCCATCATACGCTTGGCGATCTCGTTCTCCGTGATGCCGTACTTCTCGAAGGGCTTCACGTCGAGGATGAACTCGTGACCGCACATGCCCTGCTTGCCGCGGAACATCACGTGGTAGTCCTTGCTCAGGCGCGCCGCCATGTAGTTGGCGTTCAGGATGGCGCACGCCGTCACCTTGCGCAGACCGTCGATGCCCAGCATTCTCAGGTACATCCAGGTGATGGGCAGCAGGTTGGCAGAGCCGTAAGGCGCGCCCGACACCACGGAGCCGGGACCGCTGTGGATGGGCAGCGTGGGGTTCGTGGGCAGGAAGGGCACGAGGTGCTTGGCGACACCGATGGCGCCCACACCGGGACCGCCACCGCCGTGAGGCATGGTGAAGGTCTTGTGGAGGTTGAGGTGGCAGACATCAGCGCCGATCACGCCAGGGCAGGTGTGACCCACCTGCGCGTTCATGTTGGCACCGTCCATGTACACCTGCGCGCCCGCGTCGTGGACCTGCTTCACGATGTCCTTGATACCCTCATCGAAGATACCGTAGGTGGAAGGATAGGTGATCATGATGCACGCCAGCGTGTCCTTGTACTGCTCGATCTTCTTCGACAGGTCCGGCAGGTCGATGGCGCCGTTGGACAGGTTGTTCACCTCCACCACCGTCATGCCGTTCATCGCGGCAGAGGCGGGGTTGGTGCCGTGCGCCGAGCGCGGGATCAGGCAGATCTTTCTCTGCGACTGGCCGATGGAGTCCAGGTACTTGCGGATGGTCAGCAGGCCCGAGAACTCGCCGTGCGCGCCGGAGAGCGGCTGGAAGCTCATCTTCTCGAAGCCGGTGATGGTGGCGAGCATCTTGTCCATGTCGTCGATGATCTTCAGGTAGCCCTTGGCGTCCTCACGCGGCGCGTAGGGATGCACGTTGGTGAACTCGGGCCAGGTGATGGGGATCATCGTGGAGGTGCCGTTCAGCTTCATGGTGCAGGAGCCCAGCGTGATCATGGAGTAGTTCAGCGACAGGTCCTTCGTCTCCAGCTTGTGCAGGTAGCGCGTCATCTGGTGCTCGCTGTGGTACGTGTTGAAGATGCTCTGAGGCAGGATCGCGCCCGTTCTCTTGAACGCCGCGGGGATCTCGCCGCACGAGCGCGCGTCCAGGTCCTTCGCGTCGGCCTTGATGCCGAAGCAGGAGAGCAGCTTGATCAGGTCGTCGGCGGAGGTGGTCTCGTCGAAGGAGGCAGACACGGCCTTGTCGCTCACCTTGCGCAGCAGAATGCCCTTCTTGTGCGCCTGCGCGAGGAACTCGTCGGCGTTGGGCACGTCCACGGTGATGGTGTCGAAGTAGTCGGCGTTCTTCACGTTGAAGCCGTTCTCCTTCAGCGAGATCTCGAAGGCGTTGGCCATCTTGTGCACGCGCGTGGCGATCTTCTTCAGACCCTCGGGGCCGTGGTACATGGCGTACATGCACGACATGTTGGCCGTCAGCACCTGGGCAGTGCACACGTTGGACGTGGCGCGCTGTCTCTTGATGTGCTGCTCACGCGCCTGCAGGGCCAGACGCAGGCACTTGTTGCCGTGGTTGTCGATGGTCACACCGATGATACGGCCGGGCATCTTGCGCAGGTGCTTGTTCTGCACCGCCATGTAGCCGGCAGCGGGGCCGCCGAAGCCCATGGGCAGACCGAAGCGCTGGCAGGAACCCACGCAGACATCGGCGTTGATCTCGCCGGGCGCCTTCACGACGGTCAGGGCGAGGAGATCGGCGTCGGTGATGAACAGACCGCCGGCGGCGTGGATGGCGTCGCTCACGCTCTTGTAGTCGAAGAGCTCACCGTAGGTGTTGGGGTACTGCACCAGCACGCCCGAGTACTCCTTGGTGGAGAAGTCCGCGGTGCGCACGTCGCCCACCACCACCTCGTCGCCGAGGAGGTGCGCGCGCTCGCGCACGACGGCGATGGTGGAGGGGTGGCAGTCCTGGCTCACGAAGAACTTCTTTCTCTTGCACGTCTCGTGGGCGATGTGGTACGCCTCAGCGGCGGCCGTGGCCTCGTCCAGCAGCGAGGAGTTGGCGATGGGGAGGCCGGTGAGGTCGCAGATCATGGTCTGGAAGTTCAGCAGACCCTCCAGACGGCCCTGGGAGATCTCAGCCTGGTAGGGGGTGTAGCCTGTGTACCAGCCGGGGTTCTCGTAGACGTTGCGGAGAATCACCGTGGGGAGGTAGGTTCCGTAGAAGCCCTCACCGATGAAGCTCTTCTCGATCTTGTTCTTCTTGGCAATGGCGCGGATCTCGTCCAGAGCCTCTTCCTCAGACAGAGCAGCGGGAAGCTTCATCTTCTACGCGTGACTACGACGAGGAACGCCGACGTGGGTGATAATCTCCTTAGGGATGGTCTTGTTGATGAGATCATCGAGGCTCGTGCAGCCAATGGTCTTCAGCATCTCAGTGATATCGCTATCTCTGGGTCCAACGTGTCTGTCGACAAACTAGCCATGAGCCCACGCGATCCGCCCCGAACCTTGAAGCAAGGCGCAAAAGGACGAGCAGCAGAGAAAAGGCGCACAGATAAGCCCGCCTTGGAGGATCTGCGAAGGGTCTGTCTAAGAAGACTCTGCATCTACAGGATAAGCGCCGGCTGCGTCGAACACCCCCTACCTTTGAACAATGGAACCAATCAAGAATTATGTGTTCTTCCTTCAATTGTGGAAACATGACGTTCAGTGGTCGCCTCATGATCCTTGATTACCAACCGCTCGCGAGATGAACAAATGGATTTCCGCGGGGATCTCCCCAGACGCGCCGTCTCTTGTCTCAACAAACAACACGAACAGATGGGGTGTTGGGAGTGATATAAGAGCGTGCATTGTGATGAGCAGGTGTTGGGGGTCACTGGCTGTGTGTAGAGTCGCAATTGTGTGTATTGTGATTAGCAGGTCAAGAATGGGTATGTCATAGGGAATGCATCCCAACAAGCAGAGTCACTCGTGGAGCACAGCAATCGCTCATGGAACACAACAATCACTCACGAATCACAACAAACACCCCAAACACACATATCGCAACAGCATGAAGAGGGACTTACACCAAGAAAACGATGATCACTGCAATCAGACCGAGTGCAGAAATGGATCCCACCAAACTCTGTCCGAGGAAGGCATCCGAAGCGATCTTCTTCTGGAACGGCGTCAGGTTCTTGACGCAGCACTTTCTCAACTTGTTCGGGATGGACTTGTAGCTGCTAGCCGTGCACAGCAGGCTCTTCAGGCTGATCGCGATCGTCGTGGGATACAGGTCTATCCCTCACGCCCTCACTTCACACTCACTTCGCATAATCACAAAACCGCCGTTCGCCATCACGTTGTCGTCGATCTCCAGATCCTGCAGCTCGGGCAGATCTACCCCTCACAACGCCTCCACGCTCCCACTCTGAACAGACATATACTTCAGCGACGGGAAGCAGTTCTCGGGAATGTGCAGCTCCGTCAGCTTCGCGTTGTCTACCCTCAACGCCGCGCCCATAACCTACCGCTCATCACGAAGTCCTCGCACTCCTCGAACAGGCCCTCGGGAATCACGAACTTCTTCAGGCGCTTCATGTACGACACCTCCATGTGCTTCGTGTACGGCATCGCGTCCGCGCCGATCGTCAGCGACGCCAGGCGCGGGCAGCCCTCCACGCGGAAGCAGTTCTTCAGGCACGTGATATCCGCCTCCTGCGGCAGACCGGGGTACTCCTCGGGGATGTACTGGACCATGTCGTGACCCTCCTCGATGTGCACGCGGTTCATGTAGTCTGGTCGTCAGAGCACCCCCACACACTCACTCAGCAGCACGAAGTACTCGCAGTTCTTCAGCGCGCCCTTCCCGATGGTCACCTCCTTCAGGCTCTGGCACTCTGCACGTCATCTCGCTCCCTCTCACCCACTCAGCAGCACGAAGCGATCCAGCTTCGAGAAGCTGCTATCACCGAAGGACAGCGTCTCCAGCTTCGGTAGGTCTACGCCTCATCGCGCCCGCTCGCGTCCCACCGCACAGCGTCAGGTCCTCGTCCACGATCGCGCGGAAGCACTTCTTGCCGAAGATCATCTGACGCAGGTTCACGCAGTCTGCCCCTCACACCCCCACTTTTCGCCTACTCAGCAGATAGATCTTCCGACCCTTCTCGAAGCAGTAGTCGCCCAGCTCCAGACGACGCAGCTTCGCCAAATCTACCCATCACACCACCTCGCGTCACACACCCTCGCAGATCAGCGTCAGACCCTCGTGGAAGCAGCCCTTACCGCACACGATCTCCGTAAGCTCGGGCATCGCCGTGAAGTCCACCTCCTCCATCTGAAGGAAGTTGCTGCCGCCGAACTGCAGGGAGCGCAGCTCGCTCACTACGTGTCAAAATTGGGGGATCCCCCTACGCGCCATCTTCCACGTGGAACCCTGCTGGAAGGCGTTTTCGCCGAAAGAGAGGGAAATCAGAGAAGAGTTGCGAGACATGTACAGACCCTCGCCCTTGGTGAAGGAGTCGTGTCCGATCGTCACGTTCTCCAGGTACTTGCAGCCTGCGGGTTAGGAGGCAACATCGACATTACCCGAGATCTCCAGTTCCTCGCCCTCCGTCATGGCGTTGTCCTCGAACGTCATCGCCGTGGCAGCGCAGCGGCTCAGCTTCAGCTTCGTCACGCTCTGAAGACTGTGCTCCGGGAACACAAACGAATCCAAGTCGCGGATTCCTACGCATGAAGCACTTCATCAGCACGTGCGCTGGAAGACCAAGGTGGTGACGTTGGGGCACGCGCCCTCCTCGAATGTGATCTCGCCAATGGAGCAGTCTATCGCTTACAGCTCGCAATCCATGCTATACCATCGAAAACGAGCGTCGTGATCGACTCGGGGAACGCCGCGGGCAGAGTCAGGTTGTGGAACTGATGGCCAGAGAGCACGAGCATCTGCAGGGTTTCGGCACCTTCCAGCAAACTCGCCAACTCCACGAAGACGTCGCCCTCGTCCTCGATCGCTCTTCCCTCCGTCCCTGCGATGTCACCCAAACGAGCCGAATCGTACCGACAATGACCAGCTTCTTGGCGCTGCACGCGCTGAGGTCCGCACCCTGCAGGGCGGAAGAAATCGCATCATTGTCTAAACCTAGGAATGAAACACGCACGGAGACACGACTGATGACAGCCTCCTTGCGCGAGAGAGCGCTCGCGATATCTTCGGGGGAATCACTACAAATGGGAACGGACGACGAGCGTGCGTACACGACATACGGAGAATCCGTGCTGAAGACGACCTCGATACCGGCAGAATCCTCGTCCTTTCCCACTACGGCATTAGCGCCTCAGACGGCGAATTCTACCCATATCGGAGGACACCGCGGCTTTTGACTTGCGCGTTGTCTCTTTTGTATTTCTAGAAGACTTCGATGGAGCCATTTGTATGATTCCTAGAAACGACGTTAGAATCCATCCCAAAACAGCCGCGTTTTCTCCAAAAGAGCGGGGACGTACAATTGGATACAATACGGATCGAATAATGTGAGAACTGGTCGACAAAAGACACAGCTACGATTTCGGCATTCCCCATTCCTCGGCGAATCCGCGGATTCCCGCGATTCTCGTGTCTTTCATAATGACACGCACAGAGAACGGACGAAGCGAGTGCTGTCGCTTCTACGCATCGAGAGCGACGCGTTGTGAACGCACCCGCCGTTTCCACACATCATCCCACCAATCCCTCCGGTACCACAACACTGTGCTTGCTGAAAAGAGAGCATACCGCTTTCCTCCTTCCATTCCTGATGCATTTCTTACGATCGTTGTCAAGGCCTCTCTTGAAATCGGAACGACTGTACAGAGCAATGTCAACATCCGTGGTTATTAATGGCGCATCGGTCCCCGTTACGGCGAGCTGCGATTGTGACTTGGAGCAAGTGGTTCAGTCTCCAAACTTTATCAACTGGACGAAGAAGGTGGATTCGGGACTTCTGGTGAAGAGTATCGATGTGCAGAGCGTGGACACGTTTGGAAACGGGAGAATCGGGTTCATCAAGTTCAAGTCGCTGGTGTTCAAGAGCACAATTCCGAATGGACGCCACATTCCCGGAATTGTGTTCATGAGGGGTCCTTCTGTGGCCATTTTGATGGTGCTGAACTGCAACGGGAAGAAGTACACGATCCTGACGTGCCAGCCGCGCTTCCCCATCGCCGACTCTTCCTTCACCGAGATACCCGCTGGCGTGTTCGACGGGGAGGTGTTCTCCGGCGTCGCTGCGAAGGAAATCAAGGAGGAGGTGGGCATCACCATCGACGGGGCAAGTCTCGTGGATATGACGGAGAAGGTGTACGGCAACCGCTACCCTGGAATCTATCCGTCCCCCGGTGGTTGCGACGAGTACATCAAGCTGTTCCTGTACGAGAAGGATGTGAGCGAAGAGGAGCTGGACTCGTTCAAGAACAAGGCCACGGGTCTCATGGAGGAGGGCGAGTACATCTGCTTGAAGGTGGTGGAGCTGGATCATCTCCTCGAAGAAACCTCCGACGCCAAGGCGCTGTGCGCCCTCACTCTGTACCACTATCTTCACTCGAAGAAACAAGACTCACGATAACTATTTCTTTAGCTTTGTTGCAAACGTCAAGTATGCAGTGTGTCCGCGTCCAATGTGCTCTCCCTTCGACAGCACCATCGTGCCCAGCGCCTCCATGATGCTCTCCGACGGAACGAACAGCGCGTTCTTCACCTCCTCCGCCGGTCTCTCGCGCTTCTGCACCACCCCCTTCTTCTCCAGCGTGCGCAGACGCATCGTGCTGCTGTTGTTGTTCTCGATCGTGTTCAACTCGTACTCGCGCAGGATCGTCTCGATCGTCTCGATCACTACGCATCACGCCCCTTCCACGCCACCTGCACTCAAATCCCTTTTCACGGAGGACGCGGCAGTTCTCCTGCACCTGCTCGATGCACGGACTAAAGCAACAGATGCGACCATTGTAGCGCAGCACCTTGCACGCGTTGTCGATGGCTACAGCTCACTCACATCCAACACCACCTACCCGCGTAGGGCTTGGGAAGGTCGAGGAACACCGCGTCGACGGGATGCTGCTCATCCACGCGCAGCGACTCCGTCTCGTTCTCCACCACAAAGCCGTCGGCGTATGCGTCACGGTGGAAGACGGAAACGACGCTTCCAAGTCCGTTCCGCTCGAACTCGGCGCGTGCTTCCTCGGATCGCAATTCATTATATTCGAATGTGAAGAGATGGCCCAGAGGTCCCAGAACACGCGCAATGTCGGTCGAAAGCGCTCCCGAGCCCGTTCCTAGCAGTCAATCCGCCCGAGCAAGAATACCGGACTCGACAACGCGATACCCCGGCCTTATAAACAGATTGAATATGATCACGGAGGCGTCCAGGGTAAAGATGATCTGGGTGCGCGTTCGCATCGCGCTCGACCACAGCTCGGCTGTCGGCTGCAGCAAGTACACGTACTTGTTTCCCGCCTGGGACGTAATCTAAGGCTCGTCAAACGGCAAAACGCCCCTACGACGGATCCGTATTCCTTTCCGATGATGCTGCTATGCAGAAAGGCGCCAAATACGCTCTGGTATTTGTCTCCTGCCTTGAGGATCACGGGCACGATGGAGTCCTTTCGCTCGTACAGCATGACGAGATCTCCCTCCTTGGCTACTCTTCGGTGAGCTTGGAACATGGGGCGACGAACCGTTTCTTGTCGACTTGTCTCTGAGCGAGTGCTCGAATAGTGGGGGTCCCATCGCCCGCCGTTTCTGCCCACATCCGTGTATTGGGTCGACTCTACGATGTTTGCCGTTCGCTCGTCTCGTCTGCTGCACCAGTCCGTTGCCTATTCGGTCCGCAGCATCGCTTCCTCCAACAACGTCATCTTTGTGCTCGGCGCTCCTGGTTCCGGAAAGGGAAAGCACTCCGATCACTTGGCGAAGAAGTTCGGAGGATATCATGTGTCCGTGGGCGAGATCTTCCGCGAGGTGCGTCGTTATCGCTGTCCATCACGCTCGTAGACCGTCAAGACGCCCGGCAAGTACACCGATTTGATCAAGAAGCACATGGACGTACGCTTCTGGGAGCGTGCTCACGCGTAGGAAGGCACGCTGGTTCCCACGGATATCACCATGGAGCTGATCAAGGACAAGGTTCTGAGCTGCAAGGACGGCATCCTCCTCCTCGACGGTTATCCTCGCAACATGTCCAACTACAACGTTCATTTCATCGACGCTGCTCACGCGTAGCTGTGGTGTGACGTCATGAAGGACTCTTGCAACGTCATCGGCTGTCTCCTGTACCAGTGCAGCTATGAGTTCTTGGAGAAGCGTCTGCTGGCTCGCGGCAAGGACACGTGCTTCGCACCGTTTTTGTTTCATTCCTAGAGGCCGCGCTGATGACAACCTCGATGTGATCAAGAAGCGCTTCTACAGCTACGAGCACGAGACGAAGGAAGTCCTCGACAAGCTGCGTCAGCAGGTGCGGGCATCTCCTGGGAATGACGCATAGTACCCAATTCGCGAAGTGTGCACAGAGCCTCCGTTTGAAGAAGCGTGCGGGATGGATTGTGCTGTGACGCATAGGTTCAACGACTCCATCAAGGGTTACACAAGCATCTGCAAGCTGGCTGGGTTAATGTAGTTGTGTTTCTTGTACACACGAAATAGTGTCTTTTTCAACACTGTTCAGAAATGGCGTCCTTTCTCTCCGAAACTGTTTTCCCAGACGACGATATTGACAGTCTGACGCTGTCCATCGTGTACCGGAGCCCAAACGGCAATACCATCGCGAGTGAGATTCTCTTGCAGGGAAAGCAGTATGTGCACCTGGAATCCGTAACGATGCAGATTCGAGCTGTCGTGCTACGATATGGAGTACACCATCGAAACAAAGAGAAGCAGCGTCGTGCAGTCGCCCACGCTAGCGTACCGTCATGCACAGCGTTTGAATTCTAGGAAGTTTCTGGAAGATAACAAGGAGCGAGTGAATACGGTCGTTCTCACCGTTTCGACGGAACGGTTTTGCCTGTTGTTCTATAATCACGGAATAGTCTGTTTCGCGCAATGGGAATCATCATCCAGTTCCTCCATCTCAAGTCCCTAAACACTCCAAATCTCTGCATGCACCAGATGCGGCACCTGCTCCACCCCAATTCCGGACTGGACGTGGAGCTGTGTCTCGTCTCCCACTTTCTGGGTCTCGCGGAGATTCAGCGGCGAGTGGAGAAGTCGGTTCTCTCGGGACTCACCTTGTCCACCTTTATCCCGACGTGCGCCTATGCGGCCAAGTACAAGATGACGTCCATTCTTCGCGGCTGCTTCATCTGGCTCAAGCGGTTCGACTCTCTTTCTCTCCTTACGAGTAGCCAAGGCTTCGTCGTGTGTCGGAAGAAGGACGTGAGCAAGCAGACCCTGGATTCGCTCTTCTTGGACCCGTCGACACAGCGACTCGGCTACGGGGAAGACGAGCTTGACATTTCACTGTTTGAACGTAGAGGATTGAAGGGGGTGTGACGCAAAGCGCTAATGAAGGAGGATGGCTCATTCCGCTCCACATACTGCGCTCCTGGCTATTTGAGTAGCGGCGGAAAGCCGTGTCTCGTCGACACAATGAGCGAGGAGGAGTTGCATCGAATCGGGTTTTCAAAGAGAGTTGGATTTCCGGGTACCATTCGCTGCTACATCGATCGGATCCGCGACGAAAGCAAGGAGGATGTGGGCGTATTCCACTTCTACCGGGATGATGTCGGTGATTACGTCATGTCGGGCATTCCGCTTCCCCACTCCAAGAGCATCGCCTTCTTCAACACAAAGGACATTTCAGTAGCGAATGTGATGGAGTCGATCTACGACGAGCACTACATTGGCATCATGAAGGGAAACGACATGGGCACCGAGTTCGTCACCTACGACAACGGCGTCAATCCGGACCTTCTGCCCGACGACGCCTTCGAGGAGGTGCATCGCAGAGAAGTGTGCCGCATCACCTATTCCTCCAACCTCTCCGGCCGACGACCGAACGTGATGCGTGCGCGCATTCCGTCCACGGTGCCGATGCAATAGACGCATTATCGATAGAGGTCGGGCAAGTTCACATCATCCCAAGTGCTGGTCACAAGGAAGCCGCAGTGGTCGGACAACATGGGCGGCTGGGCGTAGGAGTGGGTGGAGAGAGTGAGCGTGTAGACTGAAGTTCAAGGGGCGCGTGAGGAAGGCGTCGAAGCGCAACTTCCAGCTGGTGTTGCGCGAGGACGAGGACGAGAAGGAGGGTAGGTTGTGGAAAGAGGGCGTGACGCGTAGCTTCTGTGATGCTGTGCTTTGGCAAGGTGTCTTCGCGGCGCTATTCGTGCGACTATGCGGCGCCGCTGTCATCGCTCCAGGCGTTTTCGATCGCTCTCACGTGCTTTATGAAGAAGAAACTGGCTTCTTAGTAGTTGAATTGGGGTGTTTGTTACGTGTTTTCGCAGCAGTCGCCTCCACTATTCCTGTAAGACACTCATCTCCACCCTTTCCTCACAACACACTCATCTCCATCAGCATCACTTCCCTACCCAAAAGAGAAGAGCAACACTCTCCTCTTCACCCCCTTCCAAAAGAAGCCCCGATTTCCCCAACGAAACGCTTCTCCTTTCCAACCATTGTTTTCTTCACAGGTAAGGCGCGTGCTGGTTGGAATCATCGACCTATGTATCACTGGTTGCTTGCAATCCTCTGAGTAATCAGTCCTCGTAGTTCGGAGAGTGCTCTGTCATGGCTTTCATGTCTGAGAGTTCTCGTCATGGGCTTTCGCCTTTGAAGGCTGCGATATAACCCTTGTGTAGGCGAACAAAGCGCGGTAAGGTGTTAAACGTTATACTGTTTGTTTGCATACGCGACTTCCGACATGAAGGCGGCACGCACGATGTGCTTGTTGAACCTCCTGCCGATCAGGGACACGGCGGCAGAGGCGGCTTGTTGAATGCTGGGGTACTCCACGATCACGTTGCCCACGCCGGGACTCTCTCCGCGCGGAATCACCACAGAAAGCACCTGGCCGTAGCGCGAGCACTCAGCCTCGATATCTGCCTTGATGTCGAGATAGTCGTCCGCGTCCTACTCGTCACTCCTTGAGACCACACGCACCTCCAAATCCTCCTTCGTCACCATGTTCTTCAACACGAGAATGCGAGACGGAGGCGACTTCTGAATCTGTCCGCCCGTGCTCAAGCCGGCCTGCTTCAGCAGCTTCGCGGCAGCGCTTCTCGCCTTGTCGCTCTCCGCAATGAACGGCTTCTTCAAATCTGGCAGGTCCAGCGTGGCCTGCGCGACGATCGACGGGTCGAGCTCCACCGCCTCGTCGCCGTCCAGCACCACCGTCGACGCCCGCTTCACGTTGGCCGGACGCACGTCGAGCGACTGGTCGCACACCTTGATGCCGTTCATCTGCTTGCACACCGTCATGACGATGTCCGGACTCGCGTACACCACGTAGCCGAAGCCGCGCGACTCGTTCGTGTTGGGGTCGCGCGAGATGGTGATGGACTTCACCTCGCCGAACGGCGTGAACAGCGGCTTCAGCTGCTCCTCCTCCAGACCCTCGGGGATGTTGCCCACGAAGATCTTGCAGTCCGCGTCGGTCGAGCTCGCGGCGACGGCTTCGGCGATGGCGCGCGAACCCATCTTGGGCGTGTAGCCCACCTTCTCCAGGTGGAGACGCGGCGGACGACCCACGGGCGCGGGCACGTCGTCGGGGTTGAAGCCGGTGGGACGCACCACGCCGATGCTCACGCCCTCGTAGGGAATGCCGTCCATGGCGAGGCAGGCGGTGGCCAGCTCGGGGGTCTGGAACTCCACAACCGCGTAGTATTTGTCCTTGAAGGCGACGAGCGAGGTGATGGGCGGCTGCGCGATCTCCTGATCCACGCACTTGTTTATGACATCTGTAAGAAAGTCCTTGAGTTTCTGGGCGTGACAACGACAACACACCACTACCATATCTTCGTACTCCGCCGGGAGGTTGGTGACGAACAGACGACGCACCGTCTTGGACTGGTTGGACGGCGTGGCGAGCGACTTCGCGAACGAGCTGATGGTGCCGCCGGCGTTCAGCAGCGCCTCGGGAATGCCCTCCGGCTTTTGGTCGAACAGTCTCGATTTCTTCGGCGCGCTACACGGCGTGAGCACAGCGCAAAGCAAAAACCAAAACCTACGCCGAGTCCTTGCTGTGCGAACGGCTTCTGGAGTAGGAACGACGACGACTGCGGTGCGACCGGGAAGCATGTCTGTCGGAGCTGTGCGAATGGCGTCTGTGACTGCGATCGGAGCGTCTGCTTTCGTGTGAGCGCGATCTGCTTCGGTGTCCCATTATCTAGGAAGTAACGATGGACACAGACACGCGCTACGTCAGATACTTCAAAATGGAAGCGATTCGCTACAAAATGAATGCGTTTTCATGGTCAACCGAAATGGGCAGGAAATGTGGAATCCGTTTCAAGATTTGCCCATTTCTCTTCAAATACGACGTCGCCATGGCCTATTTGAAGCAGATGAATCTACGGCAGTACTACCTGTATCAGTACCTAGTGCTCTTCGCAGTGGGGGTGATTGTGGTGGTCGTCGAGTTCCTTCCCACGCACAGGATGCAGTTTCTTGAAACGGACATCACCATCTCGCACACGTGCGGCAATACGGTGAAGTGCGGGATCCGAGTCGCGAGTGACGTGTAGTGCCGGACTGGTTCTTCTCTATTTCTGCTTGGTCGTCGGCGCGGCTCTCTTTGCCGTCTTAGTTTTCGTTGCTCCCGACAAGAAGCTCAAAGTGGGTCCGGAGCGCCTGCTTCACGCGTAGTACATTCAGCGCATATTGATTCTGTCGCTGCGCGTGGTAGTGAACGTGCTGGCCATCGTCCTCGTCCTCAAGGTGTTCGTGGGGAAGCCGAGGCCGTGCTTTTTCGACATGTGCGGATATCCGATCACGGATAGCGTGTCTCATCTCTACGGCACCATCGGAAAGGAGGGCGATGTTGCCAAGTGCACCGCTTCCGTTTGCGTCCCTTCTCCTCTTAACCACAGACGTTCAAGATCAACGACGCAATGCGCTCCTTCCCGTCCGGACACTCCGCGATCGCTTCCGCCGGGTTCTCCCTCTTTTCCATTATCCTCTCCGGGATCTTGTCGGAGTCCGTGAGGTGGAATCGACAGGTTACCGCGGTAGTGCCTCCGTTCTCGCTTCATCGTAGAGAGTCTATTCCATCAGCACTTCGCTCGTCTTCGTTCTCTCTCTCCTGATCACGGCGAGTCGCATCGTGGCTGACCATCTGGTGTGTGACGTCGTAGACCGACTTTGTCCACTTTGCTGACGATGCGATTGCTGGATTCCTCCTTGGGTTGGTGGTCACCGTCGCGACGAACAACAGCGTGCAGACGCTGTTCCTGTATGTCGACGACGGATCGCGGGACGCGCAGAAGGGCGATACGGAGAGCCAAACCGAGTCGGTGCTCCGGAAAAGCGGTTTCATCAAGTCCTTTATGTTTCAATCTTCGCACACGCTCTCTCTTCCCAGAGTGAGGACGTAAGCCGTGTCGTAACAAACAGCGCACATGATCAGGTTATGAAACGGTTCTTGGGGAAAAGGAGTATCAGGAATACTAGATTCCTTGTTGTCAGACATATTGTTACAAAGGAGCTGGAGCAGGCCGTTGCCGACACGAATCAGTCTGTCCAGCTCGTCCTGCCTCTGCTGCAGCTCAGCGACAGGATAGTACGCTGCTCTGTCGTGAAGACTCGAGCAGGATTCAGAGAAGTGGCGAGCTTCACTCGCCCGTTCAACAAGCGTATCCACGAAGGACGAACAGCGGCAATACACGCTTCTGTCCTTGTTGGCGTGACTGGCGTAGACCTGGAGGAGATCGCCGAGCGACAAGGCGACACCGCGTGCTCTCTTCGATAGCGCGACAACCCTCTGCACCGACTCACAGAAATGGTCGTATTCGGCGGGCATGCGTGGTGAAGGGAAAGATAGAATGGATCTTTCTTAACCATAACGGAGTAACGAATTCGTTTGTGGATGGTAGCGGGGACCAGCCAGAGTTCAACTCCGCAAAGAGGCAGAGCACCAAACTTAGACCGTTCCATACCCTTCAAAAATTGACCGTAAATCTACGATGCTTCCATTATCAGTGGAAGCGTTAGTTTCCTTACTCATTAGTTTGAGGCCGGTTCCACGCCTCGGGTCATTCCCTGCTCAAGAATACGTGCGATTTTCGATTATGGGTTCCCGAAACGAGACGCTACACTTCCCAACGCCGTCTCCCGTCTTGAACAAACAACTAGAAAAGGGAAAAGTCAAAAAGGAAACGCTAGGCAGAAGACGATGAAAGCAGAGACTGCAACTCCAGCATACTCTTCTGCACGAGCTCCGAAAAGCAGGAAAAGGACTCTTTCAAAAGGGAGAGAGACTCTCTCAACGCGGCAACCTCTCTCTTCATCGCCGCTACGTCGCAAAAGGGTTCTCCACGAACCAGCTGCAACTCGAGAGACGCCTTCTCCACGTAGGAGGAAACGAGCTGGCACATCTCTCGGTACTCCCTCCGAATGCGCGTCTTTTCTTCTTCCAGCTGAATGCGCCTCAACTCGCAATCGCTCACGGCACTCTCGTAGCCAAGCCAATAGTACAGCAAATACACACACGGGTCCGTATTCCAGTTTGACACGTCTCTCGAAGCTTCCAATAAACACTATAAATTAGCATCGATGCAGTTCCCGTACGTGAATCGCTGGGAGAGAGGCGTGCTTCTCCAACGAATGCAGCACTTCCGATATAGTTATCGTATCGTTACTCGATTCGGAAGCACCCAAAGCAGAAAAAGGAGAGGAAGCGCTCGATTCACAAGCACTGGTTGGATGGGTTGGATCCTTTCCGAATGACATGGAGACGGGAAAACAAGTGCGATTTAGGGTCAACGTCTCCGCAACGCAACGATTCCCGTCAACTCCAGTACTCTCTTCATTCTTCTGCGTGTCATGACAGGAAACGACGTACGTACAGAAAAGAAGGAAAGGATCCAGTGAAACATGAAACAGGCAGAAAGAAGATGGATTGCGTGAGCGGCACAGCCGACCTCGTGGGAATGGAGAAAAGCTTCGATTGCGCGTTGCTTTGCGAGAAACGGGCAGGATGCTTCTTTTCTCGTACTCAACTTCGTTTCGATTCCATTCGTTCGTCTATCTTCCAGTGAGTGGGTGAGCCTATGCGCGCGACCGTAGAACCCATCGCACTCGGACTCCCCTCATTCGCGGGGAATGGCTCGTACTCAACTCGCAAAGTGGGTTTGGCCGTGTATCCGCGCGAACTGTGTGGCGCGGTGTTCTAGAAGCAAAGACCTATGCAAAGGACAGTGCAGTTGCCGCGTTAAGGCCGCCAGCCAATCGCGTGCGCGTATTCTATTTCGCCCACTGCATCCTGTCACAACCCTCACATCCCTCATAATCTTTTATTGTTTACGTTTATTATGAGTGGTAAGTGTGTGCGTGTATCACCCGAGCAGTGTCTCACGACGCTTTAGGTGTTCTTTCTTTCCTTCATCCTGG
>ERZ1106948.162-NODE-162-length-33222-cov-33.093919_pt1 | contig 33222 bp, 41 predicted proteins | sample MGYA00403673_ERZ1106948 | MGnify/ENA primary metagenome ERZ1106948 (study PRJEB35170, sample SAMEA104062409) | human gut metagenome | biome: human gut; feature: human-associated habitat; material: faeces | place: Denmark | collected 2012-05-07 ...
GGGTCCTGCTGGTTCCGCGCGAAACTGTTCCCTCTGGGCAGCGCGCAAGAAGTAGCTTTTAGAGCTATCAAGTTTACGGCACACGAGGTGGCGATTCGGAGCAATGTCTATTATGACGCGATGCTGTATTTCGCGTGCAAGTTGCAGAGAGAGAAGATGCGCAAGAGCAGCGCGAGAGAGGAGAGGGTTCTTATGAGAGATAAGGCGGGCATTCGGAATTTGGCATTTTCTTATTCCTTCCAGCCCTATCAGATGATTACGGATCGGGAGTCGTTGACGATTGGTCGAAAGCTCAAAATCCTGTTCGGAACCAGTCAGATCGAGGCGTGATCTATTGTATAACCGTGGTCGGGGCGTTTGTTTCATACTCTTTTTCATGTCAGAACAAACGGGTTTTAGCGACATCGCTGCTCCAGCCACTTCGTCGGGCCGTCTCCTGAAGACGGGAGAGGGAAGAGAACGCTCATTATCGGAAGAGCGTCTCCGCTTCCAGGAAGAGGAATACGACGTAGTGGATGGCGTCGGGCTTGAAGAGTAGTACCTGAGCGGTGAGCTGGCGACCTGGCTGTCGGCTCTGGCCAACAAGGAGGTGTCGAGCGATTTGGTGGATTCTCTGTGTGACGGAATTGTATGGTCGCGTGTTTCCGTGTTATGTAGATACTCTGTGACATTGTGAAGGATCATCTTCCCAGTATTACGATTGGTGAGTATCACACAAACGCACGTAGTGGATTTGAGCGGCGCGTGAGGCGTAGAGAAGGGGTCCTTCCTGGGAAGAGACAATATCACCATCTTTGCCCGTAGTTGCGAGCAGATGGGTTTGCGTCCTGAGGACACGCTTTCTCCCACGATGTTTGACACGAACCAGCGTAAGGAGATTGTGAACAGTCTGCTTCGTTTCGCCATCCACGGTTGCCAGCTGGGTCTGAAGGTGCTGACCGCCTTCCGCTCTGAGCGCATGCAGACGTGTAGGGGAAGGGGGTGCGCTTGAGTCGTAGTCATCCAGTCGATGCCGGGTGTGACGGCGTCGGAAGTGGACACGATGATGAAGGAGGCGGCGGAGGAGGAGGAGAGACTGAAGAGAGAGGAGGAGGAGAGGAAGAAGAAGGAGGAGGAGGAGAGATTGAGAAAGGAGGAAGAAGAGAAGGCGAAGAAGGAGGAGGAAGAGAAGGCGAAGAAGGAAGAGGAAGAAAGACTGAAGAAGGAAGAGGAAGAGAAGAAGGCAAAGGAGGAGGAGGAATGTAAGAGAAAGGAGGAAGAAAAGGCGAAGGAGGAGGAGCGCAAGAAGGAGGAGGAAGAAAGACTGAAGACGGAGGAGGAGAAGCTGAAGGAAGAAGAAGAGAGACTGAAGAGAGAAGAGGAGAAGCTGAAGGAGGAGGAAGAGAAGCTGAAGAAGGAAGAGGAGGACAGAGCGAAGAAGGAGAAGGAGGAGAAGGAGAGAGAGGAGCGAAGAAAGCAGGCGGAAGAGAAGAAGAAGAGAGAGGAGGAGCTGAGAAAGCGAATTGAGCAGGATCTAGCGAGAATCAGACGCGAGGAGGAGAGAAAGAGAAAGGAGGAGTTGGAGAGAAGAAAGAGAGAACAGGAAGAGGAATGGAAGAGAGAGGAGGAGGAAGAGGAGAGAAGAAGAAAGGAAGAGGAGGAGAGAAAGAGAAAGGAGGACGAGGAGTGGAGAATCGCTGAAGAGGAGATGAGAAAGATGGAGGAGAAGAGAAGAACGGAAGAGAAGATGGAGGAGAAGGAGGAGAAGAAGGTAGAGAAGGTGGAAAAGGAGAAGAAGGTGGAGGTGGTTGAGAAGAAGAACACCCTGAGAAAGAGAAGAAAGGAGAAGAAGCACTTTGCTCCGAAGGAGGAGATTGCGCCTCGTGCGGAAGTGACGGCAGTGGTGGAGGAAAAGAAGAAGAACCAGTACGTCCTTGCAATCCTTTTCGCCTTCATCGTCTTCCTCTCTGCTTTTGTGGGGTATAAGGTGCTTTCTAAGTAACGGTTGTTTGTTCGAGGACATTCGCGTATTCACAAGAGAGACGTTGTAACCGATACTGCAAACCCGTTTGCAATACACGGAATCGCACTAATACTCTCCTTGGGTAGTTTCCTTCTCCCTTTATCGCTGGCCTATGAGTACTAGGGATTCGCAGTCACCACGCTTCCGCAGTGTCGTGGAGCGAGCACCCTGGAGTGTTTACGTCTGTAAGGAGCTCGTGTATGGATCTCTCTCCCTCGTTGCATTGAGCATGATCGCAGCTGTGAGAAGAGACCCCTTCCTGATGCAACGCTTCTGGATGCCGTCTCTCGCGCTCGGTCTTGGTCTCGGAACGGGAGTTATTGCTGGGGATATCCAGCACCGTCGTTATGAAGATAGAATGAAGCAGATGTTGTATAGTAAGAAAGAGCTGGAATGGTGTGTTTGGTTCAAGAAACAAGGCGATTACAGGTGCGACAGCAGGAAATTGGCGGCCGCATCCACATCCTTGTCGCAAGCAATGTACGCAGCAACGCTATCCTGGCGACTAAACCCTAGCGACATCAACTATGATAAACGAGGAAAGACAAGAGTACGTTAGCGATACTCACTTCATCCTGCTCGCTCAATCCTCCATTTGGGTTACTACGTCTATACATGAACAAGAAGGAGTGCAGTAACGGCGCCACTTCCTCATTCAGCGGTATTTCCATAATCGCATCCACCAACAGGGAATTGTTATTGCGAATAATCTACTCTTTATTCAGGCACAAAGAATAGCACTTCGTAGGCCCGAGAATCATACTTCTCCAGGGCTTCCAGCAACTCACTTATACGAAACGGATAGTGACGGTACACCACGAGCGATTTGTGAACATCGGGTCGCGCGAGCAATCGCTTCACATAGGCTTCATCCTCAAGGGATAGAGAGGATGAAGAAGCAGTTGCATTTGTTTGCTGTGCTTGCGAATGGGAGTGCGACAGCTCCTGCACAATGGGCTTGACCACATCGTTTGTTTCTTCCGTCTTCTCCTTTGCAGCATGTGCGTTTTCCACTGGCTTCTGTTGCGTGAAGGAAGAGGGAGAAGCGTACTGTGTAGATAGCGATTAGCTTGCTCTGCTCTGTGATTCTATATGTGCTCAACGGCTCTTCCGGCTTCAACTTCTTGGATGCGAGTATCTACATATGAAAAGACCCTCTCCCAACCATACCAACGTGATGCTGTTCTGTTCATGCTTCGTGCGTTGAGAAAGAACTGAAATGATGTCTCCGACCTATTGTCATGAATACACTCCCTCGGTTTACTGTGGCACACCCAGACAAATCCACTTCCACCACCTCTCTCGTGTTGATAAACAGAATCTTCATAGTGTATTACAGAGAAGAGACAAGAAAAGACTGAGGAGTGAATTGCGGATGAAGAGGAAAGGGGGTGAGGGTCCACTCCCTCATCGATAGGAAAAGCCGGTAGTGAATGATCGATAACAGATTCACATACATCCAACTCCATCCTAAGGGACGATGCATCCGAATTGTTGTGGTCTGTGTGCTCTCTCATTTCCCTTCTCTTCGAGTTGTCTCTTCCTCGTTCAACTCACCTCCTCTTCTCCAAACCCAATTCTCCTGCTGCTGTGTGAATCATGATCCGGGTTTCCCGTCTTGTTCAGAGGAAGGGAGTATCTTTCCTCCACAATACTGCCCTATTGTGAGTCGTTTTGAAGTGGATGTAACTCCTAGTGGCAGAATCCACTCCAGTTCACTCCCTTGCCTGTTATTCAGTGGCGGGAATCGATTGTACAGTTACTCTACGAAAGCTGCTCCCCCCATTTCAGATCAGCGCTGCTCGATGGCCCTGTCCCGATCTTCTAAGATCCGTCAGTTCCAAGAAGCCGTTTCCAGCATGATTCACGCCCCCTCCTCCATCTCTCCCTCTGTTCCCCTTCTTCCCTTGCGTGATGGTTAGGATTTTAACTCGCTAATTGAAGTCTGTTTTCGCCGAAAGCAGCCCACATTCGCCCTCTCGCTGTTTTCAGCCTATAGGGAGAACGGAAATGTACCCCGCTTGCTTTCTGTTTTCCTGTAGCTTCCTCCACTATCCGAGAAATCCATCGAGCTGCTCATTCGCTCGTGCATGCTCAAGAAGGACAACCGCACCATTGATGCCATTTACGAAGAAGCGCCCACCGAGATGCGGGAGGACTGCGTGTTCAAGGCCGAGTACGCCCGCGCTCTGCTGTCCTGCGGCGATTACTACTCGGGCATCCGCCTGGTGAAGGAGTACTTGGACAAGGGCGTTCTCTCGAACTCGGTGAACAACATCCTGCTGGAGGGTCTCTCCGAGGGCGGGTACGATGAGGAGTGTCTTCGCTTCTACAGGCGCCTGCAGGACCTGGCGAAGGAGCGCGAGTTTGCGAAGGAGCCCGTGCAGCTGTTTGTCCACGGCTACTCCGCGCTGATCCGCAGCATGTGTCATGTGAAGAAGAAGGAGGGCGCGGAAGCGTTGTACGCAGAGATGGTCAGCAAGGGAATGAAACCTCTGCCCTTTGTGTTCTTTGAGTTGTGCGAGGTGGGGGCAATGAGACGGGGTTACACCTAGCTGTACGAGAACCGCGGAGATTGGAAGCGACGGTTTGAAGCCCTCGAGAATCGCTTGATCAGCAAGCAGGTGTACCTAACGAGCCAGGAGTGTCTGTCGAGAGAAGGAGTGATGGGTAGAAAGGACATCGTCACGGCGGTGCTGAAGGAGAAGAACTACGAGGAGGCGCGCCGCGTCGTCGAGGCCTATTGGAAGGCGTACGCCTGGCGAGAGCGCGTGGACGAGAAGACGCGGTCGGTGGAGCTGGACGTGAAGCCGTTTCCGCAGTCCGCGGCGAGGATGATGACGTTCGCGCTGCTCAGCCGTCTTTCGGAGGCGAACCAGCTGTCGGTGAACGTCCACGTGGGGTCGAATGGAAAGGCGGTGGAGAGGCTGTTGAGCGAGGACCTGTTTCCGAGGATTCACTATCGACGCGTGCAGAGCGTCCTCCGCATCAGCCAAGAGAGTCTTCTTCCGTGGCTTCAGAGAAAGCGGGTGTATCATATCGATGTAGAGTGTACTGTTTGATGGAAACAAAGACGCAATCCCGCCAGGAGATGACTCCCGTCCTCCTTGCGAAGGAAGGAACAACGTCCGCAGTACTCGTTGGCTGCAGATCTGTCTCTTACTCTCTCCCCACACACCCACTTCCCACAGAGCTTGCACGCTGTCGTTCCCGTCATTTGCTTCAGCTTCCCCACCGTTTCTGTCACAATGTGCAGCGTGGAGTCGCAATCGTCCTGTAGCGATTCCACGAGATCTACGCATTACCCACGACCCTTCTGCAGCACCCATGATCAGATGATACACGCTCGGCTCTGGACGCAGGAAGAGGGAAACGCCCGGCTGGTACTGCAGATTCTTGTAATGACAGTACAGCACGATCTCGCGAGTGGTCAGCTCTCCCAGCGCGCTTCCCACGTGCACACGACTGTCGGGATATGTGTAGAGTGTTGAGGGATTGCAGATGGTTGACAGCGAGTAGCCGTCCAGATTCACCATGGAGTGGACGGTTTGCATCGTGATCGAGTCCATCGTGTTTCCGTAGAGCAAGTACACGTCTCCCTGAAGAGACTTCGCGTAACGAAGAAGCAGTTGATCACGGATGAGTTTCTTCAAATCCACCTTGCTATCTAGCGATCTACATGAAATACGAGAGAAAGCGCTACTTCATGCCGTCAAACACGGTGTGGAGCTTCTCTTCAGAACCGTCTGCAAAGGACACCGTCTCTGCCTTTATCGATTGAATGGGAATGGCGTATTGCCTTTGAAAGGAATCGAGGTTGAGTTTGGATCCATCCAGGGATGAAAAGTCAATATATACTGCTGTTACCTACGCGCGTGACCCTAGCTCTAAACGGCAAACGTCGTAGTTCATTTTCCCCTTCGCGCTGTGACAAGCGTCGTGAAAGAGCGATAGCATGGTGCTAATCATCACACTGAACGAATGAAGCTACGTAGAGCAGCATCCCCCGGAGAAAGCGAGAACAATCTTGGACAGACGGGGAACTCCCAGTTTGTGCAGCTGGGACCGGAAATACTTCCCAACCGATGAGCAGAAGCAGTCCTTGCATGCGAAATGATGACGAGTGTGGATGTGAACCTCCTCCTTCTACGCCTCAGAAACGGACGGGAAAACGCACCTTGCACTTGTAGCAGTACTTTCGTTGCATCGGAGTCAGCTCACCAATTCGTTCATTGAAGACAGGCTTTCAATGGAACCCGATAAGAAAGTATGGAACGCGATTTGGAACGATTTTCAAAGTGAGGTGTGCTCGTATGAGGTCATGGGACAGAGAACTGTGGAAGCGAGGAGTGGGGTAAAAAGTGGTATTTGTGCCGTCAGATGGAAAAGAGCCATTGGTATTACGAGGATCATTTCTGCCACATTCATCATCGTTCTCTTGGGGCTGCTAATCCGGTGTACCGGTGTTACCCGCTGAAGAAGGACAGCGACTTGTTTTATAAGGCGATGTTGAAGGCGTTGCCGGCGCTGAGCCATTTGATTGGCGATCTTGAAGAGGCCAAGAAGGAAAAGAACATTGCATTGCGCAACATGCTCCGCGTAGGCGGCATTCTCATGGATTATTCGACGCAACGGTTCCTCGTTGTCCAAGACGCTACTCGTCACTCGTTTATGTTTCCGAGGGGCAAAATCAACAAGCAGGAGTCCACGATGTCGTGTCTGCGCCGCGAACTGAAGGAAGAAGTGGGTCTGGATTTGAACGACTGGAAGTGCGATCTGGTGTGCAAGGCGAAGCTTATCGATGGCGGCGGGTCGTTGCTCATGTACTGTCTGATCGGATCGTTCAAGACGGCGCATTTGCACATCAGCTGCAAAGAAGAGATTGAGAGTTACAAATGGATGACTGTGGAGGAGCTGAATGGCTTGCCGAAGAGTTCCAAGTACGTGGTGGATTGCTTCGACTCCGTCCTGGAGAAGATGCGTTCCTTCCTTCCGCATGCGAATCTGCACTATCTGGAGGACGACGAAGAAGACGATGACGACGGGTGCGACTACTACGAGATTCGGAGTCACAAGAAGGACGACGCGTCGAAATCGAACCGGATCGTTGACGACAACGAGAACAGCGAGACCTTTGGAGCGGACACGCACGAGAAGGTGATGTCCGTGGATGAGTTCATAAAGCTGAACGCCAAGATTGAGCATCGCGCGGTGTCGCACTACAACGGCAATCCCCAGACCTTTGGCGAATCGGAGGACGAGGAGGAGCAAATGGTTCAATTGAACCCTGTACCTTACAAGCACTATTTGCAAGACGGAGACGCGTCATTTTCATTTGATTACGCAAAGCTGCTGAACTGTTTTCGATAATGTGCCCGTTGTTTGCGACAAACACGCGCTAAAAGCTACAAGTAGTGATTCACGAAAGACTGGCATTGCTCCGTGACCCCAAGCAGTTGTAGTAGCGGGTTCTCAGAGCCCTGGTCAATGTTGTTCCTACCCGTCACGTCCTCACGCCTCGCCTACACTAACTGGATATATGTATTCCGAAAGAGCGTTTTGATCCGATACACATTGAAACACGACTTCCCGAGGTTGTTCGAGCCGTTCATTGGGTCAATTACAACAATCGGGTCCGTCTCAAACAGCGAACTCGTCGTGATCTGCTTCGCCAAGCCGTCCTATCGGTGAACTCCATACCTCTCTCCCACTCGGTTGAAAAAACCCAAATCCGCGCTCACGCCGGTCTTCACGTAATTGAATTCAAACCCAAGGTAGTAGAGAAGAGTGACGATCAGGCTGCCGAGCTCCTGCTGTTTCCGTTTATCTACGGCTCACGCGACACGCGCTGCGCTACAATCTGTGTTGTATTCTTCGTCCGACAAATGATTGGCTGATTTCTGCCAATCGTGGAAAAAGCTACGATTCACGCCAAACGACAGCGCGTACGCCATCACGACGATCACGGCGGCCACGGAGTTCATGCCACCCTCGTATGCCGAGTTCAGCTGGTTCTCATACTAATCCTCACATCCTCACCTCCGCCCCCACGAGCAACTCCTTCATGAAGAGAATCAGCGGCGTGAGCTCCCACGACCGGTTGAGCTTGTTCTTGATGGTGACCGCCGTCGTGATGCCCGTGTGCGTGGTGGAGATCTGCGTGATGTCGCACACCAGCACGTCGTTCTCCAGCGTGGGGATCATCGTCGTGTTCGCCATCACCATCTGGTCGATGATCACCTTCACCACCTGCACCGAGCCCTTGATGTGCTACGAATGACGCCCACCACACGTCTCCTACGCGCACCTCGCGGATCCACGGCACCTCGTTCAGCAGCGCGGCGATCTTCTCGAGAAGGCTCGTGTTGTCGACGATCACGATGTCCACGTCCGACGAAGGGATCATCAGACCCGTGCGCGAGGACCCGTACAACTACACTCACACGCCGACGAAACGCCTACCTCGATCTGCGCGTGGCTGAATTCCTTGTGAATGATGCGCGTGATCTCGTTCACCACCACCAGGTACCCGCGACGGCGCCAGCTACTCCGGTTCTGGCACCACTCCGTGAACACCAACAGCTCCTGACCCAGCTTCTCCAGCAGCGGCGCATTCTCCTTCTCGCTCAGTGAAACGCCCTTGAAGGTGTGGTCGCGACTGGGAACGATTTGGTACGCGGCGTCAAGCATCATCGCGCCGTCGAGCAGGTGACGGTACACCTCCTCGCAGTTCATGAGAGAGAAGGACGTGGAGGGAATGTAGAAGCCGTACATCACCTTCCGTCTAGGGGTCAGCGAAGTGGTGCGCACCAACATTCGTTCAATGTAACCCATGAGCTGGCGTAACTCCTGGATCACGGCTTGGTTGAAAAAGACGAGAACGGGCGTGTTGTAGAGACACTGCAGCTGCCAGCTGTTGCCTTCGAGCATGCTTAGGAGATAGTTGGACACGTCCGCCGAAGTGCCCTAGACATCAATGCCGAATCGCATTTCCACGGAAAGCTGGAAGTAGTCGCGGATGATGGTGACGTGGAGAGACGGAGACAAGTAGGAGTTCCAGAACTCGAGTAGCAGATGCTCCTGCTAGATGTCAAAAAACGGCTCGATTTCCACCTGCTCGAAGAGAGGATTCTCCGTGTTGTAGAACTGGGACTTGCTCAGACTACGCTTAACGGGAATGTGAAGGCGTACTATCTCCATATGCGGTACTCGATCATCTGGATGACCCACAGATCCTGCTGATGAGCACTCCGACTCCAAAACTACCAGCGTGAAGTTCCGAACGCCCTTGTAGAATCTGTGGTTGTATGGCATCTCATTCGACACGTTTTGCCTCTCCTGAAGGAAGCCATTGTTGGCCACGCGCTGAAACAAAGGTTTCATGTCGCTGCGCGTAAACGGAAGAGACAAGAGTTACGAAAACATAGAAAGAAACTGTTTTGAAAAATGAATCGCCAAGTTGTTGCGAGGCAATTCGCGAATGAGTATATATTGCATCAGCTAGACGTGAAGGACGGGAACGATGACTACGTCGCTCATCACGGAAGCGTAGGGGTCGGTGATTTGCAACTGCCTTTCTCCGATCGAGTTTCTCGCAAATGTAAAAACCTCTACTCCGTAATCGAAACGCACGAGCATGCCACTCTTATAACCCTCATTAAACCGAAATAGCGCACAAAACGAGTCAACCCACTCCCGGTCGTTTATCGTTAGAATCTATAACGCGATTATCGCCAACAGACGAAGAGCGTACTGTGTCAAGGGTATCGATAGGCAGCGAACAAATCTTCTCCCAAGCATCTTGTCCGGATCGCTGAAACCCCTTCGATCTCTTCTAGCATATCAGAGAACGAGAAAGCGCAGCGGTACTTGAGAATAGGAATGCGAACTCTTATTCATATTCTAAGGCTGCTACACTGTTAACCATCATACCGTAATGCAAACGAAAATGCGGATGCCAACGAATTGGCGATTGGACACAACAGCAAAGAGCACACGAATACCAGAACTGAAAACAGAACAGACTAGTTATCGATAAGACCTATCGATAACAACGCAAAAGTGCCGCTCTTCTGCCCGCGAATGAACGCTGCGATCATTCAAAGCTCGGAGCCGGTTCGCCGCTTTCAAGGGAGTCATCACAGAAGCGCTTTCCCGGAGGACATGAATCATCTTTTCACGGAGGTCGAGAGCATCTTGAAGGGAAAGGATGGCGAACGACGCGCTGATGACAATAGCGGGGATCCCGACCGTTTGTTGTTTTGTGCGTGAATTCCGTGTAGACATGAAAAGCGAAGCCGTACTAGAGACGATGGTGCAGCAGTGTGGAAAGGTAGGGAAGACTCGCTTCTTTTACGTAGATTCCACTCGAACAAGAAATGGCACTGTTTCGTGATACGTTTTCAAGGGCCTTTCCGCGCTCCGCCAATCGTGATGGGATTGTGGCTTCGCTCCCGGCCATGTCTCGCGTTGTGGGCTACCACTGCGCGTGCCTCTATCTCGACGAAGTCATGCTGGATGACTCGGTTCGCTCCTTTATCGACCAGCAAAGCGAATCAGTGCACGCGCTCTCCAACTCGCTTCTGTCGTGTATGTTGTATTCCATCAAACACGAGAAGGGGTCGATTGCCTCCATCTTCTCTTTTCCGCTATCAAAGCCCTGTCTTCACTTTCTCGATACGCTACTGTATCGTGCCGACATCGTATTCTTTCCTGGCCTCTCTCACCTAGACACAAACGCCAATGGACTCGTTTCTGAAAGCAGTCCTCCAGAGCTACTTTGCGTACAGGACGAGTCATGCCACGGCAGTCATTCTGCAGGGGCAGGAATCTGACATGGAAGTGGAGTCCATTCTCGCCGAGAAAGAGCTCATTCGCGTCCTAACGCGTCCTCTTATACGCAAATCGTCTGACCAGATCAATTCTCTCTGTAGCGCTGGACTCCTCCCGTGAATCATAGTCTCCTCGATTCTGCCTTCCATCGAAGTGAATGCGTCCTTCTGGGCCTATTGCAAGCAGTTCAACCTGCCCGTGTTCAAATCCCTCGAAAACATCATGATCGCGATTATGAACCGCGAGGGAAGCAGCTGCGTGCAACACAATCTACATCACTTGGTAGCTGTTGTAGTGTTATACTTCGCTTCATTCGTAGCACGTATCCCAAATCGAGTTTGAGGAGATGATCGCCTCCTGTCTCTCTCTGGACCGTACTTCTCTGTCGCGGAGCAATGATGATTAGAGGAATTGGATGAGAGACAGCGCATGCTGTGCGAATCCATCACAAACGCGCTTCTGGAAGCAGAAGTGCTACAGAAGGTCGAGAAGATGCGTTTCTTCGTCAACTTCCTGAAGAACGCGGTGATCACCTACAACAAGAGCCCATTCAACTCCCAGTTCTCCAAAGCGATCGACACGTTAAACAGAGCAGTGAGCGAGGCTCTGAGCAGCAGCAACAAAGAAGCAAGACCCTCCACCGCTCCCGGAATCGTGTCTGCGTTCACGCCGGACCGCGCCACGCTGAGCATTGTGGAGAGAATGAAGGGAGGTGAAGAATAGATCACGGACCTGATGAAGGAGGTGGAGGTGGAGAACCGCAACACGACGAGCAGCGAGAAGCCGAGAATCCCAAAGCGAATCAAACAGCTGCACCTCTTCAGACGCGCGTGGTTCCGCTCGACTGTGATCGAGAACGTGTTGCGAATGAGTGTTTGCGCTGGCGGTGCGTCGTGTTGCGTAGAAGACGAAGGAGATGAAGGACTTCGAGCAGTTCCTCTTCCGCTCGCACTTCGTCACGGACGCGGAACACAACAACTACGTGAACAACGTGCGCGTGCCTGCCAGCGAGAAGAAGGTGGAAGTGGCGAAGAAGAGAGAGCGGGAAGCCGTTGCGACAGTGGAGGAGAAGCGAGTGAAGGGCAAGGAGGAGGAGATGGTGTGTCGCATGACCAACGCTGCGCGCGTGTTGTCGCCGTCACTCTCCGTTTCTGTTTCGCCACCTCCTTCGTGTGAGTCGTAGGAGTACCACCAGGCACTAACGAACGTGATGAATCTCCTCCTCTCCAACGAGTACGACCTCGCGGAGGTGCTGTCGCTGTGTCTTCGCACCTTCCGACAGCAAGTCACTCAGTTCCGTTACGAAGCGGAGCGATGGAGGCAGACGCAGTGTCTGGCCGAGTGGTATCAGTGCTTCGTCTGCATCGAGTCGCCATTCAGTGTGCTGAAGCCCGTGCTGGAGAAGGCTCTGATGGAGGAGCGAAGTGTGGAGGACTGTTTCGGCTGGTGGTGTTGCTTCGTGTTTATATGCGAAGTGTTCGTCAACACGGAAGAGGAGAAGCAGAAGGAGTGGTGTGCTCTTCTCGACAGCGCGCTTCCAAGTCTGTTTATCCACGATAGACTCCACAGCGAACTGTGCTGTGCGGAGGGCGTGAAGGGCGTTGTTCTCGCCGTGGAGAGTGTGATGGACATCGTGCGAGTGCGTCCAACGCCTCCGGAACAACACGCGTCGCTCACAGTACTGCAAGGAGCCTGCTCCAAGCCACTCTTCTCCTCGCTGCTCCTTCGATTCCTCTATTCCTTTTCCTTGGATGCTTCCTTGGATGCTTCCTTGGATGCTTCCTTGAACGCTTCCTTGAACACGTCTGGAGTCGCACACGATCAGATGTCTCCTCTCTCCCTGCTCTCGCTGTGCCAGTACAACCCCTTCGGCTTCGAGACGGTTCAGGACGTCTCCTCCTTCCTTCTCCTTCAGCTCCAGCTTCGCGTGTTTCAGGAGGAGAGAGAGCAGGAAGAGGAGGCGTTTCACCCAATCGACGTTCAGTGGTTCGTGTCTCTGTGTGGCAATCCTGACTCCATTCCTGACGTCTTCTGTAAAGTGGTTATCCCTGCGTTGAACAGCATCACGGAGCAGTACCCATCACTGTACTTGATCACCATGAACGACTGCACATCAGACACATGGTGCGATTCGCTCTCCGACGACTGGAGTCGCGTCTTCGCGCTTCGCTTCAAGGCGACACCCAGCTCGGAAAACAATCCTCTGGTTCACTCCTTCACGCTCTCCTCGCCCTCGCGTAGCGTGGATGACACGTGGAGCACCACTCCATTCCTTATGCCCTCCTCCTCTCTCCTCTCCTTTCTCACTTCGCTCCTCTTCGCCGACTGTCGAAGCGCGTCGGACTCGTTCGAGCGGCTTTCCGGCGTGGTGTCGCTGCTGAAGAAGAAAGCGGACGAGCAAGATACTGGCGACGTGCCGTCTTCGTTCCTTTCCTACGCCTTGTTCATCGCCCTTCTCGCCAAGTGCTGGACGCTCCGCTCCGCGAGTTGTGTCGACCGCTTCGACACCGGCGACTGGCTGTCCATCGCCTCCTCGCTCGCTCCCCTGCCCTCGCTGCCCTCGTTCATCCTGTACCCCTTCCTGCTGCCTCTGTACTCGTCAGCGCCCTCGTTCAACGAGCTCGCTCCCATCACACAGTACTGCCTGCTGCGTTGTCTTCCGCTGCTCTCGCGCCACGGCTCTCCTCTTCTTCGCTCTCCCTTCACACAACTCTGCTGGAGTCGGCGTCAGCAGATTCTGTACTATTTCTGCCAGTCCAACGGCGTCTCTTCTTCCGTGTCGTTTTTCTCCTTCATCCGAGCGTTGCCCTTGTATTGCGCGCGACCCGCCATGCAGTCCAAAGAGAACACGGCCGAAATGGCACAGCGCGTCACGAAGAACTCAACGCTGACCCAGAAACTCCTTCTCTTCATCCTGACGCATCTCGCCTCCTGTCAGGAAAGCGTGTATGAAACGCTCCTGGGACTGGTGAGGAACGTCGCCGTTCGCGCCGAGTCTCTGTTCCTCGCCTGCATGTTTCCGCCTGGAGGAGCGCACTACTGTTGTGAGGCGACGGGACGAATCCACGTGCTTTGCAGCTTCGATAGCGTCACGTTCCTGCGGATGGTGACGCAGTCCGACGAAACGCTCTCGCTCTTTCTGAAGGACGTGCTCTGCAGCGTGCACAACTGCAGCGAGCCGTGTCCGACGCTGCGCTGCGAGTGTGGCGAGTGCCAGCAGTCCATCCACGAGGAGTCTGCCGTTTTGCGCAACTACGTGACGCGGTTGCAGGAGCGACTCGTCCAGTACTTGCGTCTGCTCGTGAAGGAGCCCGCGATGAAGAACCACCCGTTTCTCCCTCTGTTGCGTTCTCACTTTGTTCTGTGGGTCTGTTTGTTAAGGACGATGAAGCGAGTTCAACAAACACGAAGGATTACATGCAAATCTCGTTGAAGTTCGCATTGGGCACAGACAGACCGGGCAAGCAAATGTTGCGCAGCATGTTCATGGTGGACTCCGAGAAAGGCAGAGAGTGACCGCACTCCTTCACCAGAGACATGCTCAGCTCTCTCACGCAATCCACGGAGTACGTCTCAGCAGGGGTCTTGAAGGCCTTATCGGCAGCCTTCTCGTTCATCAGAGCGCGACCCAGTCTCATGACCTCGACCTCCTCCTTGGCCTTCTTGTACACCTCCTCCTGATACGCCTTCATCGCCGCAGCAGCGTGCTCCTTGTCCGCGCGAATCGCTCTCCACATAGCGAGGTGCTTGGGCACGTCGCTCTTGGCGATCTTCTCGGAGTTGTCGTTCGCCACGGAGCGGAAACGCTTGGCGGGAAGGTCGCCCATGAACTCACGAAGCACCATCTTGCCCATCTCCTCGATGTCGCCGAAGTGGCTCACGTTCTGGTCGCTCGACTTCTCAACGCTCTCGTGCGTGTGCTCGAACAGCTCGTCCAGAGTGTGGTCAGCACCGCCCTCCATGAACCACTCCATGGAGTTGTCCCAGTAGCAGGACAGGCAGGTCTCCATGTCCTTACCATCGATCACATCGTCGGGAGGGCAGTGGGACTCCCAGGAAGAGTGCTCGCCGTCAGCAGCGGTGATGGCGTACACGTTGAGGTCCTTGGGGAGGTTGGGGAACATGGAGCCGGAGTAGCACGCCTCCATGAGGAAGAGGAAGTTCTTGTACATCTTGTGGTCGTGCATGTACTGGATGGTCTCGATGAGCTCCTTCTCCTTCACCACGTCACTGCCGACGAGGATCATTCCGGGACCGCCGTGAGACGTGAAATAGAGCATGATGTCGTCGTCAGCCGTGGTATGAAGAACCTTGGGGTCCTTCTTGCCGGTGAGCTGCTTCAGCTCCTCCACATCACCGCGCATGATGGCGAGCATGACCTTGGGCTTGAAATCGTTGGATTCGTAGTCAATGTGCTCGATGCAACCCTTCGCGTAGTCCTTGCCGGGAGCGTTGGGAGAATCGTCGGTGAACAGCTGACCGGGGAAAGGATTGTCAAAGAGGTCGACGATGCGACGGCTGCTCATGAGCACGATGTTCTCGGGCTTCACGCCTCCGGCCACGAGGTCCTTGTACATACGGCAGCTCTCGGACTGAACGCCGTAGTCGTCCCAGTTCGCTCTGGGAGCGATGATGATAGCATGTCTCTCGGCAGAGGCAATCGCCAGCAGTGCCAACAAAGCAAAGATCTTGTACATAGCAAAAGAATTGTGTGGAAATACGAAAACACAAGGAGGCTTGATAACCAAGGCGCAGTACAACCACTGAACAGATACGCTGTGTGGGAAGAACGGAGCCGTAAACCCCGTTGTAAGAAAAGGAGTGGAACAAACACACGCAGTGGAAAGCCCGGTCATACTCCTTCTGCTTCTCTTTTAGCTTCGCGCGCAAGTCACTGACACTGCACTACACGTTACGGCGAACACAATCACCCACATCTCTGTACTCCTTCTCATGGCACTTGACCAAAGCGAGCTGGATGGCATTGTCCAACGCCACCCTCTCGAGTTTCTTCTCTTGGATGCGGCTCCTGAGGCTCTCGATGTCGCTCTTTGCATTCATGATCGCCCTCCTCTCCTCCGCAATGGACTTGATCAACTCATCGAAGATCGCGTCGTCGTTCTGCACATTCTTCTCCTTGGTGGGGATCACCAGCGACGACCGGTTCGAGTTCAGGTACTCAGACGCAGTCTCTGCTCCCTCCGCCCGCGGCGAGAACGGTCCGTTCTCTCTCGGCTTGTCGTCCACCCGCGGGGATGACACCGTTTTCACCGTGCAGCTCTTCGCGTGCCGATGGCCCCACGCCGTCGCCAGACTGACCGTCTCGAGCTGGCTGCGAGGATGCACGTTCATCGAGCCCACGCGCGAGTGCGAGGTGAAGGTGGACTGCGTGCGCTTGTGCCGGTAGGTGGCGATGTCGGGAATGGCGGTGGGCTGCGGAATCAGCGACTCGCCAGACAGCGTGCTGCGCGGGATGCGTCGCACGGAGGGCGAGCGGCTGGCGGCGAGCTCGTCGCTGGGAACGGAGACGTGGCGCGGCAGGTTCAGCACGAGCTCGCCGCCGTCGTCTCTGAAGCGACTCGGGATCCGCGACGGGCTCTTGCTCCCGCTTGCCTTCACGGAGGAGGGCGTGGAGTCGTCTGGGAGCGCCGCGGGAACGGTGACGATGGGCGAGGGCGGGTGCAGGAAGGCGTTGGTGTCGTTGGACAGGGAGGGAATGGAAGGAAGTTGGAAGTTGAACTTGTGGTCTGAGGAAGACGAGCCGTACTCGTAGAAGGGTGAGCAGAACGGCGAGTCTTTCCATCGTGGAGATTCCGCCGTGTAGTGGAGCGAGAACAGCTCCTCCTCGCTCATGTGAAGACAGTCCTCGCTCACGTCGTCCGCTTGCATCGCCTCCTGCGCGTTCTTGAGAAGGCTGGCGCAGCGTTGCGAGACCTCGTCCATGTCAAGGGACAGCGCGGTGAGGGGCTGAGGCAAGGAGGGTTGTAGCCACGACTTGTGGAGGATGATGGTTTGAACGGAGTTGGGTGAGGGGTGTTGAGTTTGAGAGGGGTTGAGTGAAGGGTGTTGAGTTTGAATGGGGTTTGGAGAGGAGTGATGAGAATGAATAGAGTTGAGTGAAGGATGTTGAACTCGATGTATGTCCAAGCTACGCGTGAAGAGAGAAGACAACGAGAACGAGACTGGCACGGAAGACGTCTGTCCACCGAATGAGGTGATTCGATACCCGTCGGTGTCGTTCGTCACGCACATGGCGTGATGGAGGAGAAGAGATACGGCGTCAGGAGAGTCGTTCTTGTTGAAGAAGGGCCCGTACCATACCGAGGAGACGAGGTCGAACACTGTGATGACATTGGACACACTGGACATGAGAGAAAGATGGGAAAACGACCCTCCGACGAAGAAGAGAAGGGTGTGGTGAAGACAGATCGCGGCACCCGCCATGATGTAGCTAGGAACGGTCTCGTTGTAGAGCAACTAAAGGTGAAGGAAGAAACGGGGTTGTACTGTCCACTGATGTGTGCTGGGATTGAATGACCAGATGTCGCGGAGACACGTCCCATCGTAACTCTCGCTATAGCATTACATCATTGCTTAAAAGAATACCCGCCAACCAGAATGATAGAATTGCCGTAAGCAAAGGAAGACGCCTTGATGCGCTGACACGGACACGGAAGAGTACACCACTTGTTGCTCATATAGCAGTAACCCTGATTTGCTGCTGAAGAGGGCGTTATCTCCTCCAGTGCTGTATTCGCACTCTGAGTGGAGCGGGAAGAATACTGGCTGTCGTCCTGAATGACAGTGCCTAGAAGTGAATGCAGGAATAAGGCGAAACAAGACAAATCACGAAGGTCGATGCAAGCAACAAAGAGAGCGTTCACGCTGGGATTCGCCGGTCTCACTGTGTCTGTGTGACTGCCGCCAAACACAAACAACGAATTCTTGAGGCAAGTGCAACAGTGCCCAAAGAGACGAGGCAGTGCATTTGCCGTCTTACACTACGATTCATCAATTCAGAGATCACTCCACCTGCTTCCACCCCTTCGTAATCAGCGACATCCGCCACAAATCGCTGAAAACAGAATGCTCCGTGCTAATTCCGCCATAAAAATACAGTGCATCCCTGTCACCACATACACCCGCTGAAAAACGTGTAGCAGGACGTAATCCTACACCTCAAGCAGATTCGTCACAGCGAACCCCATTCTGTATATATGTATTTGCGTGTATTCAAGTTGTATATCTGGATAGAATCGTTTCTCCCTTCCGGTGGAGATGGGTCAAACACAAAGACTTCGCCGGACGCTGCGTTGAGATAACATGCTACATCGAAATTCAAGGCCAAATTGCTTCTCGCATCAGAGTTCTCCTCCTACGCGTCATACAGTGATTCCAGTGCTGTACTGTCATCGGAATCAATGTAGCCCACTCTGACGTCCAAAACACCAAATAGGAAAGGAAAGAAGAATGATGGGGCTCACTTTGTGTTTTCTTGCAATCGTGTGAATCGCATTGCTATGTGATGAATTGCATTTTGGGAATTGGTTGAAGGTGCCGCTCGGGACACACCTTGTCGTGCTCTTCCATGCAAATTTGTAATGTGGATATCCTTTGCAATCCAGGCAAACACATAAAGACACTGCAAACGCAATCCCGAACATCCTCTCAAAACTGACGAATCTTTGGCTGTGCGGAAACTACACGCATCTCCCGTCTCACTGTCGTATAGAAACAAGGGAGATGAAAAGAGTGGGAAGTGGAAGATTCCAGCGCGGGCGTTTCGTTGCTTTTAAGCGTGGCAGAAAAGAGTTGAAAGGTGTCGTCTAGTGTTCCGGCCAGTTATATTTAGTGTCCTTAGTCGACCGAACAAAAGATTGCTTTTGTCTGCTTTCGGTTTCTCCTCAGTGTATTCGTCTTGTTTGTGCAGACTTTTTAGTCGCTTTCGATTGTATCCGCTCCCAGCACCCCTAATCGCTAGTTATTCAATTGGGTATCGCTAAGATTACAGAATGGGTCAGGGACGTAAGAAATCCGATCATTCTTCCTACGGACGCTATCGTCGACGATCCATAACGGTGGAAAACGATGAGGGATCCTCCGACATTCTTCAGTACATCGGTCCCGCGGCCGTAATCCGAAACCATTACAACAGTTCTGCTTGCAACCGGGATCCCACTCCATTTCCGGGCACGCGCACCACTTCTGGCACGGTGATGTCGGCGAAGAAGGATGTCAAGAGCGCGAATGCGTCTCCTACAAATGTGCTCTTCTCCGCGGAATCGGTTCCGTTCGTGAGCACGTCTCCTCGAAAGGACAGTGTCGATGAGACGCGGGGAGAGAACTACACCATCGCCACGATCATCATCAACTCTCTCTTCGTGGAGGACACCATCGTCCAGAACAACCGTCGTCGCGAAATCACCACCGAGACGCGCGAGGGCTTGTGCAAGGCGATGGAGGCGCTGCTGGACTCGCTGTGCGACATCACGACGGCGTGCAGCGCGGTGTACTACGAGGGCGACGATCTCGTTCGCGAACTCTTTACGTCGCGGATCGACGCGATCCTCCACTATCTGATTCAGCACTGCCTCTTTGAGCGCATCTACGGCCTGTCGGTGCACATCGCCTTCATCGACCGAATTCTGGCGGTCCTCCCGTCGTCGCAGGACTCCGTCCACCGCATTCTCTACGAGACGCTGATGGAGTTCAGCGAGAGCGAGCGGTGCTCCGCCGCCAGCAATGACGACGACATGTACCTGAAGGACTGCTCCTACGGGCAGATCCACCGCCTCGTCGAGCTGTGGTCCATGTGCGTGAGCGTACTGCTTGGCTGCGCCGATCATCCCTAGAACCAGTACAACAAGTACTGCGCCCACGTGTACACCAAGCAGAGCGCTTCCGGCGTCCTGGTTCCCTCACTGTCTCCGCGCGTGCTGCTGCAGTGCGCGCTCGTGCTCATGTCCCTGTCGGGCGTGGTGGCGAAATACCGCCCGATTTTGGTGACGGGGCTGTTGCAGCTGTTTTACATGGACTGCGCTGGAATCAACGCGTTCTTTCGTCAGGTGAACGCGAAGTGGCCCTCGACGTGTCCGAAGAAGGTGGTGAGCTGGATGCAGCTGATGCAGGATCTGCTGGAGCAGTGTCAGCCTCTGACCTGCGGCGGATGTAGGGAGGGAGTGGCGCTGCTCCTCCGTCGATTCATGAAGGTGGCGACGGATTCCCACGTGGATTGTGCGCTGCAAGCCTTGTCGGTGCTGAATAGTGCCCGTGTGATGTCCTGCTTCATTCTGCCCTATCCGGAGCAGATGAAGGGGATTGAGAAGTGCCTAAACCTCTGCAGTCGTCATTGGAGCGAGGGTGTTCGTGAGAAGGCGGAAATTGTCTTCGACGTGTTGTTAGACTATCTGGGTTCATAATGTGTACTATATGTGTGTTTCTTTCTTTGTGCGAGAACACAATCTTCCAGTCACATGCCACTCCGGAAATCGGGTCGAATTGTGGAGATTCGCGATTCTGTTATTCTTTCACTCATCGAACGGTCCATGGCTGTTTTCGACGTTGAATTCCTAACCGTCTTGCTCTCCGCGTTCGTCATCTCGCGTATCGATCCCGTCGTGAACTTGGTGAAGAGAGTAGGCGCTTTTCTTATTCTCCATGTGCAGCTTCTTTCGGGCCTCTTCGTGTACCTTCCGCCGGACCAACAGTACAGTGATGCGGCTCTGCAACCGATACCGAAGAACTGCGAAGATAAGGATGCATATATGAATAACGAAATCAAAGAAGTGCCACATGTTGTTGTTTGCGCAGTCCGGCTCACGAATAGAAGGTCGACGCGCTGCTGAGCATGGGGAAGCGTGACTTGGGAACCTACTATCTCTCGAAGTGAGTTTCGCGACGTGCATTCACTGTAGGTTGAAGCTGGCGGATTACTTCTGGTGTCTCGTGTTTTTGCTGGGAGTCACCGTGATTCTCGTCTGCACGGTCGTGGTCCGCACGTTTGTGATCGGCGTGCAGTCCTCACGCCTGTATCTCTACACGCTCCTCCTCCTGTTCATTTTCTGTATTATGTGCCTGATCGCGTGGATCCAGGTGGGAGAGAAGCGCAGCTCCGATCTCATTCTTCTTGTGTTTTACTTCATCTTCTCGGTCGTCTTTTCTCTCTGCCTCATGAGCGTCGCAGAGCCTCTGCTCGGCATCCGTCTCCTTTCCTCGTACGAGGCGTTTGAGAATCACGTCAATTCTCTCCTCCAGAGCGTCAACGTTCCCCTCACCGTCCATATTTCACACAGTCTTTTAGCGGTGCTGCTTTCGCTTGTTCTCGCCGCGCTTCCGCCTCTCATGGTGTCGTCCGCATTTCGCTTCTCCCAGCTCCAGCTTCAGCGTCGCTGGTACTCTCTTCCCGCTTCTGTAACGTGTAGGAGCATCGTCTCCTTCCTCGCGACCCACCTCCCGCTGATCATCATCGTGATGAGTTGTCTTCCGTTCCTCAACACCGTGGAGGGCAAGATCGTCGGCTCTGTGGTGATCACCTCGGATCTCTGGTGGACCGTCCGCGCCGCGCTGCTCTTCCTCTGGATCGTGTGTCGCATTTTCTGCTTCCGTCCGCTCCTTCAGCAGTACCTCAACGAGGGCGCTGGCAAGCGAATCCGCGACGCTATCAGCGCGAGCATGATCGACACCATCCACGAGAACCGCTACCACCCCGGCAGCGAGATGGGGAAGGTGAAGTTCCCCAACGCGATGTACTACGTGCCGAACTGGATCTTCGCCGTGGCGATCCAGCTGTGTGTGCCCGTGGTGATCGTGGGCTGTGTATTTACGCTGAGCATGTGTTTGGGCGAGCGAGGAGAGTACGCGTGGGTGGCGACGGAGCTGCAGCGTGTGGGCTTGCCTCTTCACGCGCTGAGAGCGAAGCCGAGCGCGATTCAGAGCGGGTGTGCGGAGATCGTGAAGAGGGCGTTCCCTGGGTTGGATTTGGCGTCACTGCGCGTGATGACGCCCGAGTTGCTGAGCGACTTGAGTTCGTTTGTGTTCGTGTTCGTCCTTTCGACGTACTACTTCCTCCAGTGCATGGGACACTTGTATTGGAAGAATCAGTCTTACTGTTGTGTTTGTTCGATTCTATTTTGAGCCGCGATTCTGATTTAGTAAAGCATTCAACACGGACAGCTCTGATTCAACATAGACAGTTCTTTCGTTCTGCAAATACAATTTTCTGATTCAACAAACACAGCTAAAGGACACTACACTTCGTGGAACGCACCTGACGCATCACCATCTCCATCAACCTCCGCTTCTTCTCGCTCCCATCCTCCACACCGCTGAACGGTTCTTCCTCACTCTCACAGTTCACATCATCCACAGGAGTCGTCAACGACGTGTTCTACTCGTCACCTCTCCTTTCCTCTCCTACGCGATACCGCTTCACTAGCGCGTCGTTGATCTCGTCCGTCGACAGCAGATCGCGCCGAATCGTGATGATGCCCGTCTCGGGAGAGAAGCTCTCCTTCTTCATCCACGGATGCTCGAACACCTCGTCGATCGAAATGCGCTTCTGCGGGTCGCGACACAGAATGCGCTTTAGCAAATCCGTTCAATGAAGAACTGCCGGTCCTGACAATCAAGGATATACTAACTCGGGAGAGAGCGTTGCGGGGAACGGAATCTCCTTGTCCATCAGATCGTCGAAGAAGGAAATGAGATCGGGATTGTAGATGGGGAGCTTTCCTACCACCATGATGTACAGCGTAACGCCCACCGCCCAGACCTAGCTGTGAGGGAGAGAATGCAGCGGAACGTCGGCGGCGTAGGCGTTGAAGGGCTTCTCGCTGGTGATCTCGGGAGCGTAGAAGTAGATCGTGCCCGCCGTGTTTTGGAGCAACCCGGTGGGCGTTCTTGTGATGAGGTTGAGGGGCTTCGTTGTCACGGGAAGCCGATCTTGCAGTTCCTGCTCCACGTTGCTGCACGTCTCGAACAGATGAGCAACGCCGAAGTCGACAATCTTCACGTGATCGTCGTTGGTGACGAGAAGGTTCTCCGGTTTGATGTCGCGATGCACCACCTTGTGCAAGTGCACTACACTCTCACTGCATTTCGATACAGCGTACAGTACCTCAGACCCGACATAATGTCATAAAGGTAGCGTCTCGCCTTCTTCTCGGTCAGCACCTTGTCTAGGGTTCACACCGCTTTGGAACGCCGTACGCGTAATAGGGGACGTGAATTCCATCGTTTGCTCATTGCACACCATTACCTGACCGCGCTCAATGTACTCAATAATCATGTACAGCCTACGCGATGAAGGTAGACAGCAATACCTACCTGTCCAAATCTTCGTCGTCCACCACGTCGATGAGTTTCACGAGATTGGGGTGATTCAGCTTCTTCATCAGCGCAATTTCGAGCTCCACCTTCTCAAATTCCGTGTGGCATTCCATTCCCCCGCTTACCCTCTTCCACGTCTTTTCATTTTTGAGAAAGGACTTGTTGAACACTTTGACCGCCTAGTGCATTAGCCACGACAAGCAGCACCACGTAGATATGCTCCTTACCGTCAATAACCGTCTTGCACTTGTACACTTGAGAGAAGCTCCCGCTGCCCAATTTCTCCAGCAGGGTGTACGTTCTGATGACTCCCCCTCTCTGAACGCGGACTGTTTCCATTCTCTACACACTCGCTTTACGCAGTGCGTGAGTTCGAATTCGGGGGATGGCACAAGTCGCTGTCTTCCCGTGCTTTCGTGAATTTCATTTGTGATATCGAACTCACATTGCACGAAGAGCGCAATCCGCAGAAGTCTGGTTTCCCCATCAGATTGCGTTTTGGACGACTGCTGCTTGCGTGATGAGCGAATCCTCTTCGAAACAGCAAACGGAGGCTGCGGCATCTGCTCCGTCGAACCCCGATGTGCGTCTTTCCCTCTTTCTTTGAAATGCAGACGCTGCCGCTGGAGCAGAGAGCGTCTCTCGCCGGCTACACGGTGCCAGATTGGTCCTCGGTGCCGGACTGTCCATACGGACTTGAAATCGTGAAGAATGGCGTGGTTCTTGGGGAGAAGGACCTTTCGCAACAGCCCTTCTTTCTTATCGGTAGAGTGTGCTGATTTGGGGTGAGAGACGTAGGAAGAAACGCGGACGTGTCGGATATTGTTCCAGAGCACCCGTCCATTTCTAGAATTCACGCGGTGATTCAAATGGGGAAGGAGGGCCGCATCGAGGTGATGGACTTCCGCAGCACCCACGGTACCTTCCTGAACAAGGAGCAGCTGAAGCCCTTCGTCGGAATGTCTTGCTGTTTTCACTCTAGATGTACTATTCCATGCATGTGGGCGACTTCCTTCAGTTTGGTGGCAGTCTTCGCATCTACACACTCACGGGACCAAGCGAGAAGATGCTTCCCGAGGAGAAGGTGGTTCTGCGTGATGAGGATCGCCGACCCAAGACGAGCGAATCGGCGGAAAAGAAATACGTGAAGGCGCCCAAAATCAAAATCCAATTCCTCGGCGAGCGCCACGCTCAGAGCGGTGGGTCCATTCAGGAGCAATTGCAACAAGCGACGTGGGGCTTCGACGAGGACGCGGTACGGCTCCTTCCGCAGAGTGAGGAATAGACGGAGGAGGAGAACTCGGCATCGGTGCTGGGCGCGCACTTCAACAGCAGCGACCTGACGGAGGACGAGAAGCGCCAGTACGAGAAGATCACGCAGCTGCGCGAGAAGCGGGAGAAGATGGCGTCGAACAAGAAGTGGCGCAACGAGAAGGAGAACCGCGAGGAGACTTTGCAAAAGCTGGAGAACCAGATCGAGAGTCTGGAGCAGACGTTGTACGACAAGTACATGTGGAGGAGCGATTTGAGCGTAGTGTGGAGCGCCGTCGCTACAAGGAGGGGCACAAGCGCGGGCTGCGCGAGCGCCAGCTGGACGAGGAGGACAGCTACTACGACCGGACGGAGCGCAAGCGGAAGGCGCCCGTGTTCCAGGAGACGAGTGAGGTGCTGAAGGAGAAGCTGGAGTACAAGAAGAAGCGACTGGCGTACTACGAAGAGCGGCTGAAGAGTCAGGGTGAGGTGCAGGAGTGGGGCTGCAGTGTGCGGGTGAGGAATAGGGAGAAGGAGAGCGACGATCCGCTGGATGCATTCATGATGGAGAACAAGAAAAAGATGGACGAGATGCAGGACTCGGTGGTGCTGAAAAGAAGGAGTGATGAATAGATGCTGAAGAAGAAGATTGAGGAGACGAAGAACGAGATCGCGACGATTACCTCGCAGCTGGTGAAAATGGCAACGTCTGCGCCGACGCCGGTGTTGCGCCTGAAGGCAAAAGACACGAGTCGTCGAGACACCTCGTCCTTCACCGTGATCGACAACGCGGCTCGCGCGTCGAAGGAGAAGAGCACGAACAGCGCCCAGTTCATGTCCTCGATCGGCAGCGTGATGGATTCGCTGAAGTCCGGGAAGAATCACAGCTACGATGAAGTGGAGGCGCCGAAGCCCGTTCCTATGGAAACACCTGTGGTTATGAATCCTGTGTCGAACAAGCACCGGAGACCGGTGAAGGAGGCGGAGCCCGTGACTGTGACGGAGAACATGGTTTTCGAGAAGCCGAGGGACATGAGCGAGTACACCGTGCCGAAGGACATGAGCGTCGCCATCAACAAGGACGCATTGAACGAGGTGGTGCAGGAAATGGGCTCGTCGCAGCCCAAATTCCTTCGGCAGATGATAGACGAGCTGCAGAAGAAGTGAAGCGGTGTTTGTTGAACGAATCCTTTTGCGCGTTCGGTCGTCGGGTCATGACCGGACTGGACAGTATAAGTGATTGCCTTCAGTATTCCTTTACCGCATGAAAAGAGAAAACGTCCTTCTTGTCTCCGTGTATGCCGGCGCTCAGTTCGACATGAAGTGCCGATGGAATCTTGGAGTGGGGCTTGTGTTTCAATTCTGACGCGCAGGTGACACTTGGCGACCAGACGAAGTTCGTTGGATGGTCGGAGAAGACGAGCGATCCGCACTGGCATTCCGGGGTGTACTTCGCCGTCAGCTATGAAATCGCCTCCTCCCGAAGAAAGGGACTCAGTTTTAGTTTGTACAATAACAAGGGCTGCTTCGGCGCCAAGAAGCTCGTGGCCAAGCACGAGTTCGACCCGGGTCGAATCACCTTCTACGAGGCCTTCGGTCCGTCGTGGATCCCGATGATGACCACTGGAAAGAATTCCAGAGTGTACGGTCAGATTCAGGTGAAGGTCCAGTATGTCCGCGGCTCGGACTACTTCACGTGCCCTACGTGCCCCCGCCTCACGGACCACACGCCGATCTTCCTCTTCGGCAACATCGCGTCGGTGACGCTGAAGAAGGAATCGCAGCTGAAGAAGGGAGTGAAGGTGGTCGCGAAGTGCAAGAAGCAGACCGAGACGACGCCGGTGGACAAGGCTGGCGAATTCCAGTACCACTTCATGTGGGACTACCAGACCATCAAGAAGGCGAAGGAAGTCGTGTTCTTTGTGTATAAGAAGGGCAGCAAGATTGGCAAAGTGACCGTGAAGCTGGACGACTTGCTCGAGGGTAATCTCTGCGAGTGGAGCAAGCCGATCATGCACGGGAAGAACGAGGTCGGCACGCTGTTCATCCTTCTCCAGTCCATCTACGAGTGCTCGGAGTGCATCGTGGAGCGCGAGGACGAGGACGGCGAGGTGGACATCCCATCGAAGCCCGTGGTGCAGCGTCCAGCGCAGCCCGAAGTGCAGCTGACCGGCGTGATTCCCGGCATGTCCTCCATGACTCCTGCTGCCACCCCGGCTGTCGCGCCGGCTGTCGCGCCTGCCGACCTCGCGTCCGTGGCTTCGATTCCGGGAATGGCGCCGAGTGGCGTTGTGGCGGTGACTCCGCTTCCTGTGAATGGCGTTCCTTGTGGTGGCGCTGTTCCGGTGACTCCTTATTCTGTGTATCCATCTGCAACTCCAGTCGCTCCCGTTCAAGTGACGCCGGTCGGAGCAACTGGGGGTGTTTTCCCCTCGACGGTGAGCGTCAGTGTCCAGCCCCTTCCCGGCATGGGTCGTTATTAGTGTACTGTAATCGATGTGTGACCGATTTGTAACAAACACCACCACAAGAACACGGAGATCTACACGTGAGAGGCGAGAACGACCTCGACGTAACCGGAATACGAATACACGTTGATGAAGGCGCTGCACGCGGAAGAGCAGTTCACCTTCAGCACGACGGACACGCCGCTGTTCATCGTGCGATCCACGTACTTCGTGCCCGCGACAGCGATCGTTCCGTCTACCCCTCACGCCCCTCGCCTCACTCCGACATCGCGCGAACAGCGACACCACGCCCTGAAACCGCGACGCCTCCAGATGCAAGCTGACCGCCCCCTTCCCCGTATTGAGCAACAAGGAGGCGTTCCGCATCGCAATGGACTCCACGGCGATGTTGGACGTGAGCGTGGTCACCTACGCTCAACACACACGCGTCACTCTACATTCACCAGCGCGTTGTCCACCACCGACAGTCCCTTGATCGTCACCACGCCTTCGCGCGTCTCGATGTGCGAGTCCGCGAGGGTGGTGTTCTGGATCATCACGGAAGCCGTGGCGGAGAGGAAGTCGAGAACGTGCGTGGCGTCGCTACGACTTAGAGCGGAGACGGTCTCTCACAGCCGCAGCGAGTTCAGATACAACATGCCTTCGTTGAACCGAAGGAACACGTTGTGGTGCCCGAAGACGCAGTGCGCCAGCGTCACGTCGCACTACTCCTAACGCGTCGCTCGCCACGTCTCACCACACCACAACGAACCACCACGTCGTCCTTCTCGCCTGCTTCGTCAAATACGTGCCGAATCTCGCCATTCGTCCGATCTACGCTTCACACGCGCTCCCACGCCGCACTCGCCGCAATCTCCATTCTCTCCTTCACCACGACGTTGCTCACGTCCAACAGACCCTCGTTCAGCGCGATCTGAAGACTGTCCACCGCCACGGGTTCGGGGAACTGGAGCAAGCAGTCGTACGACGTGCCCTCCACGGTGATGGTCAGCGTGTGAATGGAGTCTCTGCGCGTCAGTCCACCACCGCGCACCCACGAGGAGAACGACAGCGCCGAGATCTCGTTCAGACACGCCGCGTTGAAGCGCACCGTCGCCATCGTCACGTCGTACTTCTTCAGCGCCGCCTGGTCGCTCCACACGTCCACAGCAAGCTCTCTCTGCTTCTGGTGATAGTTCATCTTCACCGCGGATAACAGCGCGTCGCCCAGCACGGCGGCGTCACACGCGTACCGCGAGACGGCGAGAACAGGCGTGGCAGTGTCGGTCAGATTGACGGCGATGTGCCCGCGCTGCACGGAGGAGTGGAAGGTGATGGTGGTTAGAGGGAGCGTCTGGTTCCACAGCGTGGTGGTGGAGAAGGGACTGACGATGCCACAGAACTGGATGAAGAGGAGCGCGTACACGGCGCGTGTGAGGATCACGAGACAGACCACCACGATCACCAGCGCGATGCTCGTGAACAGAAGCGACTACGGATGAGGCGGTGGACACAACCAGACAAGCACGTTCTTGCGACGCCGCAGGATGCGCTCGATGTCGTGAACGCCCTGATAGAGGTACAAAATCGGCTCGATTTCGGTGCGGATCGAACGCACCTCCGCCTCCGATACGCCGTCCATTCTCTGATTCACAATTGACTCCACCTCCAGGTCCACCTGCTCCAGCACGAGCTGCTCCTTCACCAGCAGCGTTTGGAAGCTACGCTGAAGGAGCAGAGAGAAGAACTACTTGGGGAAGGAGATGGAAGTAACGCCCTCGGCGTGGGTGATCATCGTGGCGATGTCGTGCGGCGTCACGGGGATCTGCAGAGCGCGGAAGAAGTACTACGTGTCAGAAATCGTGGCGATTTCGGACGGACAAATCGCTGTCGTTCAACGCGCCGTCCTGGTCAACGTCGATCACGTGAAAGTACGTCAGAATCGAGATTTCGTTGAGAATCCGATGCGACGCGCCGCCGTGGAGTAACTACATGAAACTCCAACGAAACCCCGAACGATGGAAACGCCGGTGACGATGCAGAGAACGTGGAGGAGAACGAGCGGCGAGAAGGCGTGTATGATGAGCGTGTTGAAGGCTTCCGCGTCCACGTGGTAGGGAGTGGAGGCGGGGAAGAGGTCGCGGTAGACGATCCAGTTGGCGCTCCATTGCGAGAGGATGGATGCTCGCTAGGGTTGAGAGCGGAGAGGGGAATCGACATTGCTCATCATGTACATCACTCGGATGAAGAAGTAGGTGATAACGACGAGACTCAGTAAACGGCATGCAATCATGAACGAGTGACTGGAGCAGAACTAGGAGTCACGATCACAACATCACCGCACATAGGAAAGAAATCCGCTCAGGACACAGAAGGACATGATAATAGCCAGTAGAAAGTAGCACATGGACGTTTCCGTGAAGGAGAGTGCGCAGCGAAGGAGAAAGGATATCGAATGTACAATCGCCCCTGTGATGAATTGTTGAAGTAAAAGTCTGTGCGTTAGCCATGCTAAAGTGCAGCTACATGCTAGGGAGTAGACGAACAGTGAAATCAGTAGGATGGAATCGTAATCAACGAAGAGGGACAACTGGATGGCTCTCCTAGTTCTTATCGAGTCAACACAGTTCCACGGTTTCGATATGAAATAGGATACGTGGTACTTCGTGATGCACTGCGCGACGAAGAGAATGCACAGTAAAACGAGACCGATCGCGACAACTACATCCGCCTATCGTTAACGGACAAGCTCAATACGACTTGCACTGAGGTCAGAGAAGAGTGCTCAGCCACTTCCCTACACCATGAACTCAGAGGAAAGCGGCGATACACGGAGATTAGCCGAAAACAGATAATGAGTATGATGATACAGGAAAAGGAGAATACCGACATAAAGTGGTCAAAACAGAAGAAGAACCGGAAAACGGCGAGTTGAAACTATGTTGAAGAGCACAAACAGCAGGTACTTTCGAGTGCTTCAGCGTGGCGATCGAGAGAAGGACGATCAAGACGATGGAAGGAATGACTCCGAACCATACGAAGTGGATGAGTACGCGATTCTCTTTCAAGCTAGTCATAACGGAACCGGATATACGGAGTACCCGTTGAAAAAGAACAAGAGCACCAGAATCATGCAAGTCATCGCGAGGGTGACCATCAGCTCCGCCGACAGTGAAAAACACGACTTTCGAAAGTGATTCTTCTAGCCATGAGGGGAGAACGGGAAGCAGTGCGTTTTCCGGCGTAAACACAACCGAAGTCGGTTCTAACATCGTCAGTTATACTGAATGACAATCAATATAATCTGATGGAACAAACAATGACAAGTGATCAACCTCTTGGCAACGGGCTTGTATCCCCTCGCGATCCACTCAGCAGCAATTCCGTTGTAGTACTGGTTGTATAAAACCCTGTTCTTCTTCGAGGTGGAGAAGGAATCGTTGTCCTCGTTCCTTTCAAAAAACTCAAAGCGGGGAATGACGCACGAAGGAACGCGGATGTCCTGGTAGATGGCCAGCGACACGAAGAGGATGTCTCCATACACTCTGGAGAAGGGCTGCGTCTTGTACACGCTCTTCCTCCATTCCGTGTCCTCGAAGAACGGGATGAACGAATAATCCACGACGGTGAGATTCGCCGCGTCCTTGGACAGAACGAATGGCCAGTTCGGGTGACCCTCGGGATTGTCGTCGATTCGCCGGCCTCGCTCCGTGGCGATGCAGTGATGAGCATGCATGGTGCTGACTCCGGTTTCCAGCGTGTTCGACTTCAGAAACATGTCGTCGTCGATTAACACCGTGTTGTGGATGTCCGTGGGGATGGGGACGTAGTGCCTCATAAAGGAGTAGCTGTTCCAGTTCGACAGCCAGATGTGATAAAACTTCACGCGTCTCGCATTGCAGGAAACGGGAATCATCTCCTTCCTCAGCGTCACGTTCTTCATGTTCTGCACGAAGAGGATCATTTCGGGCAGAAGCGTCTGACTGCACAAGTGCGTCAGCACCGAATGAAGGTAGTTGCGCTTGAACAGAGTGAGAACCACTGCCGTTCGATTGTTGATCCCGCCTGCGCGTACGGCCGTTCTCTTCACAGAACAGTCACGCGAGAATGAAGCAAAACGAGAGACGGGGTTGAAATGAGAGTACTCGACACGGTAGCACGGACTTGAGGCAATTGCTCGCAAGCTCTTTGCTGTGTAGATTGAAAACACGGGCTCGCCTCTTGAAGTGCGCAATGCCGCCTCAGAGGGAGGATTTGACGCTCGGAACTCTCGAAGCATCGATAGCGATTTGGTTTTCAACTCGAGCGACTCCTTGGGGTCACACAATTCCATTCTAGACCATAGCACGACGGCCACGTGCTGATAAACCTCGTAGGCACTGACGGACAGAACGAGGCTGTCGCACAGCAGAGGATTGCAGTGGATGACGCGAGCGCGTATGGGGTGATTTGAATCCCACAGAGAGACCGGGTCTCCGAACGTGCCATCCGCAGAGAGGACATAGACCATCGATTCGTTGTGCAGGGATAGCACGTCATTGCTGTACTGGCTGATATCACCGTTCAAGGAGTCGGCCAATATCACCACCAGCAGAGGATCCGAAACGGACTTCTTTGCGTCCTCTGCAAACTCGTGATCACGCGCACCGATAGAGTGCAGCACGTGAATATCGTTTTGGCGTTTTGCTACTGCGTCAAATCAATGAAAATACGAGTACAATAGACCAGAACGCGATGATGTGCCCGGAACATGAACGAGAAGGAGAAATAGAGTGCAACCAACAGCACACAACGATGCAGCAGCGGCAGCATGACTCACGAGAGGAATGGAATGGAGTCAGATTCTCAGGGAGACAGTGCTCTTGTTGATGCATTGAAACGGAATAGATTGTCAAGTTCTTCATTCCCTCCTGATCACACCGATGCTGCGTCGTTTCCAGTCGTGTCAGCATGCTTCTAGAGCGTTTCTTCGATGCATTTCGTCATCCTCTGCTCTGGTGAGCGAGTGTACGGACATGTGTGTGCTCTTCCCTGATTTCACTATAGACGGAATTTCAAATCACCGCTGGATTACATTCAGGCGAGGAATCAGAAGATAGCGTTCATTGCGAAACAGGATGAGTCCTATCGGTTCCGAAATGAGTTGGCTGGATTGTATTGCCATTGCTAAAGCGTGTAATGGGTAGACAACTGGGAAAGGAATCGATTCTCCAGAAAGTGAACATGACCACGCTTTCGTTGTATTCACTGGTTCAGGACGGGTGCTTATGGTTGGATGTGCAATCTGGATTCTTTCGTTGACGTACAGAGTCCCGGGAAGACGGACGAGTTGCAGAACCAAGTGCTTCTCGCCTTCTTTGCGTCTCTTTTCGCCGATAGACACGGTGTGATTTACAACATGAGCGAGCGCTCGTCGCTGGCGTCTCTTCTTCTGTCATTGTACTCCTCCTTCAACAGTTTGCAACTCTCTAAAGAGCGTATTGCCTGCGCCTTCACACTGACGGATAGTGATGGAGAAGATGTACGACAACGTTCTTCTCAACTGCGTTCAGAATCGTGTGTCTGAAGCGACGGTTAACAGTCTGTCCTCTGTGCAAACCATCGCATTGAATGTGTGCTTTCTGTAACGAGTAGTTGTTCAATCTGTCCCACCTCTCCATTCCCGCCTTCCCGAAATCAAATCCCGCTTCGTTATCCGAAATCGAGTCGAAGTGCAACCTCCAGTCCGTTTATCGCAGCATTGACAGGGCAGAGACCCTCTTGCGAAATGCCACCATTCCGGAGCAGACGAAGCAACGGGTGCCGACGGAGCGTTCTCTGTACATGCTGTATGGAAGCGAATGTGATTTCACGCGTAGCTGCCCCTCACGACTGCTTCCCTATCTTCATCACCACTACGAAACGGAGTCTTCTTTCGATTCGTTCTGCTGCAGTCTGCTGAACACGGATGCGTCAGGGAGCACTCAAGTCCCTCCTCTGATGCTCATCCGCGGTTTCATCGAGGAGAAGGAAACAGAGGATGGCATTGACGATGACGAGCTGTGTGAGATTGAACAAATGGACAGTGAAGACAAGGACGTGAATGAGATCGAGATTGAGGAGGTGGAGGAGGAAGAGCAACACAAGACGCACTTTGAGTTGTTCCCGACCCTTTCCCTGTGGGACGGGTCGAACTCCCTGAACGAAGACCTCACGCTGTTCATCCGCCAGATTCCCGCGTTCCGAACCTACTCCAAAGAGACTTGCCCTGTTTGTTCCACTTCGCGACTCCAAACAAACACAGCTAGTGGATCCGTTGCTAGACTCATTCGCTTATTCGTCATCCTCGTCGTCCTCCTCCGCAACGCAGAACTCCTTCTCGGA